>Ga0172369_10001211_pt1 | contig 37514 bp, 27 predicted proteins | sample LakKiv25m_FD_114539 | JGI IMG/M metagenome (GOLD analysis project Ga0172369, IMG submission 114539) | Freshwater microbial communities from Kabuno Bay, South-Kivu, Congo - kab_022012_11.25m | ecosystem: Environmental > Aquatic > Freshwater > Lake | place: Democratic Republic of the Congo... | reverse complement strand
TTCTTGAGGTTTTGGAGCTTCGCCAACAAACGCGAGACGCGCAGGTTGAAATAAAGAAGTCTGATAGACACTTGCATGAAAGAGATTTTTCATATTTTTTTGTTTATTTTTATTTTGACTTATTGTTATTTTATCACTTTTTTATTAAAATTGCAAGTACGAAGTCGGAAGACGTGAATTGCGAAATTCAGTTTATGGCTTGTGAAAAGCGCTTTCGACTTGAAAATAGAGTTCGTATAAGCAGCCTTAAAGCTCTGCTTTCAAAGAGTGAAACTGCTTATGTAAGCCAAAAAATCGACCAGAATCTGTGCGCGCACACAGATTCTTATACGAACTTTTTTTAATAAAACTGGCCAATTATCTTTGTTTTGAGCATAAACTGAATTTCGCAATTCACGTCAGAAGTTTTAGATTTTTCTGAAAAGATTTAAGGTTTCGTGATGAATTTTGTTATTACTGGCAAAAATGTCCGCGCCAAAAAGGTCAATGGGGTTGCCATTCGTGTCAGTGACATGACCACCGGCTTCCTCGATAATTAAAGCTCCGGCAGCGATATCCCATGGTTTTAAGCCAAATTCCCAATATCCTTCAAAACGACCGGCAGCTACGTAACAAAGATCGAGAGATGCTGCTCCGAGTCTGCGAATTGCTTGGCAGCGGCCCATCATGGCATTGAAATAGGGGAGGTTTATGCCCTGGTTTTTATAGGGAAATCCCGTGGCGAATAGAGAGTTTTTTATTTCATTGATTTTGGTGACATGGATTTTTTTGCCGTTTAAGTAAGCTCCGTCATCTTTTGCGGCTGAAAAAAGTTCATTTAGTCCGGGAGCGTAGACCACTCCTACGATTAATTCTCCCGTCAAATATTGAAAATTTTTGGATTTTTCTTTTTTCGATAATTTAAAAAGTCCGATTGAAACGGCGTATTCTTTTAATTGATGGGCATAATTTGTAGTGCCATCGATTGGATCTACGAGCCAAATATATTCGGCATTGGCGTAAGAATTAATATCGGTTTTATGAATGAAACTGGATTCTTCTCCGATAATCGCGTGGTCCGGATAAATTTTTTTTATTTCGCGAATGATAATTTCTTCAGATGCTTTATCGGCGTTGGTTACCAAATCATTTTTTGCTTTTTCTTCAATAATCAGGCCTTTTTTTTGTTCTAAAAGGACATATTTTCCGGCTTTTTTTGCTGTTTTGATGGCGAATTTTAGAAGATCTTGATACATGTTTTTATAATAACTTTTTTATGGTAAAAATGGAATGGAGTTATCGGTGGCAGCAGTTAAATGTTCGATGGTGGAGGTATCCGGAATTGCTTCCAGCATTTGTTTCATTTCACCTTTGATACATTCCTGAAAATTGGCGTATGGTGAAAATGACGCATCGCATCTGATAATTGCCGTGGTATGAACTCCGCCTTTGTCTCCTGTGGTAAAGGCTCTGCTTACGCTGGCTGCATCTGAAGAAGTGCCGACCCAGCCAACGACATGTGCGGCTTCGGCCTCGGCTTTATATAGCGGGGCGGCATTACCGGAAAAACATGTGTCGTGTTCGACCGTGAATGTTTCTGAAGCTATTTCTGAAAATCCCTCACTACCAATGGCTGAAGTTACATATGGTAATTCAATGAATTTCAGAACTCTGTGTTCTGTGCCGTCGGCGTTTCTTTCAGTATCAATTTTTACTTCAAGATCACCGGTCGCGCGTCTGCCATGAGAGCTGACGTAGAACACAAAACTATTTAACGCGCCGTGTTCGGCCTTTGAGGCAGCGGCGATAGTTTGTAAGTTAGTAATAATGTCGTTATAGATAGTTACATTATTATCGCCGGTAATTACGGTTGTTTGATAATTTTTTGAACAAAGATGTTTTTGCATGTTTACGGCATCCATTTTAATGAAATGATCGGCACCAATATACAAAACTATGGCTTTTTTTCTCTTTGTCTCATCGGCATTGCAGGGACTGAAAACCGGATCTGGCAGCGCGGCTATGGCTCCCGGGGCATCGGCTTTTTCTCCCCAATATACCAACTCCTTGCTGGCATCCCTTTCTTTGTCCGTGGACCAGAGCACTTGGTCCTTTACTATGGGCCAAAGATTGGTTTTATATTCAGCAATTTGGCAATTGGAACTATTTACTGTCACTATTTTGGCGTCATGTTCAAACTTTGTTCCGGGTTCCAAATCCAGCCAGAAAAACCAGCTTTCCTGGGCGATTTTTTGACTTTGAGCTTCGTTTTTTCCATCAATGAAATATTCGAATTTATCGTCTTTTTGCAGAGCTTTATTTTTTTCAAAAACCTGTAAGTAATCTTTGTTTGGTTCGCTGGCGACGACGTATTTTTTTACGGTATTTAGGGCTTCGTTTGCGGATTTGCATGAGAGTCCTTCATTAATTGTGTTGATACTACCTAGTATTGTTTCCCCGTCTTTCAAAGAATATTTATCGATATTCATATTTCTCACAACGTAATCCCTGAAAATGTATTCGGTAATTTGTCCGCGAGTTATTGGCGTGTTTGGACCGAAGGAGTTGCCACTGTCATCCAGTAAATTTTTGTTTATGGCGTAGCCTAAATATTTGCCATACCATTCATTGATATCGGTGTCAGTGAAGGGATTATTTGTTTTTTGGAGATCAACTGAATTGTAATTCCACGTTACCAATTCGCCCAAAATCTTTAAGGCTTCCACTTTACTGATGTTTTGATCCGGTCTGAAAGTGCCGTCCTGATATCCTTCGATGTAGCCGAGTTGCGCGCCGAAAGCTATATAATTTACATACCATTTATCCATTTCCACATCCTTGAAAGGTTTTTTTGTGGCTTGGGGAATATCGCGATAGGTTCCCAGAAGAATTATTTTCATAAATTCCGCTCTGGTGAGATTGCTTTCCGGTCGAAAGCTTCCATCTCCATAGCCTATAATTACTTTGTTGTCCTTGAGAAAACTGATGGAGTTGAGGTATTTATGATTTAAAGGAACGTCGATGAAAGGTGTACTGGCCGGTGGATTGGCCAGACTGTAATTAGTGATGAGAAATACGATAATCAAGGTAAAGCAAAAAACTTTGCAGATGTTTTTGAAAAAATTCGAATTCATGGGAAATAATTAGGAGTTGAGTAATTCTATTTTATAGCAGAAGTATTAGGTTTGGCCAAATTTTATAGTTGTGCTATCATCTTCGGGCTATTTACATATTTATGAAAAAATTCGTACTTAAATCACCGATGCAGCCAAAGGGCGATCAGCCTACGGCGATAAAAGGATTGGTGGAGGGCTTAAAAAAAGGTGAGCAATTTCAAACTCTTTTGGGAGTTACCGGTTCGGGAAAAAGTGTAGTTTATGATACTCCGGTTTTGGTTTATCGAAAGGATGATATGAGTCAGTTTGAACCAAAAATGTTTAAAATTGGCGAGCTTATTGATCGTTTGATTGAAAAAAATGCAAAGGTTGAATTGAATGAATATGACGCAGAGATTTTGTACGCCGTTGATGAGGATGAAGAATTTTTTGTTCCTTCATTGAATTCGGAAAATAACAGTGTTGAAATTAAACCTATTACGGCTTTTGTGAGACATCTTTCTCCGGAAAAATTATATGATGTGAAGACAAGCTGTGGAAGAAGCGCTGTGTTCACTTCAAATCACAATCTTTATGTTTTAAGGAAAGGAGAGATTAAGCTTTTAGAGACAAAAGATTTACGAAAAACGGACTATATTCCTTTGCCCGTAAATTTGGAGGTTTTAGCACCACAGCAGAATTTGGAATTTATTAATCTGGGAAAATATCTTAAAGTGTCGGTTTATGCGTCAATGCAGAAGTGTGTTGGTGCATGCGTAGATAATTATGGTGAAAATGAGGTTCGCAATTCTTTTGAAAATATTTATGGCGATTTTGCTCGCTCTAGATTTTGCAACGTGGTTAATCGTGATGAAAAATGTTCCTTGAAAGATGTGGATGCTTTTTGTTCGGATTTTCCTTTGACTGAGGCTTTTGATTTAGAAGTGAAAACAAGATTGGGCACTACTACTTATCCGGTAAATTACCCTTTATCTAAAGAGTTTTTGCAGCTTTTAGGTGTTTATTTGGCTGAAGGATGGGCAAATGATGGATATGTTTTATTGTCTGTCAGGGAAAAGGTTTTTTTTGAGCATACAGTGGATCTTATTTCCAGGTTGGACTGGAAGTATGAGGTTCGAAAGAATGGGGATATTGTTATTGCCAATGTTTTGTTTGCCAGTTTATTTAAAAATATGTGTGGTTGTGGATCGTTTAATAAGCATTTGCCGGAATTTTGGATGAAGTTGTCTTTGGATCAGTTGGCTGAGTTGTTGAAGGGTTATTTCAGTGGTGATGGGGGAGTTGATGGTAAAGCTGTTACTGTTACAACTGCAAGTAAGAGATTATCTTCGGAGTTGCTTTATGCTTTGAGTCGTTTTGGAATTTGGGCGAGAACTCATGAACATTTTAAGAGGGCAGTTAATTCAAATCATGCCGGTAATTTTTATCAGTGTATTTCCATATCGGGGCAGAAGGACTTGATGAAATTCAGGCGAAATATTGGTTTTCTTTTTGAGAGAAAAATCAAAATGCTTGATGCTATTTTGGGGAAAAATTTTAATACTAATGTTGATGTAATACCTGGAATTGGAAAAATTATAAGAGAATTGAAATCTAAATTTCGTTTGTATCAAAAAGATTTGGCCGTAATGGCCGGTTTAACGAGGTCTATGTTTTCATTTATTGAAAATGACAAAAGGTCTATTTCTCGATCTGCCTGCGAGAGATTGGTTGGTGCTTTACTTTTGAGATTTGGACGAGAGGAGTTGATTGATAAATTAAAGTCACTACTATCACTTAGATGGACTCCAATAAATGAAATAGTAGAACTTGAATCTGATGAAAAATATGTTTATGACTTTTCTGTTAAAGATAATGAAACTTTTTTGGCCGGCGAAGGAGGTATGTTTGTGCACAATACTTTCACCATGGCGAAGGTGGTTGAAGAACTGCAACGCCCGACCATCGTGCTTGCTCATAATAAGACTTTGGCGGCTCAGCTTTGCAGTGAGTTCCAGGAATTTTTTCCGGATAATGCGGTAAGTTATTTCGTTTCTTATTATGATTATTATCAACCGGAAGCGTATTTGCCAGCGACGGATACTTATATTGAAAAAGATGCTTCCATTAACGAGGAAATTGAAAAGTTCAGACATGCGGCGACGGTAAATTTGCTTACCCGAAAAGATGTGTTAATTGTGGCTTCAGTGTCATGTATTTATGGTTTGGGTTCGGTGGATGATTATACGACTTTGGCGAGAACAATTAACGTGGGTGATAATATTCAGCGTGATAGACTGCTTCGTCAATTGACGGAAATTCAGTATGTTCGTTCCGGTTTGGAATTTAAAAATGGCATGTTCCATGTGCTGGGTGATACGGTGGAAATTTTTCCTCCGGATAGAGATACCGTTTTCAGAGTCGAGTTTTTTGGTGATGAAGTTGATGCTATTTCCGAGGTGGATTCTTTTACCGGAGAGCTAAAAAATGAGCTTAAAACAATTACGATATTTCCAGCGAAGCATGATGTGACGACCAAAGATAAGATTGAAAGAGCGATGGCTGGGATTAAAGCTGACATGGAAATTCGTTACGCGGAATTATTGAAACAGGGCAGAAATATTGAGGCGGAAAGAATAAAAACCCGTACGGAATATGATTTGGAAATTCTACAGGAGACCGGATATTGCAATGGTATTGAGAATTATACTCGTTATCTTGCTGGTAAAATGCCCGGTGAGCCACCAACGACTTTGATGGATTATTTGCCGAAAGATTTTCTGCTTTTTATTGATGAATCGCATATGACCGTGCCGCAAATCGGTGGTATGCATAATGGAAATTTTTCGCGTAAGCAAACTTTGATCGAGCATGGATTTAGGCTTCCTTCAGCGCATGACAACAGGCCGCTCAAGTTTGAAGAATTTGAAAAGTTTATGAATAATACTGTGTTTGTTTCAGCAACGCCGGGAAAATATGAGGATGCTCATACGCCAAAAACTGCGATTGTTGAGCAAGTCGTAAGGCCTACCGGCTTGGTAGATCCGGAAATTTCAGTGCGTCCAATTACCGGCCAGATCGAAGATTTGATGAAGGAAATTTTGAAACGCGTGGAGAAAAATGAGCGTGTACTTATTACTACTTTGACGAAAAGAGGATCTGAGGATTTGACGGAATTTTTAGCGGACGCGGATATTCGTGTGAGATATTTACATTCGGATATTGATACTTTGGAAAGAATTGAAATTTTGAGAGATTTACGTTTGGGCAAATTTGACGTGCTTGTCGGAATTAATTTATTACGTGAAGGTTTGGATTTGCCGGAAGTGAGTTTGGTGGCGATTTTAGATGCTGACAAAGAGGGGTTTTTGCGTAGTGCCAGCGCGCTTATTCAGACGGTTGGTCGTTGTGCGCGTAATGCGAATGGTTTTGTAATTATGTATGCCGATAGGATGACCGATGCGATGAAAAAGGCAATTGGTGAAACTAATAGGCGTCGTGCCAAGCAGGTTGAATACAATGAAAAACACGGAATTACGCCGGAGACTATTAGGAAAGCTATTAAGGATATTAGCCAGTTTGGAGGAAAGAAAAAGAATAAGAAAGGGGAGAAAGAACTCGATCTTAAGAAAATTCCAAAAGATGAAATGGAGAGGCTTATCAAAGTTATGGAAGCCAAAATGGATTTGGCCAGTCAGAATTTGGAATTTGAAAAGGCTGCTGAAATTAGAGATGAAATTGAGGCAATGAAAGAAGAACTCGGTTTATAGTTTATAATCCATGTCCGCCACCTCCACCGAAGCCTCCGCCGGAAAATCCTCCGCTAAATCCGCTGCCTCCGCTCCAGCCTCCATGTCCGCCGCGACCACCTGGTTTTGTGGTGAGGTTGTTTGTAGTGGAGCCGGTGAAATTATTTAAATTGTTGCCGAAGGCTATCATGTTAAAGTGTCCGTAAGAAGTGATGGGGTAGTACCAAGATGGTGGCTTTGTGAGGATGCCATCGAAGGCTTTGGTCCATTTGTCGATGATGCCGAAAGCCATGGCGTAAGGAAGGAGTTTTTCAAAAAGAATATTATTGTCTTCCTGGAATTTCATGCGGTCTTTTTCCGCCGTGTTAATGTATTCGTAGAGACCCTTCAATTCATAATATGTTTTTGTTCCTTTAGTTGTTTTTCTCGGCATGATGAGCCCAAATCCGGCGATGATTAGTCCGGAAAGAGCGAGAGAAAAAATCTGTATTCCCGATTCAAGATTCGCGATGAAAAATGAAACGAAAACAGTCCCAAAACCAATTAAGTGATAAGTTGAGCGTACCGTGTCAGGATTATTTGGGAAATACTCATTTGATATTAGTCCTTCCATTACATTATCCGTTATGCGAGGTATATGAGTGTAAAAATTATTGCTGAGGCTGGAAATTTTTGTCTTCATACCTGCTTTGTTTTGATTAAAAATTCCAAGAATTATTTCTTTTTCAAATTTTTTTTCGAGCAAACATGGCTTAATCAATTCTAATGAGTAGTCTGTTTTTTTACCGAAGAGTCCGGGAATTTCTATTTCTGTTATTTTAATGTATCCGCGTACGGCGTAATCAATTATTGCAGCTGTGATATCGCGGGGATCCAGATGTTCGTCGATAATTGTGCCGGTTTCTGTAGGGGAAAGATCTTTTGGTGGAGTGAAAGTGGGAACGATAGTATTGGAAACGCTTTGATCGTCGCGACCATATTTGTACCAGCGGAAAAACATGAAAATAAAAACGGCGATTGGCAGAAAAATAATTAAATTCTCCCGGATGAACCAAAAGATTATGTTGAATATTGATGGTGGAGTGATTGTTCCTTTTGGTAAGCCGAAAACAACGGTAAGTCCTTCAAAGGCGTTTAATGTGTTGGTGGTGAAAATTGTAAGAGTTTTGTCGTCGATGATTTTAAAATTGCAATTTCGGTCTGTAGATCCATACTCTCCGGTAAAGCATGAGATTTGTGGGAATTCGGGAATTTTTATCGGTGAATGGATAGTAGTGTTAACAATTGAAGTTGGCACGGTCCAGTCTGTACCGTTGGAATTCCAATAAAATTCATCGTGATCATCGAAAAAATTGAAAACATTATCTATGTGATATTTGAGAATAAATTTTGCTTCGGTATTCATTAAATGATCGTCCGGCGTGGTCATTTGAATCTTTAAGTAACCGTTTTCTTTGAATTGTTTTACCTTCCAGCTTTTTCCTTCTTCATCTATGGCTTCAATAAATTTTACCGGAGTGTCGCGATTATTGGTGAAGGAATATGGGATATCGCGTTCGATTCCATGATGTGACTCGTTAGTGAAATCGGCGGAGATGGTTTCCTGAATATCGGCGGAACTATCGGTGTTTAAATATATGTCTGAGTTGAAAGATTTTATTTCCCAATTTTCGATTGTTTCAGCAAATGCAAAAGAACTCTGTAAAAGCAGAAAAATTCCAAAAAGTAACGAGGCTTTTTGTTTGATGTTCATTATTGCTTAGGTTGCTCCTGTGTGAAGTTTACTTTTACATTCTCTTTTTCGCCTTCGGCGGCTTGGAAAAATTCTTTTTTATTTAATCCCAAAGGGCCGGCGACAATATTATTTGGAAATACTTCAAGTTTTGTGTTGAGATCACGCACTGTAGCGTTGTAATAACGGCGGGAAAGTTGAATGTGTTCTTCGATTTCTTTGAGAGTATTTTGAAGATTCATGAAATTTGCGTTTGCTTTCAAGTCAGGATAGCTTTCGGATAAGGCAAAAATTGTTTTTAAGGCACCGGCAATCATATTTTCAGCTTGCTCTTTTTCAGGTAGTGTTTTGGCATTCATGGCGCTATTACGAGCTTGAATTACATTTTCCAAAGTTTGAGCTTCATGCGTGGCATATCCTTTTACGGTCTCAACAAGATTTGGAATCAGGTCGTAGCGTCTTTTGAGTTGAGTATCAATATCGGCCCAGGCTTCTTCGGATTTATTTTTGAGACGAATCACGCCATTGTAAACTCCCACAACTAAAACCGCTAAAACAGCTAGAACTAAAAGTACGTAAATCATATAAATATTAAGATTTAAAAATCTGGATTTATTGTACTAGCAATTGATTTTTTGGCAAATATTAGAGTGCTTTTTCCACTTCTACCCAGTTGACCACGTTCCACCATGCGCCGACATAATCAGGACGACGGTTTTGATAATTGAGATAATAAGCGTGTTCCCAAACATCTAGACCGAGAATTGGTTTCAATCCATCTGAAAGAGGACAATCCTGATTTGCTGAAGAAGTCACTACGAGCGCGCCTGTTTTATCAACTGAAAGCCAAGCCCAACCACTGCCGAACCTGTTTGCCGCGGCGGCGTTGAATTCTTCTTTGAATTTATCGAAACTGCCGAATTTTGCGTTGATCATTTCTGCCAATTTACCTGATGGTTGACCGCCACAATTCGGACCCATAATTTTCCAAAATAGAGAATGATTATAATGACCACCGCCGTGATTTTTTACCGCGGTGCGAACATCTTCAGGAATGGCGGTGAGATCTTTTAATAATTCTTCTACAGGTCTTGCGGCTAATTCAGGATATTTTGTAAGCGCGGCATTTAATTTATCGATGTATGCTTGGTGATGTTTTGTATGGTGAATTTCCATTGTGCGGGCGTCGATGTGAGGTTCCAAAGCGTTATAGGCGTATGGAAGTGCAGGAAGTGTGTATGCCATAATTTTGATGGTTAATTTGTACGTCTATGGTCCAATTTAACATTATTTGGCGGTTTTTGCTAAAAAGTTTTTGAAATCAAGAAAATCTTTGGAAAGTTTGATGGATTTTTTTTCTTTTTCGAGACAGGATTTGAGACGCTCTGGAATTTCAATTTTTTGATTGATTATCGGTTCCACTATGTCGAGGAATTTTGCCGGATGGGCGGTTTCGAAGAATATTCCCGTGGGTGAAAAAGCTTTGAGTCCCAGATAGGCTACCGCGCCGTGCGGGTCCATGATGTAATGATTTTTTTGATAAACTTCTTTGATGGCGTTGGCGGTTTCCGCGTCTGAGAAACTTTGAGAGATAACATCTTGGCGAATATTTTCCAGATTATCCTGATAAAGTTCGAGAATTCTGGCGAAATTGCTTGGATTACCCACGTCCATGGCGTTTGAAATTGTTTTTACGGATGGTTTTGCGGTGAAATTTCCGGTTTTTAAATATTCTGTGAAAGAATTATTTGCGTTGTTGGCGGCAATAAATTTTCTTATCGGTAATCCCATTTTTTTCGCGATTAATCCGGCAGTGAGATTGCCTAAGTTGCCGCTGGGGATTGAAAATATTGAGTGGTCTTTATTTTTTAATTGAGAATAAGCGTAAAAGTAATAAAAAGACTGGGGAATAAGTCGGGCTATATTGATGGAATTTGCCGATCCCAGGGAATCGTTGTTGGTGGCGAAAATATTTTTTAATTCTTCATCTATAAAGGCACTTTTTACCAATCTTTGACAGTCGTCGAAAGTGCCGTCAATTTCCAATGCTTGGATGTTTTTACCCATTGTGGTGAGTTGTTGTTCCTGAATTTTACTTACTTTATTACTTGGATAAAGAAGGAATACTCTTATGCCTGGAACTTTGTATACGCCGCTTGCTACAGCGCTTCCCGTGTCTCCAGAAGTGGCGACGATGATGGTTATTTTTCTATTAGACTTGTTGATGAAATGAGACATAATTCTGGCCATGAATCTGGCACCGAAATCTTTGAACGCCAGAGTGGGGCCATGAAATAATTCCAGAGCGTAAATATTCTTTTCCACTTCTTTCAACGGAGCATCGAAATTAATGCTTTCATATACTATTTTTTCTAATTCTTTTTCCGGAATTTCTTGAATTAGAGTTTTGGCTATTTCGAAAGCAATTTCCTGAAAATTTAAACTGTTTATTTTTGTGAAAAACTCTTTAGGCAAACTTGGAATGTTTGTAGGCATGAAAAGTCCTCCGTCTTCGGCAAGGCCTTGCATCACGGCTTTTTCGAAACCGACCAGGGGTGATTTTTTGTTGGTACTGAATAATTGCATGTAATTTTTATAAATAATTTTTTATTGTCTCGAGAAAATTTTCCGCGCTGGAATTGTGGATGAGTTGTTGATAGGGAATTGTGATATCGGCGAATTGACGATATTTATTGGTGCGGTAGTCTAGTAATTTTGGATAGCAGCGTTTGAGTGCGTCAAAATCTGATTCGTTGTCGTTTTGTTTAAAACTTTCACCCCAAACTATGGGCTTTGGATTGCTGAGAAAGCGATTAAACATTTGTTCACGCATTTCGGGAGTTGCTTCAATATGTATGATCAAACTTTTGGATTTTAATTCATTACAAATGTCATCGCCGGTATAAATTACGCTGCCGGTTGTGTCTATGGTGATGTTTTGAGAATGTTTGTTTTCAAGATCGTTAAAAATTTTTTCCATGACTTCGATTTCGTGCTGCATATACCTCTTTTGATTGTTTTGAAATTGAGGTGAATATGGTTGTCCAAGCCATTTAGCCATGTCTGCCAAGCCTTTATAACCGAGAGACTTCAATTCAGGCTCAAGGATGTTTTCTATTAGGTCATCGCAGCATTTGTGTTCGAAATTCAAATTTTTTAATTTTTTTGACCAATGGGTTTTACCGATGTTGGACATGCCCATGATGGTGATGACGAGATTTTTTTTGCCTAATTTTTCTGTGAATTCGGATTTGGTTATTTTCATGATTAGTTTAAATAATTGGCAATCCTGATGATATCTGCGAATACTCCTGCCGCGGTGACTTCCGCTCCGGCGCCCGGGCCTTTGATTACCAGGGGTCTTTCCAGGTAGCGATTTGTGGTGAATGAAATGATATTGTCGCTGCCGGAAAGTGAGAAGAAGGGGTGATTTTTGTCTATTGAATGAAGGTTTACGCTGGCCTGGCTTTGGGTTCGGTCGCTTACGATTTTTGCAATGTAGCAGAGGCGTTCTCCTTTTTCTGAAGCTGTTTTTTGTTTTGAAGAATAGTAATCGTCGTGGGTTTTTAATTTGTTGAAAAACTCTTCAATACTTGAAGTGTCTCGGCAATCTTCCGGTACAAGATTTTCTACTTTGATGTCATTCATTTCCAATGGCAATCCAATTTCACGGCTTAAAATTAAAAGTTTTCTTGCTACGTCTAAGCCGTTTAAATCATCGCGCGGATCCGGTTCGGTATAGCCTTTTTTTTGAGCTTCGAGCACTATTTCGCTGAAGGATTTTTCTCCATTAAAAGAATTAAAAATATAGCTTAAGGTTCCGGAAAGTACGGCTTCAATTTTTATTATTTTATCGCCACTATAGAGAAGATCGTTGAGGGTGTTTATAATCGGTAAACCGGCTCCGACGTTTGTTTCGTAGAGAAATTTAATATTGGATTTTTTTGCGGTCTCTTTCAATTTTTTGTATGTTTCTAAATTGCCTGAGTTCGCTTTTTTATTTGGAGTAACTATTGAAATGCTTTCACGAAGGATTTTTTCGTAAAATTTGGTGATTTCTTCGTTGCTTGTGCAATCTACAAAAACGCTGTTTGGTAGATTTAGTTTTATCATTTTTGTCACAAAATTTTCAGCACTGCTTGGGTCGCCATTTTCTAAAGATTTTTTCCAGTCATTTATTGAGATTCCTTCTCTCGAGAAGGCCATTTTTTTGCTATTCGCGATGCCGATTATTTTAATTTCCAAGGCTTTGTCCTTTTGGAGGAAATCTTTTTGAGCGGCGATTTGTTTGAGCATTGTGCTGCCGATTTGTCCGCAGCCAAAAAGGAAAAGATGCAGTTTTTTGGTGCCAGAGAGCAGGAAGGCATCGTTGATGGCGTCGATAGCTTTTTTCTGGTCAACTTTTGGAATTACGGCTGAAATATTTAGTTCGGAAGAGCCTTGGGCGATCGCTGAGACATTAATACCGTTTTTACCTAAAGCAGTGAAAAATTTCCCCGCAGTACCTGGAACTTTTTTTAGGTTTTCACCGGCTAGGGCGATGATTGCCAAGTTTTTTTCTACGAAAACCGGATCAATTTTTTTGTCGGCTATTTCGCGACCGAATTCTTTATCAATTATAACCTTAGCTTTTTCGGCCATTTCTGGAGTGATGGCAAAACATATTGAATACTCGGAAGCGTCCTGTGTTATTAAAATGATGTTGATATTTTCGCTTGATAGAGCACCAAATACTCTTTTTGAAACTCCAGGTACACCCACCATTCCGGCGCCCTGAATGCGGAGGAGGGCGATATCTCTCATTGAAGTGATCTCACTTTCTATTTTTTCGTTGTTTTTCATATTTTAGATAAAAAAATAACCGACTTTTTGTGGAGTCGGTTGTGTTAATTATCACAGCAAGACCCCGCTACATAGTAGTGGTTGTGGTGGTCGTGATAATGATTGTAATAAATTTGTTCACGTGGATTGTATAGCAGTAATTTTTTGAAAGGTCAATTTTCCGGATTATGATTTTTTATCTTGAGTTTTTTTGTCAGTACTTTGAGCTTTTTCAAGGTGACTTCGCTGAGACTGTGTTCTATTCCATGAATATCTTTCTCTTGTATCTTTTCGGGAATTTTTAAAATGGTGAAAAATTCTGCAAGAACTTTATGTCTCTCAGCAACTTTTTTGCCGATTTGTTTGCCTTTATTGGTGAGTTGTAGAGGAAAATATGGCTTATATATAACGCATTTGTCTTTTTCGAGGCGTCTCATCATTTGACTGACGGAAGGCTTGCTGAGCTTGAGAAGTTTGGCGATATCGGAAATACGCACGAGGCCTTGAGTTTCGTTTAGTTTGTATATTGTTTCGAGATAATCTTCTTGTTCCATGATTTTATTTTAGCTTTTGAGTATCTCGTTGACAAGCAAAAAGTAAATGTGTATTAATAATGTTAGTGCATACTAACATTTTTCACTTTTGAGCGTAAAAAGATTTATAAATTTTGTTTTTGATAGAAGACTTTGGCTGTTTATGGGGTCTGGTTTGATTGTGAGTGTCGCTTATATTGATCCTGGAAATTGGGGTACAAATATTGGAGGGGGAGCGGAATTTAATTATGATCTTTTGTGGGTGATTTGGATGGCGAGCGGAATGGCCATGCTTTTTCAATACTTATCTGGGAAAATTGGAATTGCGGGATATTCTCTGCCTGATTTGGTAAGAATTAAGTTGAAGAAAAAATGGATGATTTTTGCTTATTGGTTGTTTTCGGAATTGGCTATTTTGGCGACAGATTTGGCTGAATTTTTAGGTATAGTTGTGGCTTTGAAATTGCTGTTTGGCATTCCAATGATTTATGGCACTTTTGTGGCTATGGCTGATGTTTTGTTGTTGTTGCTTTTGGTGCAGAAAAAATTTAGGAATTTGGAAAAAGCTTTTGTACTTTTTGTAGGAGTTATTGGGTTAGGATTTTTGTATGAAGTGATTGTGGCGCATCCTAATTTAGGACAGGTTTTGTTGCATTCAGTCAAACCGATGATGAATGAAAAAATGGCTTTTACCGCGGTGGGAATTATTGGCGCGACGGTGATGCCACATGCTTTATTCGTGCATTCCTGGTTGATTAAAAATAAATATATAGAATCCGGTTTGCAGGACAAAGAAACAGCTAGAAAATTTCATCTCTTTGATAATGTTCTTTCTTTAACTATTGCCGGTTTTGTGAATGCGGCGATGCTTGTAATGGCTGCCGCGGCCTTTTATAAGTTTGGTGGTGGGGTGGCGACTTTAGAAGAAGCCTACAAGACTTTAATTCCCTTATTTGGAGGATTTGCTGCCGTGGTGTTTGCGGTGGCGCTTTTGTCTGCCGGCGTTTCCTCGTCTATTACCGGCGCTTTATCCGGTCAGGCTGTGATGGAAGGGTTGGTGGATTTTAAAATTCCAACTTGGGCGAGAAGATTGATAACAAGATTTGTAAATCTTATTCCTTTGACGATTGCGATTTTGCTTAATATAGAGCCATTAAAGGTGCTTGTATATAGTCAGGTTATTTTGAGTATTTTAATTCCTTTACCATTGATACCTATTGTGATTTTTACTGCCGATAAAAAAATAATGGGTGATTTGGTTAACAAAAAATCCACTACATTTTTTGCGTGGATTTTGGCAGCGATTATTCTTGGATTTAATGCTTATTTGATCTTTAGCTTGTTGTTTTAAATTTTGGAGAGTCTGTATTTGTAATGATTGATATCCAGATTGCCCGGAGCGCCGAGGCTGATTTTAGTTTTCAAATTTTCTTTGATATAAATGGCGTAAGAATTCTTGTCGAATTTTTGCTTTTTCATCAATTGCATCGCTTTTTGATAAGCTGTTCTGAAAGGCATTTTTTTGTTCTTCGCGAGATTTATCGCGAGGTCGGCGGTAAAAATATTTTTATTTATTTTTTGCATGATTGATTCTTCGTTCGGGGTGATGCCTTTGAGATGCAATTCTGCGATATCAAGGCTGTCCATCACGATTTCAGTGCTTTCAAAAAGTGGTTTTTTTATGAGTTGAAGATCGCGATTGTAGCCGGAGATAAGCCCTTTAACGAGATCTTTAATTTGAGCTTCATTGTTCATGACGACAGTGCTGAATCCGCGTAATAATTCCATAGCGTCCAGATTTCTTTTTTGGGGCATAATGCTGGAGCCGGTGACGAGATTGTTTTTTATACTAAAAAAGTTGAATTCTTGCGAGGTGAAAAGCAAAAGATCCGTAGCGAAACGGCTTAGAGTTAACATTATTTGAGATAGAGATTCCAAATAAATACTTTCAAATTTTCCACGACTGTTTTGGCAGTAGAGAGAATTGATTTGAATTTTGTGGAAGCGCATTTCACGAGTGGTTAATTCGCGATCTAGTAGAAGTCCCACGCCGAATCCGGCCGCGCTGCCGAGAGGATTTTTGTTGATGTGTTCTGCGCTGTAATCTAGGAAATCTATATCGTCCAGTAAGCTTTCCAAAATGCCGCAGGCATAATGTCCGACACTTGAAAGCATAGCTTGTTGAGTGTGGCTGTATCCCGGGAGGGGCATATTTTGATATTGTTGCGCAAAATCTAAAAATTCACGTGCGAGTCTTTTTGTCTTTTGACGGATCATTTTTAGATGATCTTTCATGTACAATCTCAAGGCCGTGAGAACCTGGTCATTTCGGCTTCTACCCGTATGAATTTTGAGTCCAAGTTTCTTGATTTTCTTTGTGAGATAATTTTCTATCACCGTGTGGCAGTCTTCGTCCTGTACGGTAATTTTTACACGACCTTTTCTGAAATCTTTTTCGAGACGATTAAGAGCGGAGAAAATTTTGCGAATTTCAGGAGCTCGGAAGATTCCTATTTGTTGTAAACCTTTGGCGTGTGCTTTGGTGGCTTGAATGTCATAAGGCATAAGTTTGGCATCGAGAATGTAGTCCGTGCCAACGGTATATTTTTCCACTAAAGGATGGAGTGTGATGCCTGATTTTTTCCAAAGCTTGGCCATGATTATTTGTTATATAAATCCTTTGTGAGATTGTAGGCGGTTTTTTGTGGCAAGTTCCAAAGTTCTATGAAGCCGGCGGATGAATTTTGATTGAATGTGCTGTTCTTCATGAAAGTCGCAAGATTCTCATTGAATAGCGAATATTTCGATGTTACTGCTACCACGGAAACCTTACCTTTGTAAAGCTCAACGGTAACTTTTCCACATACTTTTTTGTTTACGCTATCGATGTAGGCATTGAGATGATTCATGAGTGGATGGAACCATTTTGCGCCGTAACACAAGTAGGCCCATTTCTGATCGATCATAGTTTTGAATTCGTTTTCGTCTCTGGTGCAAACAAGTTTTTCCAGATTTTTGTGAGCCTGGATGAGAATTTCGGCGGCAGGTTCTTCGAAAATTCCTCTTACTTTAAGTCCCACAACTCTGTCTTCGACGAGGTGAGTAATTCCTACGGCGTGTTTTGCGCCAATTTGAGCGAGCATTTTAATAAGTTTGTAGAGAGGCATTTTTTCTCCATTTACTGCGGTTGGTAGGCCTTCTTCAAAATCTATTTCTAGAATTTCGGATTGATTCGGAGCATCTTTTGGAGTTTTGCAATTGATTAAAATATTTTCCAGTGGGGGAATTTTGCTCATGCTTTCAATTTCTCCGCCTTCGGCGCTGTCTCCCCAAAGATTTTCGTCGTAGGAATAAATTTTAGCGGCCGTCTGCGTAACCGGAATGCCGTGTTTTTTTGCATATTCCAATTCTTCTTCTCTACCCATGCCCCATTCTCTTACTGGAGCGATGGTTTTGAGTTGTGGATCAAGAGTAGTGATGTAACCCTCGAATCTTACCTGATCATTTCCTTTTCCTGTACAACCGTGGGCGACGACTTGAGCCCCTTCTTTATGAGCAATATCTACTCCGATTTTGGAAATAATTGCTCTGCCGAGTGGGCAGAAAAGATGATAGCCGCCTTGATAATCGGCATTTGCCTTGATGGCTTTTGAGAGATAGTTGTTGGCAAATTCTTCCTTGGCGTCGATTACATGAGCTGAAATTGCGCCTAATTTGAGGGCTTTTTCTTTAATTGGATCAAAATTTTCATTTTGTCCGATGTCGATGGTGAGCGCGATTATTTCTGCCTGATATTCATCCTGAATCCATTTGAGCATGACAGATGTATCGAGTCCTCCGGAATAGAGAAGTACCGCTTTTTTGAATTCTCCTTTTTTTGCTTCGTGTGAAGCGACGGTTTGATATTTGGTTTGTGATTGCATTTGTTTGGTTAGTTAGTTTTAAAAAAAGACTTCTTTTCAGAAGCCTTGTGGATGTGAATTTTGGTACACGATCAACGTAGCTTCTGTCTGAAGTTTAAGCGGCGAACTACGCTTGTTGTAGGGAATAATTTGATCATGATCATTTATGATGATGTGAATGTACCTATTGCTTAAATTTTTGTCAAAGTGTTTTCCCTGTTGGCCTTGTTGATAAAATATCGATTCTGTGTTATAATTTTATGATAAAAAAATATAAATAAAAACAAAAATATATGGCTAATAGATCTGATGCTGAGCAGCATAAAATTGAACTTAATGCTGCGGAAAAAACTAAATTCAGTTTGGTGAATTTATTGGTAAGAATGGGAGTTTCTTCTGATAAAAAAGCGCGTGAACAGCTTTATGGAAAATATGGAAATGAGATGGCTGAAAGTGGTGCCAAGGAAAATTTTAAGGAGGAATATACAGGTAAGGCTTGGCAAAATTTGGCGTTATTAAATTATATTAAGAAGAAAGTTGTTAGGGGAGAGATTTTAGATCCAAAAACTTTGGAATTTAGATCGGTTGAAGGAGTTAAAGCTGAATCGAAAAAAGAGAGAAGAGCTCTTACTGAAAAGAAAAAATCTGTAGCTGGTGAGGTTATGGATCAAGCTGCGAAGGATGCTATTGAAGTGAATGAGACTTTTGCTGAGAATTTAACTCCGGCAGAAATTTTGGAGTTGTCCGGTTTTGAGGTTGTTAATAAGGGAAAAACGGTTGCTTGGATTTTTAAGGGTTTAAATACGCCGAATGGTAAGGTAAATAGTCGTCGTGGATTTTTATTAACAAAAAAAATCTTAGCCGAAATAAATAGAAAAGAAAATGGTGAGTTAGTCTATGATAATAAAAATAAAGTTACTTTGTTGGTTTATAAGTGGCTTTGGGAAAAAATTTATCACAGCGGGAGGGTTGAAAATAAATATCATGTTAAGGCTTTTAAACAATCTCAAGAATTTTTGAAAAGTGAGATTGCGAGATTGCAGATGGTGGTAAATGAACGTAGTGGAAGAGTTGCTGGACCCGATGCCGCTGCGAAGCCGGTACGTGGACATATTGATCAATCAAAACGAGCAGAGTCTCATGGGAAGTCAACGCCTGTGGAACCAGTGAAACCAGCACCGGCAGTGCCAGCAGAACCAGTGAAGCCATCACCGGCAGCACCTGTTCAGCCGGTAGAACCTCGGTCAGCTCCTGAAGTTGTACGCCAAAAGGAAACAGTTGCCTGGAATAAGGATATTCTTCTGACTTTTGATGATTCTTTGCAAAATTCATTGGATATTATTGAGCATTTGGAAAGGAGTGGAGTGAAGGAATATCGTTTTTTTGCTGAATTTGCGACGGCTCTTAAGCCGGATGTTTTGAAGGATATGGGAGTCTTTAAAAATAAACGTTCAGATAAAATTACTCCTGGCAAATGGTTGACGGAATATATAGATCTGAAACGTGGAGGAATGTCACGTACAGAATATATTCGAAAATACATGATAAAAGATGGAAGTAATGAAAAAATGACAAATTATGTGGGAATGGGTGATAAGATTAGGGAAAAATTCAAGAAACTTTACCCAGGTAATTGGATGGATAAGTTGCAGGAGACTTTTGCTTATCATGCAGCAATTTTGCATCCGATTAATTCAGGTGATCGTAAAAATCATATTCAATTTTGGAATGCTGATCAGATTAAAGAAGATATTTTGACTTTTGAAGAATTTATGAAGGCTTGGCTTGGTGTACCTGAATTTAAAGTGCGCTATTTGAGACCTCCGGTTGGTGGAGGCTTTGGTTTTGATACTGCGTGGGGTGGAAGTGGAAAAACAAATAATGCACAAAAAATGATTGATGTTGTGAAAAGCTTTAGACCGGATGCTCAGTGGCAATTATGGAATGTGGATAGTGGAGATACCAGATTGCATGGACGCAAAGTTGATTCAGCAGATGTTGCCCGTAGAGCGGTGGCGAATGTAGGTAGAGCTCCGCTGCGTTCTTATGAGCCGGAAAAAAGAACTGTGCTATTAATGCACGCCGCAAATTTTGGCGGAAAGAAAGGCGGCAATTTAGATACTTTGGTGAATGAAATTGATGTGAAATATAAGGAAAAAAAGAAAGAAAAAGCTGAGGGCCAAAATGGATCTGCCAATAAAGCTCCTGAAGTTATCAAGCAGACTGGAAAAATTCCGCCGGTTGAGGAGATTTCCAGGGGATTGGAGGGAATTCAGGAAAAGTATAGACATTATTTTACTGAGGAGGATAAGAGATTTGTTAATGAAACAATCGGAAAGTTTAAGCCGGGGTTAGTTGATCAAAATAAAGATCAATATCTTGTAGTGGTGGATAGAGCTAAGCAGTTTGCTGCTGTAGTTTATTTTGCGATCAGTGATCATCAATATCATCTTGTAGGAAATTTTGGATCCATGACATCCACTGGTAAGCAAAAACCATCTGCGGATTCTTGGGCTACTCCATTGGGAGTTTATAATTTGAAGCCTTTTTATGAACAACGTGAGGCTTCCGGCAAGGAAAAATGGCGTACCGAGGGTACTGGCCATGCCGGATTTGGGCCACGTGGAAGTAGGGTTTTTCACTTGGGTTATGTGGATGTTAATTCTCCAAAGGGTAAAAATGCTTCAATCGCGATGCATAAAACGAGTCGCTCCGGGCAGTCTTTGCTTGGAAGAACTTCGGCATCACATGGATGTATTCGTGTGGCGGATGGATTTATAGATCTTTTGGACAAGAAAGATATTTTTGATAGTAAATTTGGTTATCACGTGATTGTTGGGGATTCTTCTACAAATAATCAGCCAAAATATTCAGATGTAGATCATGGTAGAAGAGAATCAAAACAATAAAAATTAATTTATGCCTTTTGGTGAAGGAAAATCAGTTGATAAGTCTATGAAGTCTCCGGAAAATCTTTCGCTTGCCGAAAAGGTGAGAAGATTTACGGAGATAGCTTGTAGTTCTGTTGCCCAGAGGCAGGGAATAATGGAAATGAATGATAATTTTTTGCTTTTGGAAATCAATAATATTGCTCGTACCAATGACGAAGCTTCTTTGGAGGAATATGCCAAGCAAAATAAAGATCAGTTGAAGAAAATAATTTTGCGAGAATTAGATAATCCAATATTGGATAAAGAAGATTTGAAAGCAATGCTTGATCTGATCGGTGAGAACGTAGTGATGAAGGAGTTGTATGTTCAATTGGGTAAGAAATATGTACTTGGTGGAAATTCGGAAACGACTACCGATTGTGTGCAGATTTTACGTTCAAGTAAACATTTTAAAGATTTGGTGGATAGTAATCCATTGAGATTTTTTAGTGAAGGATCGGACTTGGTTTTGCATGAAAATTTGGGAAAAGTGAGAGATGTGGTGGATCGCAAAAATTTCGCTGATTTAAACAGGTATCGTCCAACTAAGGATAAAATGTATGTTTTTGCGCTGGTGAAACCACCTTTATATCTTGGTGGAAAACCAAACGTGACTCACTTACAGATTGCGACAGATTTGCAAAATGATCCTAAAAAATTAGCGATAATTCATGCATCTTCCGATCACGGACAGGTGGTGATTGAGCCGGATGTGGGTAAATATTTAGCCGGATCTCATTTTGAGAGAGTGTATGTTATTGAAGTAGATTTGAATAATCCTTACGTGAAAGATCCCCTTGAAAGAGAGCCGCGTTTTGAGGTTCAAGGTTATCATTCTTCTACTTATGAACGTCCACATATTTATGATATTCCGTTAGTTTTGGATAATTTCTCTTTGATTTCTGAAGATAATAAAAAGGTGGAAATTTATTCTGAAGAAAAAAACACTTTGGAATTAATGTCTAATAACCGTGCTTTGTCTTATCTTACGGTTTTGACCGGTATCAGAGAAGGTGAGATTGGCAATAAACAGAATATTTTGGAAGAGTTGGCCTTTAGAATTTATGCCGATCCTACGGGGCATAGTCTGGGTTTGCATCAGGTGACGAAAATTGTTTTGCCATTGGTTAATAAATGGCTTCGAGGTATTGATGAAAAGTTAGCTAAAGGTTTGGGAATTCATAAATTGTGGAAAAAGCGTCATGATGGTAAGGATGTAATGTGGAGTGAAATAACGCCTCTTTTGACGACGTATAATATTTCTGATGGGCGTTATTCTGATGTGAAGATGTCTACAATTTGCGCTTATTTATTGATTAAACATCTTTATGAAGATCAGCTTTTAAGCGCGTATAGTGCTTATGGTGAAACTTTTTTTGGATTGGAAGAGCAGCCGGAAGCGGTGATTGCTTTGGCTGCGGCTTACAGATCAAATATGTCGGTACTTATTCGTGGAGCACAGCAATATCGTATTGCAGAGATGGCGAAAGAGTTAGGGGTGATTGATGCGGATTTTAATTTTACGGATGAATGTAAAGGGTCAGATGAATATTCCAGATATGTGGATGCGATTATGGCTAAAAAGGGAGGGCGTGGCGATTTTTATATGACGAATGGTATGAAGAGAGAATCTGCCAGAAATAGCGAATTTGGTAAAAAGTTTTTAGTTGATGGTTATGCAGGAATGCAAACTTCTTTTGTGGCTTATATGTGCTACAAAAAGCTTTATCCACATGGCGAAATGTCTATTGGTGAGTTTAAGAAGGCTTATGATGGAAATCTTAACAATTTGCTCAAAGGGAAAGTGCCGGATCTTATGAAAGAAGAATATAAAAAGAAATTTGGTGCGCGTCCTAGGTTATTGATGACGGAAGAAGAATTGCGCAAAGAAAAGACTTTGAAATTTGCTAATGAAGGTTTGTGGGCGATTTCCCATTATAGAAAGATGGCGGAAGAGAATTGGAATGCAATTAATTCGGACGTGGACAAGGATGGTCACAGGAATCCAATTATGGAAGATGAGTTAAAAACACGCTCGTATCTTACAAATGAAACTTCGAAAATTCCTTCGGAGAAGATTCAGAGGTTTTATACCTTGATTCAACAAATGCCAGGAAATCCCTTTTATAAAGGTTTTCCGGATTATATTTTATCGGCGTGTTTTGTTAGAGGATTTTTCTTGGAAGAAGGTAAGGAGATGAGAGATGGTCAATGGATTCATAATGTACAGGCATTTATCAATGATATTTTTATTAAGAATGCTCAGAAATTTAGGATGAAAATGCCGCCAAATTTGATTTCTAATGATCGTGCCTTGATGAAGCTTTGTGCTTTAAGTTCTATCATGAGTGTGGATGAGGTGGTGAAATTTATGACGACAGGCGAGGTCCTTTCGCCAAAAACTAATAGGCAGATCGAGAAGCTGAATAGTTTTTCAAAAAGTTTTTATGTGCAGAGGATGAGATATTTGCCGGAAAATGCTGAACCTTTGCTTAAATATGCTGAAATACGTGAGAAAAAGAATGCCGGTAAGGGAGAGTTTATGGATGTATTTTTGCAGCCCGATTTAACAGAAAAAGAGCAACAGGAAGCTTTTCCTTTACGTGTTTTTGATTTAGTTCAAAAGGAGGCTAAGGTGCGGGGATTTGGTTTGAATTTTGCTTTAGTGGTGACTGCGATGGCTACTTTGGAATGTGGTTGGGGACAAGAAAAAAATCGTTTTAATGAGCCAACACTTTTTGCGGGTGCAAATAATATTTTGTCTATTAAGTATAATACTAAACAATATTCAAAAGAGGATTATGATAATCAATCGAAAGATTTGAAATATTATATTTATCATACGGTGGAATATTTTAGTGGTGCTGATAAAAAACAATCCACTGAACATTTTGAGGCTTTCCGTAAATACGAGAATGCGAAGGGTTGCGTGGAAGATTTCTTTAGTTTAATCGAAAGAAAATATCCTTTGACGGTGGCTGCTGCTAAGAAAAATGCTGAATCTCTTGATCCGAGTTCGATTGCTCAAAGGGAAATTTTGGAATGTTTGTTGAAAGAAAAATATGCTACAGATCCGAAGTATGTGGATAAAGCTTTGTCGTTGGCAGGTAGCGTGGAAAAGATTTTGCGTAAATATGGACAGTTGATTTAGTTTGCTTTTGCGGAAGTTGAGGACGATAATCGATCCATGGATAAATTTGAAGCGGCAGTAGATATGGAAGAGCACCCCACTTCCAGTGGTTATAACTGGATTTCGGATTTTGTGTATGGAGGAATTGATGGGGCAGTGACGACTTTCGCGGTTGTGGCTGGGGTGGAAGGGGCGTCTCTTGCCGTCCCAATCATTTTGATTATGGGATTTGCGAATCTTTTTGGAGATGGATTTTCAATGTCGGTTGGAAAGTATTTGAGTGATAAAGCCAATCTCGAACAGTATGTAAAAATTCGTCAAATTGAGTTTAGGCATTTAATAGAAAAAACCGAACACGAAAAAAATGAAATTAGAGAAATTATGGAAGCGTATGGATTTAAGGGAAAAGACTTGGAGCGCGCAGTGGAAATAATTACTTCAAATCCGGATGGTTGGGTGGATATGATGATGCGCAACGAATTCAATATGACCAGTGAAAATGTGAAGCCTTTGAGGGGCGCGGTGGTGACCTTTATGTCATTTATTACAGTAGGTTTTATTCCTTTACTTGGTTATACGTTTAGGGCATTTGTAAATTTTAATGATAGCCAGATGTTTTATGTGACCGCGGCCACGACTCTGTGCGGATTATTTTTGGTGGGTACAGTGAAGTCAAAATTTTCAATGCGTCATTGGTTTATTTGTGGAATTGAGACCGCATTTGTTGGCGGAACAGCCGCAGCCATCGCTTACGGAGTCGGTTTTTTTATAAAAACTTTGGTGGGGTAATTGGCAATACAAATTTTTTCAGATTTGATTATTTTAGCTGATGGCTTAAAATGCTTTTGATATTTCCTAATTTTATTTTTATGAAAATGTCCAAAAAAATGTGGGCGACGATGGCATTGTCCGTTTTGATGTTGTCGGCGTGCGGATCATCATCAAAAGATGATAAAGCGGCTACAAAAGACGAGAAATCAGAAGTTAAAACCGAGACGACGGTGGCGACAGACAGTTTGACTCCTTTTGTCTCCGAAGAAGGGAAGTTTAGTATAAATTTTCCAGGGAAACCAAAAGTTAAGGTTGAGGATATTGGGGGCGAAGATATGACTTTGAACATGACGACATATGCTTATGAACCAAATGATACTGATGGTTTTGCCGTTTCTTATACTGATGTTTCAACTGATGTTATAGCAAAGGAAGATGCCAGAAGTTATTTGAAAGAAGAGCAGAACGGACTTTTTGAAAGTACGGGAATCAAGGCTGCCGATGAAGAAAAAGATGTGGATTATGAGGGTAAATATCCAGGTTTGAGATATAAAGCCCACACCGGTGAAATGTATATTGTTTCTCAAACTTATTTGGTCGGTTCAAGATTGTATCAAGTTGAAATGCTAAAGAGCGGAGCATATCCAACAGATGATGAAATCAACAAATTCACAGGAACTTTCAAAATTTTAAAGTAAAGTGTGGAGTTTTACTATGTGAGTAGGGCCGATGAGATTGAAGTTGTCGATGAATGAATCCGCGTACTTCTTGTTTGTAAGGCGAATATCGAAAATAATTATCTTTTTGATGTTCGCCTTGCTGTTCTTGAGGCGATTGATAATTTTTTTAGTCGTTTTTAGAGCCAGTGGAACCTGCAATTCCATAAAAGGATTTTCATAATTTCGACTCATTGAAATTATTTTTGGATCGCTTGGCGGATCAAAAGGAATTTTATAAATAATCAAGGTGTCGATGTCTTCATTGTATTCGAAATTTTCCCAAATATGAGATGTAACCAGAAGGATTGGATAAATTTGAGATTTTTTTTCATTGAGATATCGTTCCTGGATTTTGCCAAGTGAACCGGCCAATTGCGGAAGAACTGGAAGATTGTGTTTATCTAATTGCAGAGTATTTAATTCCAAATCTTTTTTCGCGCTGAAAATCATCGCGATGTTTTGAGATTTAGTTTTGTAATATTTCTCGATGAAACGCGGAATTTTATTTGGGTCGCTGCCGTCGGTATCTTTGGTGATGTAAATTTCTATTTTCTCGTCTTTCGGATTGAGGTCGTAAATTGGTAGATCGGGTTTTAAATTACCAAAATTTTTAATAAAGTTTCCGTCGTCGTTTATGGTCACACATTCGTCGACAATTTGGTAGTTTTTTGCTTTGGATAGTATCGTATTTAGCTCTTCTTTTAGCGAAAAAGGAGCTTTGCGAATCACCACGTTTGCCTGAGGGTCTTTTTCCAGCCAAATCATGAAATTATTTAGATCCGGTTGAGATAAAATGTTATGTAATTTTTTTAGAAAATCTTTCCATTGTTTCAATGACCCTGTCGTATCCGCGTTTTTTATTTCGCCGAGTTCCTGAGAAATTTCGATGATATTATTCAGGCTTTTTACGGAATCTACCCATTCTTTTGTCTGGAAAATATCTTCGTTTACGGTGCTTCTGGCCGCGAAAATATTTTGGTCGTTGTATTTTTCAAAAATGATTCCAAGCAAGCCGAAGAGGATGGTGGTTTTGGTAATTAAGGTGGTAATTGTGAGATTTTCAGGAAAGATTTCTTCCAAAATTTTGAGAATTTCTATGGCCGGTTCGAGTTTTAAATAAGTGGAAACCTGATAGTGAAGAGAATTTAAGAAATTATCAAAATCTATGATGATGAGTTTTTTATTTTCAGGTGGGTTTGAGATAACGGCCTGATTGGTAAAAATAGATGGTTTGTTTTGCTCTTTGCTAAGCGCTTTTTTGAAGAATGGTTCGGATTCCGGGTCGGTGATATTTTCATCGATATTTACTTTTGTGAGCGTGTTTCTTTCGTCGTGAAATAATGCCACTTCGCTAATAAGTCCGGTTTTGGTTTGTTTGCTCCAGTTTAAGTATTTCAACAAGGCGCTGATTTCATGGTTTTCAAAAAAAGTTTTTTCTGAAAATTTTTGCAATCTTTTGAGCGAAATGTAATTTTTTGCCAGGTCGATTTTGCCTACATCATCAGAGATTTCGTTGCATGCTTTGCGGAACAATTGATAGGGGAGAACAATGCAAGTGTCGGCGTCTCCCTGAGCGCATAGTGTTTGAATCAGATTGTCGTATGGAGGAATTAACTCAAAAAGTGCGGATTCGTTAGTGTTTAAAATTTTTAAAGAATTTTCAGAAGGAGAAAATGGCTGTTTTTCTTTTACTAATTGAGATTTTTCTTTGTTTGGTTTGCTTTGCAGAGTTGTCAGCAAATTTTTTAATGGCCAGTTTGATCTTTGGCTGAGGGCTTGCATTTGCGTGAGTAGCTCCGGTTCGAGATTTTCAAACTCTTTGATTAATTTGAGAAAAAGCTCCATGGCGGCGATGGCATCATCGAGGGCGCGATGTTTTTCGTGATGAGTGAGCTTGAGCTTTTCACTCAAAATCTCGAGGCTGTATGATGGCATATTTGGTAGGAGGATGCCGCTTATTTCCTGGGTGTCATAATGAAGGTTTTGAATGTCGATTTTATTTGCTTCGAGAAAGGAAAGATCGAATTTGATATTGTGGCCGATGATTGGAAAATTGCCGATGAAGGCTTGAACTTCAGCTCTTTTGTCTTCGAAAGATGGGGCGTCTTTGAGGTCGGCATCTTTGATATTGGTAATGTGAGTGATGATTTTTGGGAGAGGAATGCCGGGATTTACAAAGAATTTCAGAGTCTCTTTTTCTCCTGTGAGATCAAATTTTACTGCTCCGAACTCGATAATTTTATCGATATTGGGATCAAAGCCGGTGGTTTCTAGATCGAGAGAGATGAACATAGTGGGTCGTATTCTATTCTTGGCAGATTTTTTTTGCAATCTGGAGAATTTTTGACTTAAAGATTCTAATCTGGTGAAGTTATACTTTGCAATGTTTTATAGCTTTCGTCCACTATAGTTTTTTGACAATTTTTTTATGGGTGCTATAGTGATGTGATTTTCAAAGATTACAAAAACAAAACAAAAAAGTATCTCAACTGAAAATCAATTGCCCTAGAAAAGCACTGTTACTTGAAAACAAAAATAAAAACACTCTCAACGCAAACTTAGCGATGAGAGAAGAGATGACGAAAATTCGTCCACTCTTCTGTCCTCGCTAAGGAATGGCTCTCTGCCCTAGGTAGACAGCCGAAGCGGTCCCGCCAGTGCGGGACACCGTCCTGCCTTTACCTCGTCGCTTTCAATAGCACTTGTGTCAAAGGAGCCCAGGCGGCCGGTGGTGCGGCTGAAAACAACACTAAACCTTGGCCGGATTTAAAACAAAAACAAAAGGTTCCCAGTAAAACAAAATGTCCTTACTGTTTAAAACTTTCCACCTGACTCGTCAGGTGGTTTTTGGTATATGGGGGAGTTTTTAAGTAAAGCTATTTATAAATTCTTCTACTGCTTCTGTTGGGATTGAGTTGCCGCTTCCTTTATCTTGCAAAGATTTAAGGGCTTTTACTATTGCGACTCGTTTCTCATGCATCCAGGAGTCACGCCCAAATTGCAGATTTGTTAATGTATCTCGTAATTCTCTTAACTTGGATTTAGATAGGCCATGGCTACCATCTATACTTAAGCTTAGTGCTGCCTTCACTTTTGCAACCAATTCTTCTTCGCCTCGGAATTCACCATTTTTAATTTGGTCAAGTGGACTTACCGTAGGGGTTTTTATGATTGGGGTTGGTCTCGGGGCTGGTGTGTGCGCAGGTGCTGGCACTGGCACTTGAGTGGCTTTTGTAGGAGCAGGAGCTGGTGCTGGTGTAGGAGCACTGGCGCTTTCAAGTAATTCATTTGCTGCTAATAGTTCTGCTGTTAGTCTGTCGATTTCTTTGGTGAGTGCTGCCATTTCTGTTTTTAAGGCTGCTAATTGAGGTCCTTCGTTTGGGATAGCTTTTAGTTTTTCAAGTTGGTCTTTTAGTAGATTGGCTTCACCGGCGGCTTTTCTTAGCCGCGCGAGTTCTTCGGGGTGAATTGTTGTTTTGGCTCTTTCTTGTTGGAGTAATGATCTAAGAGTTGCAGCATCTCTGACTGCTGAATCTAGTATTGAAAGTTTTCTTCTTACGTCATCGGGAAGATTATCTTTTGGTACAAGGTCTCTGCTTCTTGCTCTTTGTATTTCTGCACGAGCATCTTCAGCTCTCGTGACTTGTGTGCTGAGCGCCTCAACTTGTTGGCGGAGCCTTGCTTCTAGTGATCTTGCCGTAATTAGTTCTTTTTCTTTTGCGCGTAAAGCTGTTTTGACCTCTGAAAATTCTTGGCTTTTTTGTCCTAATTTTTCAGTAATGCTTTGTAGCTGGGCTTCGAGTTCTGTAATTTTACTGCCGGCTGCTACTTCTGCGGATATGGCTAGTGCCGCTTCTACATCTGCCGCGAGTTGTTCTACTTTAGCGTTTAGGGCAGCATTTTCTGTTGATAACGTATTTCTTTCTCTCGTGGTTGTTGCGAGTTGAGTTTCTGCGCTTGTTCGTGCTTCTGTTTCAGCTGCTAATTTTTCTTGCAAATCTTTGAGTTCGGCTTGAAGTTTTATTAGTTTTTCCTCTGGTGTTTCGGGTCTTTTTCTTTTTGGAAATAAATTTTTTCGTGTATTTGCATTGTCTATTGCCGTAATGTTTTTTTGATTTGTTCCGATGATGGCGATGCCATTGCGAATGTGAATTTTGGCGTTTAGGGGGTCTAGTGTTGCATTGATATTTTTCACAAAGCCTTCCAATTGTTCCGGTTTAATCTCAGCGTAGTTTGCCAGGTGGTTTAGAGGTACGCCGATATGCTGATCGAGCAGACATTCTAAAATGAAAGATTCGGGCTCTGATAATGATGGAAGTGTTGATCTGGCTGCGTCATGCAGGGCGAGTGTCGTGGTTGGAATTTTATCTGTTTTCAAAACTAGGACGCGAGTGCTTTGTAGGAGCCAAGCGACGACTTGTGGTCTTGCTTCCGTATAATCTTTTTCCGCATTGATAGTGAGACCCTGATCTTTAAGATAGGCGGTTTTATTTGTGGTTGCTCTGATGATATTGCTATCCACTGTGGTTTTTTGCGCCGTAATCTTTTCTACTTGTTCTCTTGAAATTCGGGGCGTTGGATTATTGTCGAAGGCTTGTAGGTAGTAGTGAGGGAGACTGTTTGATTGGGTTCCGCTCATGGCACGGCTGATTTCATCTTTAGTCGCGAAAGTCAGGGCACTTACGCGGGCCGATACTTCTGCGTCCATTTCTTCTGGAGATAATTCCGCTGAGTTTCGAGCAACTTCTGGTGTCATTGTAAAATTGTGATAGGCGGCGGATGATATTTTTTTCACTATGAAATGTCAAAATATACCACTTGAAAAGGTGGATGGAGTGGTGCGCGGTAGAATTGGCGTTTAGAGCATCTTCACGAATTCGTCGAAGAATTTTGTGGTGTCGGTGGGGCCGGGAGTGGCTTCGGGGTGGAATTGGCAGGAGAAGAATGGTAATGTTTTGTGTTTGATGCCTTCTACGGTGTGGTCGTTGGCATTTTCGAGCCAGACTTTCCAGCCGGGTTTTAAGGTTTTGGCATCGACAGCAAAGCCGTGATTTTGGCTGGTGATATAGCAATGACCGGTGTCTACGTCGATGCAAGGTTGGTTTTGGGAACGATGACCGAATTTTAATTTATAAGTTTTTGCGCCGGTGGCGAGAGCCATAATTTGGCAGCCGAGACAGATGCCGAAAATCGGTTTTTTCAGGGCAATGGCTTTGCGCACTATTTCGTGGAGTTCGGTGAGCATGGCAGGGTCGCCGGGACCATTGGATAGGAAAATGCCGTCAAATTTTTCACCCGCGGCGATAAAATCGTAATTCCAAGGAACGCGTACGACGGTGACATTTCTATCGAGAAAATTTCTCAAAATATTATTTTTCATGCCGCAATCTACACAGATGATTCTCTTTTTGCCTTTTTCGTAAGTTTTTGGTTTTTTGATGGAAGCTTGAGCGACGAGATTATCAAGATCTGGGTTGTAAAAATCAATGTCGCTACCTTTTTCCGGAACGATTTTTCCGAGAATGGTGCCGGTCTGGCGAATTTTTTGCGTGAGAGCGCGAGTGTCTATACCAGTGATTGCCGGAATATTATTTGCTTTGAGCCATTCGCCAAGAGATTTTGTTGCATCCCAGTGGCTGTAGTTTTCAGAATACTCACTGACGATCAGTCCTTTGATGTGAATTTTTTCGCTTTCGAATCTTTTTTCCACTCCGTCCGCATCTTTGCCATCCGCGCCAACGCCATAGTTACCGATTAGTGGGTAGGTGAGCACCATGATTTGGCCAGTATATGAAGGATCGGTAAAACTTTCAGGATAGCCCATCATTCCCGTATTAAAAACAACTTCTCCTGCTCCGCTCAGCGGAGCTCCGAAGCTTTCGCCGGTAAGGCGAGTGCCGTCTTTGAGGATTAGGGTGGCTTTTGACATGCTGAAATTGAATTTATCTATTTTTAACTTAATTTTTTATGGAATGCAAGACTCCGATACGCGTTTGCGCGTGTCTGTGCGTTAAGTTATTTAATTTTAGTGAGGGAAGTGATCTTTGGTTTATCGTTGTCTGAGGTGATTTTTGCGCGGTACCAATGATTTTCTCCGTCCATGTCGACGGAAATTTCTACAGTACTATTGTTTACTTTCTTGAATTCGTTGATTTTGCTGAATTTCTTAATTTCTTCGAGAATTTTTGCTTTGCGTTTATTTTTTTCGTCAACCATTTGAATGAGAATTTCCGGATTATTGCCAATAATGAGCTCTAGGATCGCGCTGGAAAAATTGTTGTTGCCGGGTTTGCTGTTTTTGAGGCGAATTTTGATGGCGATGATAGCAAGAATAATCACAATGACTACACCTCCGCCAACGGCGTAAAAATAATATTTGGAGATAAAATCTCCGAGAAACTGCATGAACTGGTCGATGTTGTTTATTTGCATGCTTGCATCCTATCAGTTTGGTAATTTGAGGACAAGTGTGGGGTGCATGTGTTTACATATTTGAAATTTTGTTTTAAATTGGGTGAGACTAACCTAATGAAAATGAAATTTAAAGGACAGCACATCTTGGCTACAAAGCAGTTTGATAGAGAAGGGTTGCTGGATCTTTTTGTGGAGGCTAAAAAGATGGAGAAAGTGCTTAGTGACGCGAAAAAAGGGAAGGAGTCGAAGATTTTGGCGGGAAAAATTTTGGTGACGTTATTTTATGAACCTTCGACAAGAACGAGATTCAGTTTTGAGGCGGCGATGCTTCGATTGGGCGGTAAAGTTTTGAGTAATGCTGATATGTTGCAGACTTCTTCGGTTAAAAAACTAGAAACTTTGGAGGATACCGGGAAAGTGGTTTCTCAGATGGCGGATGTGGTTGTGATGAGACATCCTGAACCTGGTTCCGTGGCTGTGTTGGCGGGACAGAGTGATGTGCCGGTGATCAATGCGGGAGATGGTTCGAATGAACATCCTACGCAGGCTTTGCTAGATCTTTATACGATTTGGAAGGAGTTTGGAAAAATTGACGGGCTGACGATTGGCATGATTGGAGATTTGAAAAATAGCAGGGTGCAGCATTCTCAATATGGACTTTTGAAATATTTTAAGGTGAAATTTGTGCTTGTTTCTCCGAGAGGATTGGAGATGCCGGCGCCGATTTTGAAGGAAATGGCCGGTGCGGCGAAAGTGGTTTTGACACCTGAAGAAATGGTGGCGAATGCCGATGTGATTAGTGTGAGTAGAATTCAAAAAGAAAGATTTGTGAGCGAAAGAGAATACAGAAAATTTGTGGGGCAGTTTGTGGTGGATGCGGCGCTGATGAAGAAGGCGAAAAAAAATGCGATTGTGATGCAGCCTTTGCCGAGAGTTGACGATATCGCGGTGGAAGTGGATAAAGATCCGCGTGCAAGATATTTTGATCAGGTGAAAAATGGCGTGGCGGTTAGGATGGCGCTGCTGAAAAAAGTGCTGAAGAGATGAGGGGATTCATATAAGCAGCTTAAAAATTTAAATTTTCAGAATTAAAATGGCTTGTTTAGGACAAAAAAATGACCAAAAAGTGTGCGCGTGCACAGATTCTTATGCGAACTTTTACTCTAAATTAAGGATTTAAAAATTATGTAAAGTGAGCTCTTAATGACAAAAATTCTCTTAAAAAATGGGCAGGTGGGATGTGGATTGGGTGTCTATGATGCGGATGTTTTGATTGAAGATGGCAAGATAGTGAATACATTTGATTGGGGTGGAAAACATGAAGTTGACGAAGTCATTGATTGCAAAGGTAAAATAATTCTTCCTGGCTTGATCGATGTGCATGTGCATTTGCGTGAGCCGGGTCAAAAATATAAGGAAGATTGGCTTACCGGAACGAAGGCGGCGGTGGCCGGTGGTGTGACTACGGTGTGTGATATGCCGAACAATGTGCCGCCGATTTTGACGGCAAAAGATTTGGAAGAAAAAAGAAAATTGGTGGCGAAGCGTGCTTATTGCAATTATGGCTTATATATAGGCTTTGATGGCAATAATATTGGTGAAATAAATAAGGTGGAAAATGTTCCGGCGGTGAAAATTTATGTGGCGAATTCTACCGGCAATATGGGCGTGAGTCATGAAACGATTAAAGAACTTTTCAAGAAATGCAATAAACTTATCGTGGCGCACGCGGAAGATGAAGATATTATTCGCAAAAATGCGATGGAGTATCTTAGTGAATATGGGGCTACGATAGGCGAGGATGGCCCGTCAGGGGCCGGGCAGGGAAAAATTGTGGTGCCGAAAGATGCCGTGGTTGATCCGTCTGTTCATTCGAAAATCAGATCTCCGGAATGCGCGGCGAACGCGGTGAAATTTTTGTGCGAATTGGCAAAGGAGAATGGAAAAAGATTGCATATAGCTCATGTGTCCAGCGATCAGGAATTGACGGCTTTATTGGAATATCAGGACTTGTTGGATGCCGCAGGAGAACGCTTGATCACTTGTGAGGTTGCGCCGCATCATTTGCTTTTGTCGGATGATGATTACGCGAGTTTCGGTAATTTGATAAAAGTAAATCCGCCGGTAAGGACAAAGATGGATTTGTTTGGAATGTGGAAGGCTTTGAAGTTTGGTGAGGTGCAAATTATCGCGACCGATCATGCTCCTCATTCGCTTGTGGAAAAAGAGCGGGGTTATATGGAATGTCCGTCCGGAATTCCCGAGCTTGATACTTTATTGCCTATTTTGCTTAATGCGGTAAATGATGGAGGTCTTGAAATGAAAGAGATTGTGAAACTCTGCTGCGAGGGTCCGGCGAAAATTTTTGGCATGAAAGGAAAAGGACAAGTGGAAGCGGGTTTTGATGCGGATCTGGTAGTGGTGGATATGGAAAAAATGTTTGAGTTAAAGAATGAGAAACTGTTTACAAAATGTAAGTGGTCGCCTTATGCCGGCAGCACTTTTAAAGGATGTCCGGTGATGACTTTTGTGAATGGAGAATTGGTTTATAAGAATGGAAAGATCGTGGGCAAGAAGGTGGGAAAGGAAGTGCAGTTTGAAATTAAATAAATTTGTATGGCAAATCTCGAAGTAAATTTTTGTGGAGTGAAATTCAAGAATCCGACGGTGCTGGCTTCGGGAATTTTGGGTGTGACGGCAAGCAGCTTGAAAAACGTGATACGCAAAGGGGCCGGAGGGGTGACGACAAAATCCATTTGGATGAATGAACATCCGGGACATAAAAATCCGGTGATGTTTGGTACGCCGAATTATTTTATGAACGCGGTAGGGCTTTCCGATGCCGGAATGGAAAAAGCAAAGGAGGAGACTTTTCCTGAATATAATAAACGAAAATCCGCGCCGATTATCGCGAGCATTGTCGCTTCGAAGGTGGATGATTTTGGAGTGGTGGCGGAGGAAATTTCGAAATGTGATCCGGATATTATCGAAGTAAATATTTCTTGTCCGAATGTTGAAGATCAATATGGTAAGCCTTTTGCTTGCAGTATTGTGGATGCGGCGAAGGTGACGAAACTTGTGCGTGCCAAGACGAAGAAACCGGTAATAATCAAATTGTCGCCGAATGTTTTGAATATCGGAGAAATCGCAAAGAGCTGCGCTGATGAAGGCGCGGATGGGTTTTGCGCGATCAATACTGTGGGTCCTGGCTTGGCTATTGATATAAATGTGAGACGTTCGATTTTGAGTAATAAAGTGGGTGGAGTGTCCGGTCCGGCGATTAAGCCGATTGCCGTGAAGTGCGTTTTTGATGTTTATAAAGCTACAAAATTGCCGATAATCGCGACCGGTGGAGTGATGACGGGAGAGGACGCGATTGAAATGATGATGGCAGGAGGAAGATTGGTGGGTATAGGAACTATGGTTTATTATCGCGGCGTGGAAGGGTTTGGAAAAATCGTGAAAGAAATGTCTCAGTGGTGCGATAAAAATGGAGTTAAGAATTTGGAAGAGATTATTGGATGTGTGAATCAATGATCAATTATCAATGTGCAATTTTCGGGTTGAGGTTAATTGAAACGGCTTATTTAAGCCAAAAAGTTGGTTAAAAAATGTGCGCGCGCACACTTCGGGAAGATGAAAAAATCTAATTTAAACGAGATGAACATAAAAAAATTTGATTCTACATTCCAGGTTCTGCCGATCGTTAAAATCATTCAGGAGAATGAGGTAACGAAGACTTTTGTTTTTGAATATAATTTAGGCGGGCAGCCGGGACAGTTTCTCATGATGTGGATTCCCGGAGTGGATGAAAAACCAATGTCGATCGCCTTCAGTGATAAAAAGGAATTTTGGGTGACGATATGTGCGGTTGGCCCTTTTTCACGGGCGATGCATGAACTTAAAGTCGGGGATAAAGTCGGTGTGCGTGGGCCATTGGGTACACATTATAAATTTAAAAAAGGAGAAAATTTGGCGCTTGTGGCTGGAGGGTATGGTGCCGCGCCAATGTATTTTGTGGCTCATGAAGCCGTGAAAGCGGGTTGTAAAGTGGATTTTTTAATCGGCGCGCGAAATAAAGATTTATTACTTTATGGTCATAAAATTTTGGGACTGGGAGTGAATTTGCATATTTCTACGGACGATGGATCGGCCGGTTTCAAAGGATATGTGACTCAAGTTTTGGATAGGGTGATGGGAGAAAAAAAGGCCGAGGGGCATGCGATTGATCAGGTGTTTACTTGCGGTCCGGAAGTGATGATGAAAGTGGTGGGTGAAGTGGCGGAAAAACACGGGGTCGATGCCTATATGTCGATGGAAAAATATATGAAGTGTGGAATTGGTGTTTGCGGTCAGTGCGCGATGGACGATAAAGGGGATTTGTGCTGTAAGAAAGGTCCGGTGATGAGATGGGGTTATTTGAAGAGATTGCCGGAAATGGGTAAATATCATAGGGATGCTCAGGGCAGGAAACATTATTTTTTTAAGCCATTGGTAAAATGAAACAATACAAACAAGATTTTATAGAGCTTTTGGTGAAGGCGCAGGCTTTAAAATTTGGAGAATTTACTTTGAAAAGTGGGCGCAAGGCTCCGTATTTTTTAAATGTTGGAAGTTTTTATACCGGGGAATTGGTTAGTGAATTAGCGCGAGCTTACGCGCAGGCTTTTCTGGACTGTGGCGTGGAAGTGGATGTGATTTTTGGGCCGGCATATAAAGGAATTCCATTGTCGGTCGTGACGACAAGTGTTTTGCATTCTGAGTTTAAAAAAGAAGTTTCTTTTACCTTCAATAGAAAGGAAGTGAAGGATCATGGTGAGGGTAAATTATTGGTAGGTGCGCCACTGAATGAAAGCACAAAAGTTCTTTTAATTGATGACGTGATTACTGCCGGTACGGCTATTCGTGAAACTTTGGAAATTTTGAAGGTGAATGGTAATCCGCAGGTGGTGGGAGTCCTGATCGCGATGAACAGAATGGAAAAAAATAATGAAGGTAGAAACGCCTTGGAAGAGATTGAAAAATTGGGAATAAAGGTGTTTTCGATTGTAAATCTTGATGAGGTGATCGAGGCTTTGTATGGCAAAGAAGTGAATGGAAAAGTTTATATTGATGAAGCGATGATGGAAAAGATTAAGGCGTATAGAAAGGAATTTGGGGTTTAGAGGCTTGTGAGTCGAGGGCTTGTGCCGTATACAGTATTTAACGTATTTTTATGGTTAGGACGCAGTTGTATTTACAGGATGAAACCTATAAGTTTGCTAAGAAACAAGCTGTAAAGCGCAAAATGTCTTTTGCAGCGTATACGCGTTTTTTATATGAAAAAGAGATGGCGACAAGTAAAAAGAAGATGACGATTCAGGAAAAAAAATACCCTTTTATTGGGATGTTTAAGTGGGGAAGGGGTGCGGCTGATAATGAAAAAATTGACGAGTTTTTAATGGATGAGGCTTATGGCAAATATAATAGATAAAGTTTTTTCCGATATGGATGATTTGAAGTATCAGTTGTATACGACTGATCATGTTCTCGAGGAATTGGTGACCTGGTTGAGATGTAGAAAGAATTATGAGATCACTGAAATTTTCAAATTTTTACATAATTTATATATCAAAGATTTGAATGTAATTGAGGTTGGGAGAGATAGATTTGGTGATGCCTTAATTCTGATGCATAAATTTAAAGATCATTTTTTCAGTATGACTGATTGTGTGAGTTTTGTTGTCATGAAAGAATTGA
>Ga0172369_10001197_pt1 | contig 37760 bp, 31 predicted proteins | sample LakKiv25m_FD_114539 | JGI IMG/M metagenome (GOLD analysis project Ga0172369, IMG submission 114539) | Freshwater microbial communities from Kabuno Bay, South-Kivu, Congo - kab_022012_11.25m | ecosystem: Environmental > Aquatic > Freshwater > Lake | place: Democratic Republic of the Congo... | reverse complement strand
GTCACATTTATAATACCATCTGTGTGTCCATAGCTTGATATCTTCCTTATATTTTTATTACCTTTTTCATTCTCTTCTAATAATACCAAATTATTTTTTTCTTCATCAATATTTTGTCGTTTGTCGTGCCTGGATTCTAAGGCTACATAGGCCTCAAAACCTAAAATTGGTTTTATGCCAGCTTTTTTAGCTGCTTTATAAAACTCAATAATGCCATACATAGATCCATAATCCGTCAGAGCCAAAGCAGTCATTTTATTTTTCTTGGCTGCGCGCACCAAATCATCTATTTGAGGCAAAGCCTCTAATAGAGAAAAGTGAGAATGAACGTGCAAGTGGACGAAATTAGACATATTTGTACTCACACATCTTACTGTAAAAGAAGAAAAGAATCAACCCTAAAATTGCGCATTTTTCATGACAAAAAAACCTTGAAATTAATCAGGGGGGTTCTGATTTTGCGAGAAGTCCGCCAGTTAGCGGATGACGGAGATCGCAACGTCGTTTTAAGATAGCATTATTTTTTTCTTTTTTTTACAGGACTTGGAATTTCTGGTTCTTCTTCAACTTCTTTTCTATGACTTACAAAATACTGTATCAATTTCACAATGCCCTCTGATACAAAAACAAAATTAGATGAAGCGTGCTCAAATTTATCTTTAATAGCATGCATTGCTTCTTCTACCCCTCGCAATCTCTCACGCAAATCATCTATCATGGTATTTGCATGGCGTAAAATTGAAACAGCATAATAAATAAACCAACAAAGAAAAATTGTTAGCCACAAAATACAAAAGGATAAAACAATATATAAAAGATCTTTACTATTTTCTAACATATAAATAAAATTTATAGTTTAATTCACAACTATTATATCACACAAACAAAATACAACAAAACTATTGTCTTATTTCTGCCTCAAACTTATCTTTTAAAAGAGTAATTATCTTTTTTAAAGCAGCTTCCACTTCTTCTGTTGTTAAAGTTTTTTCTTTATTCAAGAAAGTTAATCTATAAGTCATGCTTTTTTTATTCTCTGCTACGTTAGTTCCAGTATAGATGTCTGTTAATTCTACTCCTGCTAACAAACCATCAAACTGGTTCAAAGCAGTCACAATTTGCTGATGCTCTACATCTTTATTTACCACCAATGTTACATCTCTTACTACCTTAGGAAAGATAGAGATTGGCATAAACTTTTTATCAATCAATGCAATATTAGATAATTCTGTTAAATTTATTTCCACAATTCCAACAGCAGATTCAATATTAAACTTGTCCAATACATTAGGATTTATTTCATACACATTCCCCAACTTCTTTTCTTCTAAAATCATTTCACCACATTTAGTTGGATGAAACCATGGTAAAATATTTTGCACTGGCTGCAATAATAGTTCTAAATTTAATTCATGCACTATAACATCTGCTGCGCGTTTTACTTCTGCAAAAGCATTTTTTTCTTTTTTGGCAGTAAAAGCAAATAACCCCCACGTATCTTGGCGTGGCAACAACTCATTACCCGCAGCCTCAACTCTTGGCCCAGCTTCTTCCGCAATAAAAGTTTTGCCAATTTCCATTATTCTTAATTCTGGATAATTTTCTAAATTTTTCTGAATGTTTTCCAAAACATTATTTAACAAATGGCGGCGTACATATGGTTTTTCTTTGGATAAAGGGTAATCTAATTCAATATAACTCTCCAAATTATCACCCATTGCAGCAATACTATTAGAACTAACAAAAGAATAATTATAAACCTCTGTATAACCTAAAATCTTAGATACAGCATCCTTAATTTTTCTTTCTAATAGCCTTTCTTTATTACTAACACCCGGTGCAATTGGAAAGACAGGCAACACGGCTGGAATATTATCATAACCATAAATACGAGCTACTTCTTCTATTAAATCTTCAGCAATAGAAATATCTTTTGTAGCTCTCCAAGTAGGTATTTTTATTCTGAGGGATTCTTTTTCTAGTTTTACCTCAAATCCAAGTTTAACTAAAATATCAATAATTGTTTTTTCAGGAATTTCTACACCCAATTTTTTAGAAAACTCTGCCACTTTAATATCAAGTGGACCCCTAAACATTTTTATGTGTTTTTCATCTGCTACATTACTAACTACCTTTGCGCCAGGGCATAATTCTAAAATTAATTCTGCTGCTTTTTCTAAAGCTTGATTACACAAATGAGGATCTAAACTTTTTTCAAATCTAGCTGATGAATCAGTTCTTAAACCTATTTTTGTGGAAGTTTTTCTAATTGTAGCCGCGTCAAAATTTGCTGATTCTAAAACAATTGTTGTTGTGTTTTCATTAATGCCACTATCAATCCCACCCATAATACCAGCTAAAGCTACTGGTTTTTTGTCTGTTGCAATAACCAAAGTTCCCAAACCTAATTTGTGTTTTGTACCATCTAAAGTTGTAAATTCCTCACCATCTTTAGCAGAACGCACTATTATAGTCTTATCATCTAAGGCTTCATTTTTATCACTTAATACTGCCGCATCAAAGGCATGCATTGGCTGACCTAAATCATACATGACATAATTAGTAACATCTACAATATTATTAATTGGTCTTAGACCAACTGACATTAAACTCTTTTTTAACCACTCAGGAGACTCTGCAACAATTACTCCATTAATTGCTACCGCCATATAGCGCTGGCATAATTTTTCATTTTCTACCTGCGCTGTGATTTTAAGTTCTTTTCCAGACTTTATTTTTTTATTTGTAAAACTAATTAATTCCCTATTAAACAAAACAGCCACTTCTCGGGCTATTCCGTAATGTCCCCATAAATCAGGACGATTACTTAATGATTTATTATCAATTTCTAAAATTGCATCATTTAATTTTAAAGCTTCTGATAATGGAGTACCTACTTTAATTTTTTGATTTGATAAATCTAAAATTTCTTTTTCATCTTTAGTTGGGAAAATTTCTCCCAAACCAATTTCTGTAGAGGCACAAATCATACCCAAGGACTCTACACCTCTTATGGTTGTAGGAACTAGCTCTATTAAATCACCCTCACCGTGCCATTTTACTTTTGTGCCAACTTTAGCCACAGCTACCAGCATATCTGCATAAACATTACTGCCGCCACAAACTATTGGTAATCTTTCATTACCCACATCAACTTCACAAACTTTTAACCTATCTGCTCCTGGATGTTTTTCTGCTTTTAAAACCTTACCAACTACAATATTTTCTAGATTAGCGCCTAATCTTTCAATATTTTCTACCTCAACAGTACTCATCATTAATTTATGAGCAACATCAGCCACCAAAGTAGAATCGGAAATTTTTACGTATTTTTTTAACCAGTTATATGATATCAACATAATTTTAAAATTGTTCCAAAAATCTTACATCGCCAGATTCCATCAAACGTACATCGTCTATTCCGTATTTAAGCATTGCTAAACGCGTTAAACCAAAACCAAAGGCAAATCCTTGATACTCTTTTGGATTAACACCACATTCTTTTAAGACATTAGGATGAATCATTCCTCCTGGCATCACCTCTAACCAACCAGTATTTTTGCAAACCTTACAACCCATACCTTTACATAACAAACAGGTTAATTCACCACGAACACCTGGTTCAACAAAAGGATAAAATTTTGGCATTAAACGCAATTTTGTGCCCTTACCAAAAAGATGATCAGCAACAACTTGCATCACACCTTTCATGTGTGCAAAAGTAATATTTTTATCTATAACAAAACCTTCTAATTGATAAAAAGTATGTTCATGTCGCGCATCAGTAGATTCATTTCTAAAACACTTACCTGGAACAATTGCTCTAAGCGGCGCGCCATATTTTTGCATTGCTCTAACTTGCATGTCTGATGTTTGTGTACGCATTAACCAATCTGCATGATTTTTAATATACAAAGTATCTTGCATATCACGCGCAGGATGAGATTCTGGAATATTTAGAGCAGAAAAATTATAATAATCACTTTCCAATTCTGGACCATCTAAAACCATAAAACCCATAGAAGTAAACAGCTCTTCTAAATCATGCTGAATTAAGGTTGCTGGATGCAAATGCCCATATTTTTGAGCTGGTAAACTTGGGGCAGTTATATCAACTTTTTCTTTTAATAAAGACTTGTTCCACAAAACAGCTTTTAACTCTTTTTCTTTACTATTCAAATTATTTTCAATTTCAATTTTTATCTGATTTGCAATTGGACCAACTATTTTCTTTTCTTCTACGCTTAAACTTCCTAGTTGCATCATTACACTAGTAAACAATCCTGATTTTCTTCCAAGATATTTAACCCGAATTTCTTCTAAGCCCTCCAAATCTTTTATAGATTTAAGTTCTTCTAAAAAATCCTTATAAATTTTTTCTATTTGTATTTGCATTTTAGTTTAATTTATCCTCCGATTATTTTTTTACCTAATCTTACAAAACTGCCGCCAAAACGTACAAAATCTTTATAAGTAACAAATATCACCATTAACATTAACAAGGCAAACCCAGCAGTGTGAATTATGCCTTCTAATTGTTTACGCAAGGCGCGGCCGCGAATTTTTTCTACTACTAAAAACAAAACGCGTCCACCGTCTAAAGCTGGAATTGGCAAAATATTTAGAATAGCTAAATTTAAAGATAACAAGGCGGCAAATTGCAACAAATAACTAAAACCTAATCTGGCCGCGCGGCCGGTTAAAACCGCGATACCCACTGGACCAGACATCTGTTGAGCCATCTCGCCGTTACCTTGAACTAATTGGGAAATTAAAACTCCAAACGATTTTAATATTTCCCAACTCATAACTCCAGCTTCCTTAAATCCTTTAGGAATAGCCAAATACCATGGATAGGAAACAACGCCCGATTCTAATAGACTGACGCCAATTCCACCACGTTTTGTTTCAGCTAATTCTTCTGGAATAATCTCTTTTTGTAACAAACTTTCTCCGCGTTTAAAAGAAATTTGAACTTTATTTCCTTTGTTTTCATTAAAATATTTTTGAAGCTCACCAACATTATTTAAGTTTGTATTACCCAAAGCAATAATTTGATCCCCTAATTGCATACCAATTGTATCAGCCGGAGACCCTGGTAAAACTGCCATCACTTCTATTTTATGATCGGTAATAATTGCTCCCTTGTCTAAAGAGTCCACTGCCTGCGGCAAACCATTAATCAATCCGATTCCTAATAACAAAGAGGCTAAAAGAAAATTCATAGTCACACCAGCTACCAAAACTAAAACTCTCTGCCAAATTTTTTTAGAGCCAAAACTATCTGGGTCAATATTTTCCCCATCTTCTCCTTTAATACGCACAAAACCACCCAAAGGGATTAAATTCAAAGAATAAATAGTTCCTTCATATAAATTTTCATCACCTTCTTTTTCTTCAATTTCTTTAGACCCCCAAACAAACCGCCATTTTTTTATAGGTCTTTCAACATCTGTTACTTCAACCGTATCTGTAATTGTTTCTGTTATAACTTTTGATCCATCTTCTAAGGTATCAGTTTGCACATCTACGGCAATATTTTCTGGGCCTTTTAATTTAGAAATTTTTTTACCAGATAAAACCTGAACGCCAAAAATTCTTGGCGGAAAACCAAAGCCAAATTCTTCTACTTTAATGCCATTTTTGCGCGCCACAATAAAATGGCCCCATTCATGAGCCAAAACTAAAACAGCCAAGACTGCAATAAAAATTAAGACTGAAATAAGCATAAAAAATAATAAGTAATCATCTAAAATTAGAGTCTATATATTGTAACAAATAAACCAAAAAAAACAAAACTTCTAATCTAAATACTTTTCACAATTTGCCTAAATTCGTCACCGCGGGCAAATTCATTTTGTTTTGGTAACCAAGTTAATCCCGGAGATAAAATAATATAATCCCCTTTTACAGCCAACTTTTGAGCTTTTTTAACCGCTTCTTTTAAGGTTTTTACAGCTACAACTGGTAATTCTTTTTCTTTAATATTCTTTAATATTTCTTCATTGGCATTTCCTGGTACCATTATTAACACTTTAGCGCTTTTAGAAATTTCTTCGCCTAATTCTTGCAATGGAAATCCTTTACTGTTTCCTCCGCTAATTAAAATAACTTTTCTTTGTTCAAAAGATTTTAAAGCCGCTAAAGTTGCCTGTGGTGACGTAGCAGTACAATCATTAACAAAAGTTATGCCTTTTATTTTTTTAATAATTTCTAATCTATTTGGTACGCCTTTAAATTCACTAATTGCAAATTTAATCGCTGACCATTTTATTCCAAACCCACGCGCTGCGCTAATTGCCGCCAAAATATTGGCCTGGTTATGTTCCCCCAATAGCGGAGTAGCAATTACTTTGCAAACTTTTGTTTCTATTCCTTCATCAGAAAAAATAAAATAGCCGTCTTTTATATAAGCGCCTTCAATCATTTTTTCTTTCAAAGAAAAAAAGTAAACTTTATTTTTTAATTTTAAACCAACTTGTTTTGTAACTTCATTATCCCAATTCAAAACAGCCACATCATCTTTTTTTTGATATTTAAATATTTTTTCTTTATCAACAATATATTCATTAATTGAAGGGTATTTATTTAAATGATCTGGATATAAATTTGTCCATACTCCAACATGCGGGCTCATTTTTATAGTGTCTAAATCACTTAACAAAAAATTGGATAATTCTAAAACTACGGGTTGTTTTTTTGCTTTTAAACTTGGTAAAAAACGCAATGGCGATTCACCAATATTGCCACCTAATTTTGAGCCAAAATACTGACTTTTACACATTGCATGAATTAAACCAGTAGTAGTACTTTTACCGCGTGTGCCTGTTACCCCAATAACATTTTGCACGCCGTATTCTCTAAAAAATAACGTCACATCATTATCAATTGGAATATTATTCTTGCGCGCAATTTCCAAATATTTATTCGCCGGTAGAACATCAGGATTTCTTACAACCCAATCCGCATTGGCAAAATCAGTTTCTTTATGTTCACCCAAAACATATTTTATATTTTTGTATTTTTTTAGTGGTTGTAAATTTTTTACTAATTTTTTTTTATTCTTTACATCTGTAATTGTTAAATCCGCTTTTTGTTTTGCTAAAAATTCCGCAGCGCTTACGCCACTGCCTTTTGCAAATTTACCCAAACCCATTAATAAGATTTTTTTACCTTTGTAATTCATAAATATTTTATCCTAATATTTCAAACCTTTGTCCACCTTCTGAAATTGCTTCTGCTTTTTTTACAAACTCTTCCAAAAATTCAAAAGCTTTTTTATTAACCTCATCTTTTATTAATTTATATTCTTCTTCTGTTTTATCTTTTCCAACATTTTGCCCAACAGCTACATAAAATTTAATTTTCGGTTCTGTACCAGATGGACGCACTACTACCCTATCTGTTTTTTCTTCATTTAAATAATAAACTAAAGCATTATCTGGAAAACCCACGTATTCTTCTAAAACTTTTCCTGTCGCAGGATCTATTATTTTTTTGTTTGCCTGATCAAGCACGGAAACCACTTTTCTACCTAAAATTTCTTGAAATAAATTTTCCCTCATCGCATCCATTATTTTGGCCATTTTTATCATACCATCCATTCCGGTAAAATAAATCGCTTGCAATAATTCTCTAAAATATCCGTACTCTTTTTTTATTTCTTCAAGCTGCTCAAATAATGTCTTACCTAGTTTTTTCAGCATTGCAGCATATTCACAAATTAATAATGCTGCTATTGCTCCGTCTTTATCACGAGCATATGTGCCATACAGATAACCATGACTTTCCTCTGCACCAAAAATAAATTCGCGATCACTTAACTGATTATCAACAGCCTCTGCAATATATTTAAAACCAACTGGTACACTACCTATTACATCCAATTTATTTGCTAAAGCTATTCTAGTTAAAAGTTCTGTTGTTACAACTGTTTTCACAACTACTCCATGCGCAGGCAGATTATTACTAATCTTTCTTTGTTTGATAATATAATCCAATAATAAAACACTGATTTGATTTCCGTTTAAAAATACGTAATTTTCACTATTATACGATTCCCTGCTTACTACTCCAATTCTATCTGCGTCTGGATCTGCTGCTAAAACCAAATCAGCTGAGTTTTTTTTAGCCAAAGCAGCAGCCACATCTAAAGAAATAGGCACTTCTGGATTAGGAATATTTTTAGACACATGACTGAAATTAGGATCAGCTGTCATTTGTTCTGTCACTTCTATAATATCCTCAAACCCAATACGTTTTAAAATTGGCAAAAAAGATGTCACTGCACAACCATGTAGCGGAGTAAAAACAATTTCTACATCTCTAAAATTTCCTAATGATAATTTTTCAACAGCTTCATAATATGCCTCATCAGCTTCAGTACCTAACAAAATAATTTTCCCTTCAGCTAAGGCTTCTTGAAAATTTATTTTTTTTATTTTTTGAACTTCGGATACTTTTTTAATAATATTTGAGTCATGTGGAGGTAACACTTGCCCACCATTTTCCCAATAGATCTTAATACCATTGTCTGAGGCTGGGTTATGACTAGCACTAATCATTGCGCCAGCAATTGCATTTTTATAAAGAATTGAAAAAGAAATTTGTGGAGTCGATCTAACACCATCATAAAAATATACTTGCAAACCATTAGCCACAAAAACGCCAGCAGCTACTTCTGCAAATAATCTAGAGTTATTACGCACGTCATAAGTAATCACCACACCACGACGTTTAATTTCCTCACCATCAAAACAATCTTTTAAATAATCAGCAAACCCTTGAGCCGATTCGGCAATTGTTCTGATATTTATTCTATTTGTTCCAGCGCCCATTTTACCTCTACGCCCACCAGTACCAAATGGAATTATTTTATAAAAAGCATCATTTAGTTCTGTAATTTTTTTTTGTTCAATTAAATTGGTAATCTCGCCCCAAAAATCTACAAATTCTTCATCGCCTAACCACTTTTTAATATTTGTTATTGCTTCTTCAACCAATCCAAGTTGTTTTAGTTCTTCAAGTTGTCCAAAGAGTTTTTCAGTATTTATCATAAAAATTTATTATTTTTATATATTTAACCATATTTTATTGAAAAATAAAAGAGGTGAGACAAAATAGCCATAATCTAAACTACTTTGAATTTATTTTAATTTGTAGTATCATATACATTAAGGAATAATTAAATTATGGCCAATTTACCATTACTTACCAAATTCACAGATCATCTTAAACAAAGCCTTAAACATGGCTTTAAATTAGCCTTGGAATTAAATCATAAAGAAGTTACCCTTCTTACTCTTTTATATGGCCTAATTATAGAAAGAGGTTCTGTAGCTAGTGAACTTCTAAAAAAGGAAAACATCACCAAAGAAGAATTATTAATTCTTCTTTCTAAGATAGAAAATACTGGCATAAAAGGTGAAGCGCCATCTTTATCAACCAATGCCTCCAAAATTTTAGAACGCGCCGCAATTTTAGCCTTAGAAAATTCTCACCATTATATTGGCACAGAACATTTGTTAACTGCTTTAATAGAAAGCAAAGATTCTTTATTAATAAAAATATTTGATAGACACAAAAATTCCAAAGATAATTTACAACAAGAACTAATCAATGTCATAAACAGTGTCAACAGATTTCCTGAGATGCTTGCTCTAAACGCCGGCAATATTAATGAACCAGTATCTATGAATAATCCAGCTACAAAAATTAAAAACAAACTAAAAAAGAATCAAGCTTTAGAATTTTTTACCACCGATTTAACAGCCTCCCCAAATATTAAAAAAATGGATCCGGTAATTGGTAGAGATAAAGAAATCAGCCGCTTGATTCAAATTCTTTGCCGCCGTCAAAAAAATAATCCTGTCTTACTTGGTGATCCAGGCGTTGGCAAAACTGCAATTGTAGAAGGACTAGCCCAAAAAATTGCTAATGGTGACGTACCCGATGACTTATTAAATAAAAAAGTTTTACAATTAGATATTGGATTATTAATTGCTGGCACAATTTATCGTGGTGAGTTTGAAGGTAGATTAAAACAATTATTAGATGAGATTAAAAGTGATCCTAATATTATTATTTTTATTGATGAACTTCACACCATAGTTGGCGCTGGATCTTCTTCTGGAACCCTAGATGCAGCTAACATTTTAAAGCCTGCGTTGGCTCGTGGCGAAATACGTTGTATTGGTGCTACAACTTTTGAAGAATTTAAAAAAAGCATTGAATCAGATCCTGCCTTAGAACGCAGATTTCAATCTGTGGTTGTTAATGAACCATCACTAGCTGAAGCTTTGCAAATACTTAAAGGTTTAGCTGGCAATTATGAAAAATATCACCAAATAAAAATATCTGACGAGGCTCTTACCGCTGCAGTTACCTTAGCAGACCGCTATTATCCAGAAAAATTTTTTCCAGATAAAGCTATAGATGTTTTAGATGAAGCATCATCTGCTAAAAAATTGCGTGGACAAAAAAATACAGCTGTTCACGAATTAAAAAATTTAGAAAGAGAATTAAATATAATAAAAGAAAACAAGCAAAATGCTATCTTAGATGAAAATTTTAAAATAGCCGCTAAAATTAAAAAAGACGAGGAAATACTAATAGATATAATAAACAATTTACAAACAGAAACAACAAAAACCAGCCGTAAAAAATTAGAAACATTAACAGCTGCTGATGTAGCTCTTGTTGTTTCTCAAGCCACAGGTTTGCCACTTACAGAATTATTAAGCGAGCAACAAACAACTTTTAAAAATCTTGAATCAGAATTAAAAAATAGAATAATTGGCCAGGATGAAGTAATACACAATTTAGTTGAAACCTTAAAACGCTCACGTCTTGGTTTAACAAACCCTAATCGCCCACTGGCCTCATTTTTATTTATTGGCTCATCTGGAGTTGGTAAAACAGAATTAGCCAAAACTCTAGCTGATTTATATTTTCCATCACATAATCAAAAAGATAATTTTATCCGAGTAGACATGTCTGAATTTGGTGAAGGCTTTCATTCAGCTAAATTAGTTGGCGCGCCAGCTGGTTACATAGGCTATAAAGAAGGCAACCAATTAGCAGATAAAATAAAGCATCATCCCTACTCTGTTGTTTTATTTGATGAAATAGACAAAGCCCATCCAGATGTTTTTAATATCTTTTTGCAAATTTTAGATGAAGGAAGATTAACAGATGCTAGTGGAAAAAAGATAAACTTTAAAAATACAATTATAATAATGACTACCAACGTGGGTGAGGATTTATTTAAACCTACTAATTTTGGTTTTAATCAATCATTAACAATATCTACATCAGACAATCAAAATTTTGAAGCAACTAAAAAAACTGTTTTAGAAGAACTTAAACATAGGTTTAAAACTGAATTTTTAAACAGAATAGACAGAAATCTAGTTTTTAATCCTCTAACCTTAAATAATTTAGTAAATATTGTAGAATTACAAATTAATAAATTAAATGAAAACTTAAAAAATAAAAATATTTTTTTACAGGCTTCTGAATCTGCAAAACAATTAATTGCCCAGGAATCTGCTCCATTAGATCAGGGAGCACGCGCAATTTATAAAGTCATTCAAACAAAAATAGAGGAACCTTTGGCAAATATTATTTTAGATAGTAATTTAAAAAATGATAAACAAATAATTATTACCATAGAAAAAACTGGCGACGAGGTTAAACTAAAACTATGAATAACGTTGCTGCGCAAGCATCAGAAAAACTTACAGAGATAGTTTACATGTTTGTCACAACACTTTTAATCATTTCTGCCTTAGGAGGCGCAATGATTATTCCTGTACAAGGAGCATTACAAGGTGCCTTTATACTACTACTTCTAACAATCAAAGCAGCAATTGGTTATATAAGAGACAAAGCTGAACAAAAAATTAGCGGAGAATCTACCCCACCACCTCCAGAGCCAGACCAAGAAGCAGAAAACGAAGAAGAAGCTGAGGAATCACGCGCGCAACAAATAGCAAATTTTGCAAAACAACAAGCAATGCAACAATTAAAAAAAGTGGCGATGCAGACAGCCAAAGCAGCTACAAAATCCGCAGCCAAAAGCAATGTTTATACTTTGATTATAGATTATCTTACTTCTCCAATGTCTAAATTGGAAACATATTTTCTAGCTCTAGGTTGGATAATGCTACCCGCCGCCGCTGCCGTACCATTTGCCGTTATCTTTAGCGTTTTACAATATTCATGTCAAAAGAGCATTCTAAGTCAAGTAATTTGTGAATACTTTCCTTCATTTATAACCACAAACTAAATTTTAAAATATGGATAAAAAAAGAGTTTTATTAATTACACTTTTTATACTAGCTACATTGGGAATCGCCTACGCCCTATACTATGTTTTTTTTAAACAACCCACAATACCACCTGGCGTTGTTATTACACCAACCAATCAACCGCCAGGAGCCTTACCTGGCGCGCCAACTGGCTTACCACCAGCTGGCATTGCCATACCCACTGCCCCCTCACCTGTTACACCCTTACCTGCAATAACATCAGTAGCTCAAGGCGGCATTACCAAAACTACATTACTATATAGTAATACAACAATTAGCCCATCGTTAGCAGCAGATGGTAAAAATTTAAATTTTTATAATCCAGTAGAAGGAAAATTTTATAAAATTACACCAGATGGACAAACACAAGTCTTATCTGATAGAACTTTTTTTGATGTACAAAAAGTAACGTGGGCGCCAAAAACTGATAAGGCTATTTTAGAATATCCAGATAACTCTAAAATACTTTATGATTTTAATCAAGGAAAACAGGTTACCTTACCAAAACACTGGGAAGGTTTTTCCTTTTCCTCACAAGGTGAGCAAATTGCTGCTAAAAGTGTAGCTACCGATCCTAATAATCGCTGGTTAATCACAGCTAATCCAGATGGAACAAACGCCACGCCAATTATTGCCTTAGGTAATAATCAAAATAAAGTTTTAGTAAACTGGTCACCAGATGGCGGAGTTGTAGCCTTATCTGATACTGGTTTTGCTCAAGGTTTTGGAAGAAAACAAATTATTCCCATAGGTTTAAATGGGGAAAATTATAATCCACTAATAATAGAGGGTTTTGATTTTCTGCCCAAATGGTCGCCAAATGGAGACACATTAGTTTATAGCACCTATAGCGCAGACTCAAATTACAATCCAACACTTTGGATAACCAATGCCAAAGGCGGATCTATGGGAACAGGAAGACACAAACTTAATTTGGACACCTGGGCAAACAAATGTGTTTTTTCTAATGCTACAACACTTTACTGCGCTGTTCCTCAAGACTTACAAGAAGGCATGGGTTTAATACCAACCCTTAGCACAGCCAGTGTTGACGTACTATATAAAATTGATCTTGTTACCAACATAAAAACTTTAGCTGCTAAAACTGAAACCAACTTCTCTATGAGTAATTTAATTATATCCAATGATGGTTCAACCTTATACTTTACCGATAATAATTCAGATCAATTGCAAAAAATTAATTTAAAATAATTATGGCTAATCAGCCTCCAAAATTTTTTAGTGTAATTTTAATCTTCTTAGGACTAACAATTATTACTTTTTTTGTATTTTATATTCGCGCCAACGCCCCACCAAAACCAAAAAATGCAAAAAATAATATACAAAACACCTCTACTAGTTCTACCCTAGATAATAAGCCAATAATTACAATTGCTGACCCAAGTATTGGCCCAAATAACGCAAAACTAACAATTGTAGAATTTGCAGATTACAGTTGTTCCCACTGTGGTACTGTAAACAATGAACTAAAAAATATTCTTGCAACCTACCCAAATCAAGTTAGGCTAGTTTGGAAAGATTTTCCAGTATACTCAGCAGATGAAACAGCGCTTTTACCATTTGAAGCAGCACACTGCGCAGATAAACAAAAAAAATTCTGGGAATTTCATGAAACAATTTTTGAAAATCAAATAGATTTTAGTAAAGAAAGACTTATTACCATTGCTCAAAATTTAAATTTAGACATGACACAATTTCAAACTTGTTTAGATAGTGGTGAAACAAAACCCTTAATTTTTAGAACAATAGAAGAAGGACAAAAACTTGGCGTAGAAGGTACTCCTTTTTTCTTTATTAACGGCGAAAAATTTAATTCCAACCTAACAACAGAGAATATTGCCGAATTATTAAAATAAAGTATGAATTTTGTAGAAAAAATAAATAAAAAAACCATTTTTATAATTATTTTATTTACATTGTTTTTATTTACGCAAGTAAACGCTGCGCCAGCTGTTTGTAGTGGAGGAAAAGATGAAATGTGCCCAAGCAGTGATCAATATTGCGCCGCTTCAAACAAGTGTCTACCCAAAAGACTTGATGGCATTAGTTGCGTTGCTAATCATGAATGCAAATCTGATAGCTGTATTGAAAACAAATGTGCCAGTAGCGCCGCTTCAACTGAAAAAAAACCCTACGAAGCCATTGCCCCGACTTTGCAAATTGCCATACCAACAATCCAACCATTTACCACAAAAGGCATAGGGCAGCCCGATAAGGACGGGATGATTGAATTACCTTTTATTGGGCAATACTTTGCGGGACTTTATCAATGGGCATTGCTTGTAGCAGGGCTTATTTGTGCAGCGTTTATAGTCTTTGGTGGTTTTATGTATGTAACATCATCGGGTGATAAACAAAAAATAACACTAGCTAAAGAAAGAATTACAGCCGCATTATCTGGTTTATTCTTATTACTTTCATCCTACACAATTCTCTATATTATTAATCCTGATTTAGTTAATTTTAAAAGTTCTAAAATTCAAGTTATTGAAAGAGAAGAATTAGATATACAACAAATTGTTAATGCCGGCACAGATAACGATGCAGCCGCTGAAGGAGTAGAACCTAATTGCGCGGCCGATTCTGACCTGCAAAAAATAAAAGGCATGGTAAAACTAAGCGGCGCGGCCTTAAAAGATGACTACTTACATAAGGATGCTATTAATGCTTTAAAAAAGGCAAACGAAATTGCGGCGAGCTATGGAAAAAAATTAGTAGTGATAGCCGCAGCTAGAACAAAACAAAAACAAGAATATTTATGGGCCATGGCATTAAAAAAATACGGTTCAGAAGAAATAGCAAGAAAAAAAGTTGCCAAACCATCCTGCAGCGCTCCCCACATGACAGGCAGAGCAATTGATGCCTGTCTTGATGGACCAACCTGCTCAAAAGTTGCAGGAGATTTTACATTAACCGACCAAGATATAACCGATTTACAAAAAATTATGCAAGCCGCCGGCTGGAAAAGATACTGTCCGGAATGGTGGCATTTTGAATATGGATTAAAAGCTTCCGGAAGATGTTCTCCTTAATTTTACAGAGGCGCTGTTAAGCTATGTTAATTAAAATAAAAAAATATTTTAACATAAATAAAAAACAAATAATTTTTTATGTTTTTTTATCTATATTTTTTATACAACCTGTCCAAGCCATAGGCAGTATAGATCCGGCATCCTCTATTACACTTTGTAGCCAAACAAAACCATGCCCAACAGATCATTATTGTGATGTTACTTGTAAGGGTAAAAAAGAATTAAATTCATTTTGTAAATCAGCAAATGAATGTCTTTCCAATAAGTGTGAGGAAAATTACTGCGTTGATTCAACACCAAAACCTACAGCGGGGACAACGGAAACAAAAAAACCATATGAAGCTGTAGCTCCAAAATTACAAATAGACATTCCTACAATTCAACCTTTTACTGTAGCTGGCATAAAAAAAGATGAAGCAGGTAATGTGGAATTACCTTTTGTAGGGCAATATATTTCCGGACTTTATCTTTGGGTTCTTTCTATTGCCGGTTTGGTTTGCGCAACTTTAATTATTATTGGCGGTTTTATATATGTAACTTCTGGCGGCAGCGCTGACACAATAACAAAAGCCAAAGAACAAATTACCCACGCGCTTTTGGGTTTAGGTTTACTTCTTTTATCCTACACTATTTTATTTTTAATAAATCCTAGTTTGGTAAAATTTGAAAACTTAAAATTGAAAATTATAGAAAGATACGAATTGGAATCACTATCAGCAGCGGACTATTCTTCAATAACAGGGTCAAACAAACTGCCCAAAGGTGAAATCTTAAAAAAATCCATACAAGCTAGCAAAGACGCTGGCTTAGATTCACCTTGCTATTTAGCGGCAATTATTGGGACTGAATCCGGAGGCGATCCTGGTATTATTGGCCATGATGAAATTAATGGAAAAATTGGAAGAGCTGCTTTTTTTGCCAGTGGTAAAAAATATTCCGGAGCTACTTTTACTCCCGGAGATACAAGTGTCAGAAATGATGATGGTGGAAAATCATCAGTTGGAAGAACAGCTCCGGATTATGGGTTGGATTGGCGATTCAGCCATGGGCTAGGATTAGGGCAGATCACTCTTTTTGGTACTAAAAATTACTATTGTAACGGGCAACGTGGAATAACACTTAATAACCACTGCTTTAACATACCGGAGCTCTTTACTACCGAAGGAGGACTTTTATCAATGGCATCTTTGTTTAAATTAAATCTGGCGGCTGCCAAAAAAAAGGGATGGACTGGTGAGGACATTGCAAGAGCTGCTTTTTGGGGATATGCCGCCGGTAACAGTAAAATACCTTCTTCTGATTATGGACACGGCAACCTCTTAGCAAACTTACCTAACGGAAAATTAAAGCCAGGTGGTACAAAATGGGGCCCGTATCTAGCCTGCAAGCAAGCTGGATTACCACAATCATTTGTACCCGCAAATCCGGAAGGCACAAGCACCGAAATTCAACAAGTTCAGACAGTATCAACTCCGATGTGTTGTTTCTACACAGATGGCACAAAAAACAATATCACGAACGCGTCACAATGCTTAATTGGTAGCCCAAAGCCATTTAGTAACCCATTTCCAGTAGTTACAGTACAATATTCAAGCATTGGAGCTTGTAAATAAACTATAAAAAATAGAGCCTGCGGAATTACACAATTTGACGAACCAAAAGCCGCTAATACTTGCCCAATAAAATAACATGAAATCAACATCCCTTTTCTCTTGTTCTAAATGCGACGCACAGTACACCAAATGGACTGGGCGTTGTTTAGAATGTGGCGCCTGGAGCACTATTGCCGAAATTAGCGCGCCACAAGTTGCAATGAAAACAATGCAAACAAAAAAAATGCAATCAAAAATGCCAGCTGGCAAAACAGTTAGTTTTGATAAAATAATTGGTAAAGACATTACCCGTCTACAAACAGGTATTGATGAATTTGACAGAGTTTTAGGTGGTGGTATTGCGCCAAGTAGCTTAATTTTATTAGGTGGTGAACCTGGCATTGGTAAATCAACCTTAGTTTTACAAATAGCTGACAAACTTTTACAATCAAACAAAAAAAGTTCTGTACTCTATGTTTCCGGTGAAGAATCAGCAGAACAAGTAAAATTACGTTTTGAAAGATTAGGGCTGCAACCAGGCGGCTTAGAATTTTTAGATTCTACCAACGTAGAAACCATCGCATCAACCATAGAACAAAACAAGCCTGCCCTGGCCATTGTGGATTCTTTACAAACAATTACTTCCTTAGAAGCCGAGGGTACAGCCGGTAACCCAGGGCAATTAAAAATCTCTTGCGCAAAACTAATGGAAGCGGCAAAAAATTCTAATGTCCCAATTATTTTAATTGGCCACGTAACTAAAGAAGGCGCATTATCCGGCCCCCGCACCTTAGAGCATTTGGTAGACGTAGTTATATATCTAGAAGGTGATAGATTTCATCAATTTAGAATTTTACGTTCTGTAAAAAACCGTTTTGGCTCTACAAATGAAGTTGGCATTTTTGAAATGAAACAAGGAGGGATGATAGAAGTAAAAAACCCTTCCCAAGCAATGCTTTCTGGCCGCGGTGAAACTGTTCCTGGTTCTGTGGTAACTTGTTTAATAGAAGGCACCCGCCCACTTTTAATAGAAATTCAAGCCTTGGTCTCCCGTACTCAATTTGGTTATCCACAGCGTAGAGCTTCAGGGTTTGATTTAAACAGATTGCAAGTTTTAATTGCTGTTCTAGCTAAGCGCACAGGTTTACCTTTAGAAACACATGATATTTTTTTAAACGTAGTAGGCGGATTAAAAGCCAATGAACCAGCAGCGGATTTAGCTGTGGTTATAGCTATTACCTCGGCTTTGCAAAACAAAACATTACCGTTAACGTTAGCCGCCTTTGGGGAAATTGGTTTAGGTGGAGAAATTCGCCAAGTCAATCAAACGGAAAAAAGATTAATGGAAATAAAAAAACTGGGTTTTGAATATGCTGTTATGCCACCTTTAGTAGAAGAAATAAAAATCAATGGTTTAAAAGTTGCCAAAATAAAAAACGTTAAAGAAATTATTGAAAAGATTATTAAATAATTTTAATAAATAAAACATTTAGTTTGTTTGTCGGGTGAAGTAAGAACAGAAGAATCAACCACCTCCGGTGGTTGATTAGCTTGTGTGATATCTGGCAGTAATTGCAAACCTTCTGGACGTGGCATAGGATAGTTATGATTAAAAATCTTTCTATACTTATCATTCCAATGCTTCGTCCGTAGGCCTATAGCCGAAGAAAAGAGGGGAATCTATTTCCTTTCTTTGTATTTCGTATGGATCCCCTCCACCAGCTGACGGATTATGGGGATGACAGAAAAAGAAGTAATAATCTACAATAATCCTAAGAAAATTTAAGCCAAAAGTCAAAAACAATTTACTCCAAATGCACTGTCTTTTCCAGTTGCAATATCTTTTCCTTTAATAACGGATAATTTGCTAATTTTGGATCATTAACAACAATCTCTGCTGCTGCCTCCCTGCTTTTCTTAATCATTTCCATACTGCCCAATTCCCCAGTTTTTAAAACAGAAAAACCATGTTGTTCCATACCAAAAATTGCCCCTGGCCCACGCGTTTCCAAATCTTTTTCCGCCAAAGTAAACCCATCACTCGTTTGGGCAAAAAAACTTAACCTTTCCTTAACTTTCTCTGTTGTAGAATTTGTAAATAACAAACAATAAGATTGATGAACTCCCCTCCCAACCCTACCTCTAAACTGATGCAACTGTGCCACACCAAATCTTTCTGCCCCTTCTATCATCATAATTGTCGCATTAGGAAAATCCACGCCCACCTCCACCACAGAAGTAGAAATTAAAACATCTAGTTTTTTATCACCAAAATCTTTCATTATTTGTTCTTTATCTATTGCTTTTATTTTTCCGTGTAAATACGTAAGATTCAAATCCGGAAAAACTTGCTCTGATAATTTTTTATATTCTGCCATTACGGTTTTTTGTTCCATTTTAAAACCAAAATCCTTGCTTTCTGATTCTTCCTTTTCTTCAATTAGCGGACACACTACAAAAGCTTGCCTACCTTTTTTTACTTCACGTCTAATAAACTCATAAGCTTTATATCTGTTTGTTTCATCAACTACACGTGTAATAATTACCTGCCTGCCTTTGGGCATTTGCTTTATTAAAGACAAATCTAAATCGCCATACATTGCCAAAGCATAAGAGCGTGGAATTGGCGTGGCTGTCATTGATAAAAAATGTGGAGCGGTTTTTTGTTTTTTATTTGGCACAATCATTGCATGACGTTGTTTAACTCCAAATCTATGCTGCTCATCAACAACCGCTAAACCAATTTTTTTAAACTTTACACTTTCAGATATTAAAGAATGAGTACCAATACAAATATCCACCTCACCTTTTTTTAACATTTCTAAAAATTCCTTCTTGGTTGGTTTTATTTCATTATTATTTATTTTTAACATTTTACTAGTTAACAAACCAATTCTTTTGTCTGGTAATAATTTACTAAATGTCTGAAAATGCTGTTCCGCCAAAATTTCTGTTGGCACCATTAAAATTGCTTGGTAACCATTTAAAACTGTATTTTGAATGGCAATTGCCGCCACTACTGTTTTGCCAGACCCAACATCCCCATTTAACAACCTATTCATTGGGTGAGTTTTTTCTAAATCTTGCAAAATCTCCCAAGCAGCCTTGCGTTGATCAGTAGTTAATGGATATGGCAAAGCATTCACAAACTCCTTAATTTCCTCTTGCCTGAAAAATAAATTTGGAGCGCGCAATTGTTTTATTTCTTGGCGTGATAATTCATTTTGTAATTGCATTAAAAAAACTTCTTCAAACTGAAAACGTGTTTGCGCTAATTTAAAATTTTTATCATTCACTGGAAAATGAATTTCTTTTATTGATTGTCCAAGTGATAAAAAATTGTTTTTCTTAATAATATCATCTGGTAGCCAATCTTTCATCAAAGTTGCAGAAGGTAAACATTGGCTAATTAAAAAACGCAATTGCTTTTGCGTTAAACCTTTAGTACTAGAATAAATTGGCACTAATCTACCAGTATATACAAATCCCTCACCCTCTTTTTCTTTTTCATAAACTGGATTAGTCATTTGCACACCATATCTACCAAATTCAACTTTTCCAGCCACCGCAATTCTATCGCCCACTTTTAAAGTTTTAGATAAATACGGTTGTCTAAACCAAACAACTTTTAATTGTCCGGTTCCATCACTAATAATTATTTCTGTAATATTACTTTTTTGATAAAAACTGCGTTTACTGCCAATCAATTGAATAACACCTTTTATTGTAACTGGTACATCGGGTTGAATTTTACTTATTGGCACAATCAATCTAAAATCTTCATATCTAAATGGGAAATAAAAAAGCAGGTCTTGAACAGTTTTTAAGCCCAGAGTTTTTAAATGCTTAATAACAGGTTTTTTAACCGTAGGCAATCCCGCAACTTTTGTATTCAAACTTAGCATATATCCAATTGTAACAAAAAAACCCATTCTATAAAATGGATTTTCTAATTCTTCTCACACCATATATCCTCTCGGCAGGAATCGAACCTGCATTGCAAGATCCGCAATCTTGCGTCCTATCCATTGAACGACGAGAGGACAAGTGGTGGGAGATAATTTCTCTTACTCAAATTAAATTTTTAAAGCTTTCCACAACCAATCTGAAAAAGGCTCTTCTTTTTTTTCTTTATCTTCATAGATAAAAGCTCCTAATGTTTCTCGTAAAACCTCTGGGTCTTCATCATTAAAAACAATACTAATTGCCGGCCTCATTGAGCTTTTAAACTGAAAATAAATGTGTCTGCTTAATGGTGGATCAAAAACTATCCAAAAAGATTCTAAACTTTCATGCGAAAAAATTTCATTGCCAATGATTACATTTTTTTTTGTAATAATAAAAGGCAAAACTAAAGGTTCACGCGAATGATGTATAAAAACCAAAACAGCTAATATGAAAACCAACAAAGCAAATAAGAAATTCTTAGTTACTAAGGCATAAAGAATCAAACTGGCAAAAATTAAGCTCGCTACAATATACCAGGTTCTTCCGCGTTCGTAAACCTCGTACTCTGGAATTTGCCACTGGTGCAAGATTTCGCCCAACTCATTTGATTGTTTTTTTTCCTCCATATTGTTTAGTTGTTAAATGGTGGACGATGGGGGGATCGAACCTCCGACCTCACGAATGTGAATCGTGCGCTCTAACCAGCTGAGCTAATCGTCCTTATAATTAGATAAGGCAAGATTTTTGCCTGCTGTTCCCGCCTTAATCCCTATTATAGCACAATTTAACAATATGTGAAGCTTTAAAGGTTGCCAATCTGAAGTTTTCCTATTATAATGTAAAGCATGGAAGAAATCAAGACCAACCTACTGCAACCGCAAATCAAACCAAAAAGAAAGATTTGGCCATTCATCTTTCTCTTTTTTGTTATTCTTATTATTTTAGGCATTACTAATGTTACTGCATCAGTACTATCTTTAAGCAAAATTAGTTATAAACCAGGTGAAAATAAGCCAAGTTTTTTTACACAACTTAAAAATTTAGTTATTAGCCCAGACAAAACAATAAAAGGAGAAAAAGATAATCGCATAAATATTTTATTACTTGGCATAGGAGGAGAAGGCCATGACGGAGCCTATTTAAGTGATACTATTATTCTTTTAAGTATTCAGCCTTCAACTAATCAAATTGCCGCTGTTTCAATTCCCCGCGATTTGCTAGTAGACATACCAGGATATGGATATAGTAAAATTAATGCCGCCAACGCTATTGGAGAAAAAAAAGAAAAAGGCAATGGCCCTATTTTAGCCAGCACTGTTATTGGTAAAATAATAAACCAACCAATCCAATATTATATTCGCGCTGATTTTAAAGCTTTTCAGGAACTAGTTGATGAAGTTGGAAAAATTAATATTTATGTGGATAAATCATTTACTGATTATCAATTCCCGACCGAAGATTACAAATATCAAACAGTTACATTTGAAAAAGGTTGGCAAGAAATGACTGGAAAAAAAGCCTTGGAATATTCACGCAGCCGTCATGGAAACAATGGCGAAGGATCTGATTTTGCCAGAAGCAGACGTCAACAAAAAGTAATTCTAGCTTTAAAAGATGAGGTATTATCCGCCTATACTATTTTTAATCCTGGAAAAATAAACAGTATTCTCAACAGTTTAAGTAATCATATTCAAACCAATATTGAACCTTGGGAAATGATTAACTTAATGAAATTAGCGCCAAAATTGGACTATGAAAACATGATTAACAAAGTTATTGATGCTGGACCTAATGGATCTTTATTAGAAACTTCTTATAACGGAGCTTCTGTGTTAGTAACTAAAAATGATAGTTTTGATGAAATACAACACCTAATATCTAGTATCTTTTCAACTACCCCATCGGCCAAAGATATTATTATCCCGCCTAAACCAGCTAATAAAAACCAACCAAAAATTGAAGTACAAAACGGCACTTGGATTTTAGGACTAGCTGCCACAGCTAAAGCAGATCTAGAAAGTAAAGGCTATATCATCTCAACAATTGGCAATGCCAAAACTCGCGGATTGACTAAAACCACAATCTATGATATGACTAATAGTCGCTATAAGGATCAAATAGAAAAACTAAAGAATGACCTGCAAGCAGACTTAATTAAACAGCCGCCTCAATATTTAATATCCAGCTCAACAGCGGATATTATAATTATTATAGGAGAAGATAAAAAATAAAATATGGCAATTATAATCCCGGAAAAATCACTACCTACCATAGCTATAGTTGGCCGCACAAATGTTGGTAAATCAACACTTTTTAATCGTTTAATAGAACACCGCAAGGCTTTAGTTTCTACAATTGCCGGTACAACACGCACCAGCAATATAGATATTTTCCGCTGGCGTGGATTGGATTACCGTATTATTGATACCGGCGGTATTGATTTTGATAAGACAAACATTTTAGAAAGTGAAATAAAAAAGCAAATTAAAAAAGCTTTTACTGAAACAGATCTTATTATTTTTCTAGTTGATTTACAAGCCGGACCAATGCCACAAGAAAAAATGTGGGCTAAAGAATTACACAAACTAAAAAGACCTATCTTTTTAGTAGGCAATAAAGCTGACAACGCGCGATTTAGACAAAATGCTTTTAATCAAGAATGGTTAAGTTTTGGATTAGGAATTCCTATACCAATTTCTGCTGGTAACGGATCCGGCACTGGGGACTTATTAGATGCTTTAATCAAAGCCCTACCTGCCAAATCTAAAAAAAGAGCTATCAAAAAAATTGTTGGACAAGATAAAGAAGCAATTCGTATTTCTCTTTTAGGCCGTCCAAACGTTGGCAAATCCTCTCTTTTTAATGCTTTAATCGGAGAAGAAAGAGTTATCATCAGCCCTATTGCTCATACTACCCGTGAATCACACGATACATTAATAATAAAAGACGATGAACCATATTTATTTATGGATACAGCCGGCTTGCGTAGACAAGCGCGTAGAAAAATTGGCTTGGAAACTCTTGGTGTTAGTCAAACAGCAACCAGTTTAGCGCATTGTGATGTAGCCTTACTTTTATTAGATGCTACTGAACCATTTACCGCTCAAGACAAAGATATTATAAATAACATTGCTAAAGAAAAACACAAAGGTATTATTGTGATCATTAATAAGTGGGATATGGTAGAAGGCCGTTATGTGGAATTACAAAATGAAGTTAAAGAAAGAATCTTAAAAAACTTTTCCCCGCTTAAAATCGCCCCTATTGTATTTATCAGCGCTAAAACGGGTGAAAATGTCAATAAAATTTTTCCCTTAATAAAAATGGTACAAGCAAATCGCCAAACAGTAATAGAAGAAAAAGTTTTGGCTGATTTTATGAAAAACTTAACCCACAGAAAAGCCCCAACCGTAGGCCTTGGCATACGTCACCCAAGAATTTATTCTTTAAAACAAGCCAGCGTTGCCCCACCTACTTTTGAAGTTACCATTAAACAAAAGACTTCTTTACATGAAGCCTATCTACGCTATATTGAAAATAACTTGCGTGAGCATTTTAATTTAGAAGGTACTCCGGTTGTAGTTTACGTAAGAAAAGCTAGAATTTAATCATTCTACTATGCTATTAGTTGTTGGATTAGGAAATCCAGGAAAACAATATTCTAAAACCCGCCACAATGTAGGCTGGATGGTTGTAGATGCCATTGCTCAAAAAAATGAATGGAGTGAATCCAAAAAAGCTCAAGCTGATTATTGTCACACAGAAATTAACAACGAGGAAACAGAATTATTAAAACCAACCACCTTTATGAATAATTCCGGTGTGTCTGTTGCTTATGCTCTTAAAAAACACCCAAAAGCTAAGCTTGTTGTTATTCACGATGATATAGATATCCCACTTGGTGAAATGAAGATTCAAATTAATCGCAGCGCCGCCGGACACAATGGAATAAAATCTATTATAGAACATCTTGGCACACAAAATTTTATCCGTTTTAGAATAGGTATTAAAACAACAGACGCCACTGCCACAGATGAAGTTTTAAAAAACTTTAGCAAAGCCGATGAGAAAACTTTATCTCTTGTAATTAATTCTGCAAAACTTGCTTTAGAATCTCTAGTAAAAGATGGTTTAGAAAAAGCCATGACTAATTTTAATAAAAAGATCAGCGGTTAAAAATAATTTACTAACAAAGGGTAAGAAAATGACTTCTCCTAATGTTATCTCTCTTGTAGCTCTTTCCACCTTTGAAAAATTTAATTCTAAAAAACTTCTAAAATTAAAGAAGTATTTTTCTAATTTATCAGATGTCTGGAAGGCACCAATAACAGAATTAATTAATGCTGGGATAGATGAAGCAATAGCTTTGGAATTTACAGAAGCGCGTAAAAAAATACTCCCGGAAAAAGAATGGGGAAAAATAGACAAAGAAAATATACAAGTACTTACCATTGATGATGAATCATATCCCCAACTATTAAAAGAAATCTACGACCCCCCTGCCCTTTTGTATTACAAAGGCACTTTGAACAAAAAAATTGCTCAAACAAATTTAGCAGTTGTTGGATCACGCAAAGCTAGTATTTATGGTCGCCAAGTTATAGAAGAAATTGTTGCACCCTTAGCGCGTGAAAATTTAATTGTTGTAAGTGGACTAGCCCTAGGCATAGATGCAATGGCACATAATGAAACTTTAAAACAAGGTGGTGTTACTTATGCGGTACTTGGATCTGGATTAGATAAAGAACATATTTACCCAACTCAAAATCGCCACTTAGCCAATCAAATAATTGAAAACGGTGGGGCTATAATTTCAGAATTTCCTATTGGTACACTACCTTTACGTTACAACTTCCCTATTCGCAATCGCATAATTTCCGGATTATCATTGGCTACTTTAGTTATAGAAGCCACCGAGGATTCTGGATCCTTAATTACTGCTAAACTGGCGTTAGAACAAAACCGTGAAGTTTTTAGTGTGCCAGGTAGTATTTTTTCTAATCTTTCAGAAGGACCAAATAATTTACTAAAAATTGGTGCCCAAGTAGTAACCAGTGCCGAAGATATTTTACATTATCTAAACTTAGAAAAAACTCCAGAACTTTTTCCAGAAAACAAAGTGATAGCATCATCGGCTGAAGAAGCTGCAATTCTTAAAATCCTTTCGCGTGAACCAAAACACATTAACATAATCATCAAAGAATCCTGCCTTAGCTCTTCTATAGCCTCTTCTACCCTAATCATGATGGAAATTAAAGGAAAAGTGCGTAATTTAGGCGGTATGTTGTATGTGCTAAATAAATAGCCAATTTAACCCCATATTTGACATTTTGCCTAAATACGGGTATGCTTATCTACATTATTATATATCTATGTCCACTTTAGTCATCGTTGAGTCGCCTACCAAGGCCAAAACCATTTCCAAATTTTTAGGCAAAGACTATATTATTAAGTCTTCTTTTGGCCACCTTAGAGATTTACCAAAATCAGAACTTGGCATTGATATTGAGAATGATTTTACCCCACGCTATATTATCCCTAAGGCTAAAATGAAAACAGCCAGTGAATTAAAAAAAGATGCCAAAAAGGCCAAAAGCATTTTATTTGCATCTGATGAAGACCGTGAAGGAGAGGCAATTTCTTGGCACTTAGCTCAAATTTTAGACGTAGATCCCAAAGATGCCAAGCGCTTGGTTTTTCATGAAATTACCAAAGATGCAATTTTGCACGCTATTGAAAATCCTCGCCCAATAAATTTTGACTTAGTAGATGCCCAGCAAGCCCGCCGTGTAATTGATCGCTTGGTTGGTTACAAACTATCCCCTTTTCTCTGGGCTAAAGTGGCTCGTGGACTTTCGGCTGGACGTGTACAATCTGTTGCTGTGCGTTTAATTGTAGAACGTGAAAGAGAAATTCAAAAATTTAATCCCGAGGAATATTGGACCATTGAAGCAACTTTTAATAAGGCCACTCAAACTTTTATTGCTAAATTACATTCTATTGATGGCAAAGTTTTAGATAAATTAGAAATTAAAAATGATGAAAATGCTCAAAACATTTTAGAACACTTAAAAAATTCCGGATACACAATTACCCGATTAGAAAAAAAACAAGTTAAAAAACAAGCACCAGCTCCTTTTACTACTTCTACCTTACAACAAAGAGCTCATTCTCAATTAGGTTACTCATCTAAACAAACAATGATGTTGGCTCAACAACTTTACGAAGGCGTTGATGTTCCAGGACGCGGAAGTATGGGTTTAATAACCTACATGAGAACTGACTCTGTAAATTTGTCTGAAAAATTTTTAAACGATTCACGTGAATTTATTAATAAAAAATTTGGCAAGGATTATTTACCAGAAAAAGCAGTTAAGTACACTACTAAATCCAAGTTAGCCCAGGAAGCTCATGAAGCCATCCGCCCTGCCGAAGCCTCTATTACTCCAGATTCTATTAAAGATAGCATAGATCCAAAAATGTGGAAACTATATAATTTAATTTGGTGCCGCGCTGTAGCCAGCCAAATGAATCCTGCTATTTCTGAAGCTACTGCCGTGGATATTGCAGATGATACAAATAAATATTTATTCCGCGCTACTGGAAATGTTTTATTATTCCCAGGCTTTTTAGCAATCTTTCCAGAAACTCAAGAAGAAGACAATTTACCAGCTCTTAAAGAAAAAGAAAAACTTGATTTAGAAAAAATTGAACCATTACAACATTTTACAGAACCACCTGCCCGCTACAATGATGGATCTATTATTAAAGCTATGGAGGAATATGGCATTGGCCGCCCTTCTACCTATGCACCAACCGTTTCTACAGTTATTGCCAGAAATTATATAGAGCGTGATGATAAGAAACGTTTTTTCCCAACAGATATTGGCTTTCTAGTGACAGATATTTTAGTTCAACATTTTCCTCAAATTGTTGATTATGAATTTACAGCCAAATTAGAAGATGATTTTGATAAAATTGCTGAAGGTAACGAAGATTGGATTAAAGTTACCAAAGATTTTTACGAACCATTTATCAAAAACTTAGAAATCAAAGATAAAGAATTACAAAAGAAAGATTTAGTTGAGGAAAAAACAGATCAAGTTTGTGAAAAATGTGGCGAACCAATGATCATTAAAACTGGTCGTTTTGGTAGATTTATCGCTTGTACTAATTATCCAACTTGTAAGCATACCAAACAACTAGGTAAAGACGGCGAACAAATCACCGAACCCCCAATAGATGAAAAATGTCCAGAATGTGGCAGTGATTTAATGAGAAGACATGGCCGTTTTGGTAGCTTTATTAGTTGCAGTGGCTATCCAAAATGTAAATACATTAAAAAAGAAGTAAAAAGCATTGGTGTAAAATGTCCAAAATGTAACCAAGGAGATTTAGCAATGCGTCGCACCAAATTCAAAAAAATATTTTACTCTTGCACGCACTATCCAGATTGCGACTTTGCTGTTTGGCAAAAACCAACAGGCGAAAAATGTCCTAAATGCGCTTCCTTAATGGTGGACATGGGAAATGAAAAAATAAAGTGCAGTAATAAAGAATGCGAAAATCATAAATAAACAAAAAGCCTTGCTACGCGCGAGGCTTTTTTAATTCTTTTACATATTGTCAAATTAGTTATACAATGGATTTACTATGGCAACAATAGAAAGCTTACTGGAAACAATTAAAAAGAATTATCCTGAAGCAGATTTAACCCCTATACAAGAGGCTTATAATTTTGCGTTTAAAGCGCACGAAACACAATCACGCGCATCTGGAGAAACATATATCAATCATCCCCTAGCAGCAGCACAATATTTAGCGGAGATGAAATTGGATAAGCCAATAATTATAGCAGCGCTTTTACACGATGTACCAGAAGATACAGGAGTATCTCTAGAAACAATAGAAGAAAATTTTGGATCAGATGTTGCGGGCATGGTAAGTGGTGTTACAAAACTTGGTCATATTAAATATCGTGGAGTAGAAAGATATATAGAAAATTTACGTAAAATGTTTGTAGCAGTTGCCCAAGATGTCCGTATAATGATTATTAAATTTGCTGACCGCTTGCACAATTTACAAACAATAGATGCCTTACCAGAAAAAAAACGACAACGTATTGCTTTAGAAAGTCTAGAAATTTTTGCTCCAATTGCAGGACGTTTAGGTATGGGTGAGATAAAAGGTCAACTAGAAGATTTATCTTTTAAATATACCGATCCAGAAAATTATGCTTGGATTAATAAAATTTTAACGGAAAATTTTGAACAGAGCAAAACTCATCTGGAAGAAGTTCGCTTAGAAACAGAAGCTGAATTAAAAAAATCTGGAATAAAAATAATATCGCTAAAAGGACGATTAAAACACATTTACAGTTTATACAAAAAACTTTTACGCTATAACAAAGATATTAAAAACGTTAGGGATATTGTTGCCCTAAGAGTAGTAGTAGAAACCATTGCAGATTGCTACGCCACACTAGGCATTGTTCATAAACTTTGGCATCCAGTTCCTAATCGTATTAAAGACTATATTGCTCAACTAAAGCCAAATGGCTATCAATCTCTTCATACCACAGTCCTCTGTCATGATAATCAAGTTATAGAATTTCAAATACGCACCGAAGCAATGAATGAAGAAGCTGAATATGGTGTAGCCGCTTACTGGCATTATAAGGAACAAAACAAAGGCACGCCAAAACAAATTGCTTGGATTAAGGAACTGGAAGAAATTCAAAAAAATGCCATGGCCAATTTAAGCGATATTGAAAATCTAAAAATTGATTTTTTTCAAAATCGCATTTTTGTTTGGACCCCAAAAGGAGATATTATTGATTTGCCAGAACATGCAACACCCGTAGATTTTGCTTATGCAATTCACACAGACATTGGCAATAAATGCGTGGCCTGCCGAGTTAACTCATTACTTAGCAAACTTGATTCATCATTAAGAAATGGTGATATGGTAGAAATTATAGTAGATAAGAAACGCAAAGGGCCAAATCCAGAATGGGCAGATTTTGTTAAAACAAGATCAGCGCGCGAACACATCAGACTTTACGCCAAATCTTCAATTAGTGTTTGGCTTAAAGATAGATTGCCATTTACCAACAAAGGAAAAGAAAAAAGCCACCAATAAGGTGGCTTTTTTAAACTTCTTTATTCTAATAAATCTTTTATCACTTTATTAAACTCTTCTTCAGAAAAATACTCTAATACTATAGTTCCCTTTTCTCCTTTTTTTGTAACCCTAACTTTTGTTCCAAATTTTTCTCTTAATCTCTTTTCATAATCAACTATTAAAGGATCCCTATTTGTCTTACCTTTATCCACAAATCGTTTCTCTGCTACAACTTGCTCCAAAGAATGAACACTAGTTTTCTCTTTAATTAATTTATAAAATAATTTTAATTGATCCTTTACTTTTGATACGCCTAATATTGCTCTAGCTGCCGTACTACTAATTTTTCCTTCTGCTAAACCTTTTCTAATCTCTTCTGGTAAAGTTAACAAACGCAATGTATTAGCTATAAAAGAACGGCTTTTACCAACTTTTTTAGAAACTTCTTCTTGTGTTAGATCAAATTCTTTTATTAAACGCTCATAAGCAAAGGCTTCTTCAATAGGATCTAAATTTTGACGTTGAATATTTTCTATTAAAGCTAACTCTAATTTTGCCGAACCAGTTATTTTTTTAATTACAGCAGGAACTGTGGCTAAACCAGCCATCTGCGCTGCCCGCCAACGGCGTTCGCCCGCAATTATTTCATAGGTTCCATCTTCTTTTTCTGTTAAAAGCAATGGCTGGATAATTCCATGCTCTTTTATTGAATTTATTAAATCCTCTAAATCCTGATGGTCAAAATTTTGACGTGGTTGATAAGCACCTGACTTTATTAAAGAGACAGGTATATACCACAACTCACCATTTTGAGAAACATTTTTTGTGCCACTAACTGAAACATTATCCGGTTCTTGCTTAGATACTGGTTGAGTGGAAGCTGTATTAAGATTGGGAATTAACGAACCCAAACCGCGTCCTAAAGCCATATTGTAAATTTTTAAAAGTAAAAATCTAAATTAATTTATATGCTCTGCAATTTCTTTAGCTAACCTTTCATAGGCTCTTGCGCCTTTAGAATATGGATCGTATTGCAAAATTGATTTACCAAAAGATGGAGCTTCTGCTAACCTCACACTGCGTGGAATCACAGATCTAAATATTTTATTTGGAAAATATTTGTATAACTCATTTAAAACATCATTGGATAATTTATTGCGCGCGTCAAACATAGTTAAAACTGCGCCTAGAATATCTAAATTTGGATGTATGTTATCTTTAACTAATTTAACAGTTTCCAAAAGTTGGCCTAAACCTTCTAAAGCATAATATTCAGCCTGTACTGGAATCAACACCTGATCTGCAGCTACTAAACCATTAATTGTTAATAACCCCAATGACGGAGGACAATCTATTAAAATATAATCATAAGCATGTTTTGCTTCTTCTAAGACAGAACGCAACTTAAACTCTCTATTTTCCATACCTACCAGTTCTACATTAGCGCCAGCTAATGACATGGTTGCTGGAGCAATGCGATATCCTTCATGTGTAGTATTTTTAATTATTTCACGCAATGATGCTTGATTCAAAATTGCATCATAAATTCCTTTGTCTAAAGCGTGATGATCAACACCCAATCCAGAAGTAGCATTTGCCTGCGGATCTATATCTACAAGCAAAACAAACTTACCTAATGAGGCTAAATAGGCACCTAAATTAACAGAGGTAGTGGTTTTACCCACACCGCCTTTCTGGTTGACAATGGTTATGATTTTTGGCATAATGCTATTATAGCAAAATAAGTTTACCCTCACAAGGTCCTTATTATGCCGCGATGGCGGAACTGGTAGACGCACTGGACTCAAAATCCAGCGACCGCAAGGTCATGAGAGTTCGAGTCTCTCTCGCGGCATTTTTTGTATAAATTTTATGACACTTTTTTACATTTTTGTTCCAGCTGCTCTTCTTTACTTTATTGCTTCAACTACTTACATTATTTCATTTTATAAAAGCAAACAAAAAGGCTGGTACAAGCCTCTTATTTTATTTATTTTTGCGCTTTTTATCTTTGATATATCAATCATTGAGCCGTATTCTATAAAAGTTCGCCAAGAAAACTTGATTCTAAATAAATTAGAACAACCCCTAAAAGTTGTTGTTATAAGTGATATTCATCTTAGGCCATTAAAAAAAACAGGCTTTGTTAATTTTACAGCGGAAAAAATTAAAAGACTTAATCCGGATTTAATTATTTTAGCAGGAGATTATCTTTTTTTTGATAATATAGACAACTACAAAGATGACTTGCTTAACTTTAAAAAGTTTAGTGATATTGCCCCAACCTATGCTGTGCTAGGCAATCATGATTATGGGATTGGCGATGCTGGTCAAAATTCCACCTTTGAGGACTCACATGAAAAAATTATTAAAGATTTAGAACAGGCTGATATAAAATTACTCATAGATGAAAAAACTAAAATTAACATCCACAATCAAGATTTATGGTTGGTAGGTTTTGATGAATACTGGAGCAAAAAAAGCCATCCAGATAAAGCTTTAAGTGATTTAAATGACAATTTATTAAAAATAGGTATTAGTCATAATCCAGATAACGGCTTATTGCCAAAAAATAAAATACTTGATATAATCGTTTCTGGACACACCCACGGAGGCCAAGCTGGATTACCTTTTATAGGGCCACTAGCTAACGCAGAAACCTTGTTTCCAGAAGCTGAATATGGTAAATTTTTACCTAATAATTCACCTAAAATGCTAAATACCTCTGGTTTAGGCGAATCTGGGCTACCAATTAGGTTTTTTAACTGGCCTGAAATAGTATTATTAACAATTAAATAATGTTTAAAATATAGCTGGGTAGCTCAGTTGGTTAGAGCGCGGGACTCATAAGCCCGAGGTCGAGGGTTCGATCCCCTCCCCAGCTACCAATTAAAAAATATGTACATAGAAACACATTTTGGCGGTGGCGAAGAAATAAGAGAGCCAGGAACAAAACATGAACCAGCAGGACCTGGAGATTTACCAGAAGAATATCCAATGGATACACCAGGCATTCAAGAGATTCCCAATACACCAGAGGAAGAAATACCTGATGACATAGGGGGGCATTGACGACCAAGATCTTGATAAACTTGGTTGGCATCCAAAAATTGGAAACCAGGAAATACCGGAAGCTTAAAATAAAAACATCTCGTTTTAAACGAGATGTTTTTATTTATCTATTGTGACTTCCTGCTGAAAAACATCTTGCCACACAAAAGACCTAAAAACCCATTCTGCTAATATTTTTGCTTCACTAAATCTTTTGTCTTCTGATTCTGATCCTAAAATTACTGTTATAATTTTATTTTTTTTAGCGTTTTCAACTTCTACAGCAAAACAATGTCCGGCTTCATCAATAAAACCAGTTTTGCCACCAGTGATATTCTTAATTTGTCCATCTTCCAGGTTAGTAAATAATAACTGATCAGTACTACTAACAACACGCTTGTGCTTTGAACCTTCATTATTAGTAACAGAAAATTCATATGTCTTCATTACCACCACTTCTTGAATTTCCTGAAAACTTAGAGCCTTTTTTAATAGGATAGCCACTTCTTTAGCGGTTGATTTATTTTCTGGCGACAAACCTGTTGGTTCATCAAATTTCGTATTAATCAAACCAAGCTTTTCAGCTTCTAAATTCATCTGTCTAATAAATTCAGCAGATCCTAAACCACTTTCCCTTACTAATGTTATTACTGCGCTGTTTGATGATCCAATTAATGCAGCATTAAAAAAATCTCTCAGTCTAGCCTTTTCTCCAACATAAACATAATTACTGCCTTGGCGTCTATCCGCCAAATTAAACGTTACTATTTTATCCCAATTAGGTTTATTATTTAAAAAAACAATAGCAGCCATCAATTTACTAATACTACCAATTGGTCTAATTGCTGTTTCTTCATGAGCCAGTAATATATTCTCACTTTTTTCATCCAGAACAATGTAACTTTGAGCGCTTAAATTTTTTGAAAATTTTGTGCCTTGTTTTTGTTGAGGTCTTAAATCCGCTTTTTTTAATGACACAGGTAAACCTTGAAAAACTTGATTAATTTGTTTTGCTGACAATCTAGAATTATCCGCTAATAAAAATTGGCCAGATAATGGCACTACGGGCTGCTGCATAGATAAAAAACCAGCTAACCCAATAGCCAGCGAAATTTTATAAATAAATAATGTTAAAAATAATTCTAAAAACACAAATTTAATTAATAATAGCTGCTTTTTCTTCTAATATTTGTTCTTCTATTAATTTTTGTAACAAATCATGACTATGTAATTTATCATACTCTGGTAATTCATTTACATTATTTATGCCTAAAAATTTTAAAAAATCCATTGTTGGGGTATAGACTAACTGTCCTCTTGCAGGATCTTCTTCTTCCTTTATCAACCCTCTCATTAATAAATTGCGTAAAATTAATGTACAATTTACGCCGCGAATTTGTTCTAATTCTAATTTAGTCAATGGTCCGCGATATGTGACAATAGTTAAAGTTTCAAGTGAAGGCCTACTTAATTCACCAGTAGCATCATCCTTTAAAAAATCTTTTACTAATTGGGCATTCTCTGGGTTAGTCATTAATTGAATTTCTCCTTGATTTTCTAAAATTTGTATTCCACTATCTTGTTGATTATATTTTTCTTGTAGAACTTTTACAGCTTCACTAATATCTTCTGTATTCTGACCTAAAAATTCTGCGATTTTTTTTATGGAAAGAGATTTTGCGGAAATTAAAAGCAATGATTCAAGCGTAGACGTAATATTCATATAATTAAATTTTTTCTATGGAAATATTTTCAAAATTATCTTCTTGATAAATCATTATTTCACGCTGTTTTGTTAATTCTAAAATAGCCAAAAAAGTCACAATAATCTCTGTTTTATGCTTAACAGTGCCTAATAATTCATGAAAACTAGCCTTATTTATAGAAACAAACAAATCCTGAATTTCTTGTATTTTTTCTTTTATGGTGACAGTTTTTTCTATTATATCTTTTGGTAATTCTACAATTGGCTTTAATCTTTCCAAGACATCCTCAAAAATTTTCTTCATTTTTTCTGCTGTAACGCTGCGTGGCGGAGCAAAACCTATTTCCAATTGTTTCCACGGCACTAATCTAAAGTAGGCAAATTTCCTATTTTTTATTCTTTGTTCAATTTTTTTTGCAGCTTCAATATATTCCTTATACATCTTTAACTGATCTTCCAAATTTAAGCCGCCAGATTCTTCTTGTTGCGCTAATTCTGGCAATAAAGACTTAGATTTGATATATAATAATTTAGCAGCAATAACCAAAAAATCAGCCACTTCTTCATAAGCAATTTGGCCTGTTTTTTCTAATTCATCTAAATAATTTAGATAATCCTCTGTTATTTTTGCCAAAGAAATTTCCTTAATTTCTAAATCTTCTTGCTCAACTAATTTTAAAAGCAATGACAAAGGTCCTTCAAATTTTTCTATTTTTAATTCGTATGACATCTATCTTGATTTTTTCACAACTTTTTTTGCAGCTTTTTTATTTGATATCGCTGACTTTACAACTTTTTTTGCTTTTTTAACTATTTTTTTAGCAACTTTTTTGGCAGCCTGTCCAAAATCCGCCACTGTTGCATCCTCTATTAAAGATAAATCTTTTGATTTCATTCTTAAAGATTCTGTAAAACTTCCAGCGCCAATTAACACATCCTTAACTTTTAATAAACCTTTATCAATAAATGTTTCTAACTTATGCAAACTACCAAATGGCAATAAAGCCCCGGGTTTAATTTTTAAAAGTTTTTGCATTTCTTTTTCAGATGCTAAAATAACTTGATTAACTTTTAAAATCTTTTTTAATTTATTTAAATTAACCTGCAGATGTGCTGGTAAAACAATAATCACATATCTTTTGCCGCCTGCTTTTACTAATAATGTTTTGCCAATTTTATTTAGTTTTTCTTTTAAAGTAGAAGCTAGATCAAATGTAGTATAAACTGGTTTATGAGTTACAACTTCATGTGGTACCTCGTGTTTTTCTAAATGTGACAATACTTTTTTAGGAATCATATTTTTATAAATTATTTATTTAAGTATTTAATAATAAATCAATTCTATTTAAATCACGAGGAAACAAAGTAGCATATTTAACATTATCTATACCCAGTAATTTGGCAGTTAAACGCTCTAAACCTAAACCCAAACCGCCTTCTGGGGGCATTCCGTATTTAAAAGCTTCCAAATAAAATTTAAAATCATCTGGATTTAAACCTTTGTTTTTCATGCTTTCTACCAATTGATTATAATCATTAAAACGCTGGCCACCAGATGTAATTTCTATTCCTCTAAATAACAAATCAAAGCTCTTTGTAAATTCTGGATTTTCTTCATCTGGATAGGTATACATTGGACGTTTGGAAGTTGGATAATGAGTGACAAAAACAAAATCAGAATTAAAATTCTTTTTGGCATATTCACCCAACCATTTTTCTTCGCTTGGTTCTAAATCTGGTTCTGATGTATGATCCACGCCAGTTTCTTTTTTAATTAATTCTTGTACTTCACGTAATTTAAAAGTTGGAACCTCGGCTGGAATTTCTGGACGAACATAATTCCAAATTTTTAAATCCTCTATTACAGTCTTGTCTAAATGATCTAATATATATCTGAGCATTGCTGTTTCCAACTCCATTACATCATGATGATCTTTAATCATTCCAAATTCTAGGTCTAAACCAGTAAATTCATTTAAATGTCTTGATGTTGCATGCTGTTCTGCTCTAAAACAATTACCAACAGCAAAAACTCTTTCAAAAACACCCACCATTATTTGTTTGTAAAATTGAGGACTTTGCGCTAAGGTTGCCTGATTTTTTAAATACTTTACTTCAAAAACATCAGCTCCACCCTCGGCTGAAGCGGCTACAATTTTTGGCGCTTGAATTTCTACAAAGTCCTGACTTAATAAATAATCTCTAAACCCATGCACAATTTCGGATTGTATTTTAAAAACTGAACGATATTTTTGCGCCCTTAAGGTTAATGGCAAATGATCTAAATGAACATCCATGCCAATATTTTCATCTTCTAAATCAAATGGTAATGGTTCTGCCACTGCTAAGATTTTAACATCCTTGGCCAAAATTTCTATTGTACCAGTTGCTAAATTAGCATTAATATTCTTTTCACCTCTTTTATTTACAATTCCACTTATTTCTAATACATATTCAGAACGGATATCTTTTATTGATTCATAATTTTCTGCAGATAAATCATAAGGAGTAATCACAACTTGTACTAAACCAGAGCGGTCTCTCATATCTAAAAAAACAATTTTACCTAAATTGCGGCGAGTTTGCACCCAACCAGAAATAGTAACTTCTTCCCCTGCTTTTTGTGTAGTTTCAGCAATAAGTGTACGCATATTTTTGTTTTAATTCGTCTTATTATTGTACCAAGTTAAGATAAGCTCTGCAAGGGGAAATAAAGCAAACAAAATATTACACTAATTTTAATTTTAGTATAATATTTATGTATCAATTTTTTACTGTTGAGTTGTTTCAAATAACATGACCGAGAGACGGGCACCATCGTTGACACGACGAGCGCCGCGATGATCATCATCCAGGTCGCCAGAGCCACCATTGTCCGAGCCACCACCACCCAGACAGTGCCCGCTATCAGTGCTATCTTGCCTTAGAAGTGGTTCACTACCCCACTCCCAAGTGTTAGTTTTAGAGTCTTTTTGTC
>Ga0172369_10001196_pt1 | contig 37773 bp, 19 predicted proteins | sample LakKiv25m_FD_114539 | JGI IMG/M metagenome (GOLD analysis project Ga0172369, IMG submission 114539) | Freshwater microbial communities from Kabuno Bay, South-Kivu, Congo - kab_022012_11.25m | ecosystem: Environmental > Aquatic > Freshwater > Lake | place: Democratic Republic of the Congo... | reverse complement strand
GATTCATACACCCTGACCCGCTCATGGAAAACCGTCGATAACTGCGGCAATGAATTTAGCCGCAGCCAGATCATCACGGTCACCGATACCCAGGCACCAGTTTTTGTTTTATTCCCGGCCAATGTCGCCGTAGAATGCGATGCAGTACCGGCATTAGCAGTTATTGGAACCGATGTTACGGCCACGGATAATTGCGATGCAGCGGTTACCATTACCTATGAAGGCGAGAGCCGCGCGGATGGAACCTGCCCGGATTCCTACACCCTGACCCGTTCATGGAAAGCTGAAGATAACTGCGGCAATGAGTTTACCCGCTGCCAGATCATCACGGTCACCGATACCCAGGCGCCGGTTTTTGTTTTATTCCCGGCAAATGTAGCAGTAGAATGTGATGCAGTACCGGCAGTTCCCATAATCGGCACCGACGTCACGGCCACCGACAATTGCGATGCAGCAGTAACGATCACCTATGAAGGAGAAACACGCGCGGATGGAACATGTCCTGATTCATACACCCTTACCCGCTCGTGGAAAGCCGCCGATAACTGTGGAAACGAGTTTACCCGCAGCCAGATCATCACGGTTGAAGATAATACCAGTCCTTCCATTTCATGTCCTTCATCCCCGCAAATCAGAATAATTAACGGCGGACTTACTTCATATACAACTATTGGTAGTGAATTTGATTACACTCACTTGAGCGATATCTGTGGTACAGCAACGGCAACAAATAATCTGAATGGTTTAGGAACACTTTCAGGTTACCCGTTCCCGTTAGGCACTACAACGGTAATCTGGACTGCTATTGATGCATGCATGAATACAGCTATTTGTTCCTTTGAAGTGATCATTTACGCACCTTCAATAGAACTCGTCAAAACAGGTACATTAAACCTGAATGTTGTCGCTCCGGAAGGTATAGCTAATCCAGGTGACCAAATAAACTATGTGTTTACAGTTACCAACACTGGCAATACAACCCTGACAAATGTAATGGTTACCGACCCGTTGGTAATTGTTTACGGCGGATCGATCACCCTGACTTCAGGTGGAACTGATGCCACAAACTTCACAGCGGTTTATACGCTTACCCAGTCCGATGTCAATGCCGGAACCTTTACAAATACGGCAACCGTTACCGGCACTGACCCTGCAGGTGGTACAGTGACAGATACAGATGATGATACCCAGGACTTTATCGTTATCAGAGGTAACATCTATGATGATGCCAATGGAATGAACAATAGTATTGTATCCGGCAGCCCAACCAATGGTTCAGGAAATATTTTTATAAACCTTGTGAACCCGGTAAAAGGTGTGGTGTCATCCTTGTTGGTTAATCCTGATGGAACCTTTTATTTCAAAATGACCGATGGTGTTGAATTTAATACAAGTTACACCCTCATTTTAACCAATTCACAGCAAGTCGAAGGTAGTATGTTGACAGAGGCAACCTACCTTCCCAACTGGGTGTCAACGGGTGAGATCCTTGGGGTTGGAACTGGTGATGATGGTCTGATTGATGGGATCCTTTCCGTCAATACCAATACAGGAAGTGTATCCAATGCTAATTTCGGCCTGGATCAATTGCCGGTTGCAGTCCCTGCTTCTGCTTGTTACTTAAATCCGGGTAGTATTAATACTGTAATCGTGCCTGTACTTACAGGGACAGATCCGGAAGACGGATTATTAGGAGCAGGTGATACCATTGTGATCAAATCCCTTGCTACCAATGGCACACTTTATTACAATGGAATTGCAGTAAGTCTGAACCAGGTCATAAATAATTACAACCCTGCACTACTTAAGGTCGATCCTAACGATGGAGGGTTGATCATGACCTTTGATTATGCTTTTATTGATGCCGCAGGGAAAGAAGGTTCGGATGCCTTGGTTACTCTTTATTTCACTGTTTTTGTAACAAATCCGCAGGAGGTCTGTTCACCAAACCGTGTTGACCTGACCTCTCCGGAAGTGACAGCCGGCAGCAGCTTCTTCGGAGTGACGACACTGAGTTACTGGTTGAATGCAACTGCTTCCATTCCTATGCCAAACCCGACATCTGCCGGAAATGGCACCTATTACATCAAAGCAACCACTGAAGTGGGATGTTATTACATCAAGCCGGTAACTGCAACAATAAATCCATTACCGACGATGTTCAGTGCTACCGGAAGCGGTGGTTATTGTGCCGGTGGTCCGGGACTCCAAATAGGACTGAGCAATTCACAGGTGGGTGTTCTTTATACTCTGTGGTATGGATGCTGTAGTGTTTTGGGTATATCTATCGAGGGAACAGGAGGTCCCATTACCTTCCCGGGTTATCAGACTGTATCAGGTTATTATTCAATCCATGCTGAAAACATGACGACCCATTGCAGTACGATGATGAATAATTGCGCTTTCATCTGGGTAATTCAACCGCTTCCGGTCGGCGTTTCGATCACCATGTCTCCGTCCAATCCCATCCCTGCCGCGAATGCAGTCACATTCACTGCTGTTCCAATCAACGGAGGTACTGCACCTTCCTACCAGTGGTTGGTCAACGGTCTGGATGCAGGAATAAACAGTGGTTCCTTTACCTATATACCACTCAACGAGGATGAAGTAACATGTTTGGTAACTTCCAATGAGTATTGCGTTTCCGGCAATCCCGCTTCAACCACTATGATTGTCGAAGTTGATGGGATAACCCCGGGTATTACGGTTACCGGGATCATTGAAAGCGGAAAAACCAAATGTTACAACGCTTTACAAACACTGACAGTTGCAGGTAATGGAACCACCTTTACCGTTCAGAACGGTGGCAGCGTGACCATGATAGCCGGAAAGAATATCATCTGCTTGCCAGGTACTTCTGTTCACGCCGGGGGCAATATGCATGGTTATATAACTACAAATAACCAGTACTGCCTGCAACAGGTGCCTTCGATCCCATCGATCCCATCAATCGTGACAGGAGAAAAAGATCCTGTTCAGTATTTACAACGCCCGATGTTTACGATCTACCCCAATCCTACCAGCGACAATTTCACACTTGAACAAAAGGGTGAAAAAGTATACGGAAATGTATCAGTCGAAATTTATGGAATGCGGGGAGAGAAATTGATGACCGGAAAAATGACCGATGGGAGAAAGCAGGTGTTCCAAATATCAGTACTGCAGCATGGACTTTATTTTGTGAAAGTCGTTGCCGATGATTATGTTGAATCCTTTAAACTTATAAAAACAGAATAATAAAAACGACAGGGCATGATGGATTCAGCTTGATTGAAACAAAAATTGGTCATCCGGCATGTGTATGTAATTACTTATTGCCGGATGACTTTTTTGGTTTCAGCCTGATTTCCGGAAATCACACGGATAAAATAGATTCCCGGAGGATTTGCATTCAAAGAAAATACATGTCTCACTTCATCTTTTTTCATAGTAGCAGACATAATCTTTTTTCCCTGTATTTCAAATAGTTCAATTATTGTTTGCCCGCTTGACCAAACGGGATCAAGTTCGATCGTGACATCTCCGGTTGTAGGATTAGGAAAAACTTTAAAGTATTGCTTAGTCGAAGATGATGGGATTTCTTCATTACCCATCGCAACCATTGTAACCGGCGGGGCAGCACAATACGGACCCCCGGGATCAATATATCCATGCATTTGACCTCCTGCGAAGACCCTGGTTCCGGGAAGATATTCTATTTTCTGCCCCGCGATCATTGTCACGGAAGCTCCGCCTTGAACCATGAACGTGGTTGCACCACCCGCAACGGTAATAACATTGGTTGCACTGTAGCACTTGGTTTGTCCGCTGCCAACTATTCCTGTAACCGCGATGTTGGCCGGAACGGATTCCACAGTCATGGTCACGGCATTGGATGTGGCCGGATTTCCCGTAATACAGACTGCGTTCGAGGTCAATACGCAGGTAACCACATCATTGTTTACCGGAGTATAGCTAAAGATTGAATTGTTTGTCCCGGAATTGATACCATTCACCTTCCACTGGAATGAGGGTGAAGTGCCTTCATTTTCTGGCGTTGCTGTGAAAGTGACAGAAGTTCCGGTATACACCGGGTTTGCCGAAGCGGCAATTGAAATACTGACCGGCAGGTTTGGATTGACGCTAATAAGGTTGCCGTTCAAATCGACCATTGGATTCGGAATCCCCTCATTCAGGGTAATACCAGGTAGCTGCAAATAGGCATATGAACCCACAATAAAGGATGGCTGGATCAGAAATCTCAACAAAATAATAATTCCAGGTGTGTTGAAAGAAGTTGCCCCGGAACCTGCAAAAATCACCTGTCCGGAGGTCGGATTGTCAACATAACTCCATCCCTGGGTAAGAGTTCCGTTCGTCTCCAGGTTTTGAAAGGTAAGATAGTTCGAATTATAAGTGACTGTGGCCTGAACGGAATTTACCGATTCACCGGCGGGTAAAGAAGTGATGAAAACCGGATAATAAAATTCACCGGCGGCAGGGCAAGTGGTGGTATCCGGCATAATGACCCGTGTATCATAAATCACCCAGTTTCCCGTGGTCGCAGATGCTCCATGTACATCGGTAGCCGTAACATTGACGTTTCCTCCTTTTATGGTGGTCATCAGGCCGGTCTGACTGATTGATGCGATCAACGGGTCGCTTACACTCCATACGATCGGAGGAGCACCTCCACCATTCAGTGTGAACTGAATGGTTTGACCTGCTATCAATGTGCCGGAACCGGGTGTGATGGAAAGTACCGGTAAATTTATGGTTGTAAAATAGCCATTTGTAAAATTCGGGATCATATCTTCATTGAAAATTCCGCTGATAAAATTGATGGTTGTAGCACCGGCATTAACCGCAGAAACATGAAATCTGATATAAATGAGCGTACCGGTTCCTGTTAAAGGGGATGATCCTGCAAAGTCCATTGAAAATTCTCCGGGGATGTTCATATTAAAAACCGGGGCAGGATAAGAAGCGAGCAACGTACCTGTTTGTACCACGCTTATAGGGGTGAGGATGTTCTGATTGAAGCCAATGCTGAGATTACCCGAATAAATGTTTAGACCGGTAAGATCCGTAGTATTAACAGGCACATCAATATCTGAACCCTGCCATTCACTGAGGTTGGTTGGAATGGAAAGCCGCATGGCGCGTATCTCAATCTGCCCGTTGGTAGTATCCCTCAACCCTAGATCATCAACAGAAACAACCTTTGTAAAACCCGGCTGAGTCCCGGTCAGTAGTCCGGTGGCATTGATGGAGGAGACCAGGGAATTGGTAACAAACCATTGATAGGGAGCAGTTCCTCCGGATACACCGAATTGCAAGGTCTCTCCTTTGGTGATGGTCCCGAAGTTTGGAGAAACTGTTATCGCCGGAGGTGCAGTGATATTTAAAAATCCAGGATCAAAGTTCATGGCAGGTATTCCCTCATTAAAATAATTGTTTTGAGCACCCGTAAAGTTTATCGTTATCCCACCGGGTTGTAAGGCCTTAAATCGTATATAAATAAATTTGCCGGCGCCGGTCAGCGCTGTGGTCCCTGCTCCCCCGATGGTTACCTGTCCAGATACAGAGGTGTTTACTGCAGGAGCCCCAAATGCAGCGCTGATCGTCCCGGCAGTAATCACGGATATGACCTGAAGATAAGATTGATTGAAGGCCAGTTGCAGCACGTATGACAACACGTTATTGCCTGTGAGGGTGTTGTCGGCAAATACAGGGATATCAATGTTATTCCCCGATACGACCGTGCTGTCCGGAACCCGCATGCCGATTGTCTGAGCCTGCGATGAAACATTTGCAAGCACCATTAACAACAGAAAGGTATGGATAATATATTTTTTCATTGTTTACGATTTGAAAATAAAAATTCAGTATCTACCTTTCAATCTGAAGTATCTGTACCTGTGAAACACCATTCACGGTCATCCTTATAAGGTATGAGCCGAAATTAAATGGTTTTCCATTTTTTGAAATCGAAACTGTGTATTCCCCTTTGTTCATGGTCTGATCGGCCAGGCTTGCAATTTTCTGTCCAAGCATATTGAACACTTCTAATGTTACCCGGAGGTTATCTCCATTCACCTGATAAATTAATGTCGCAGAACCTGATGACGGATTCGGATAAACCGGTAACATCTGTCCCTTCATCCCCTCTGTATTTGCCTCAATTCCTGTTGTGTGATCCGTGATAATGACTGTTCCCGGGATCACTCCTGCCGTTTGATCGGTTTCGTTGGCCAGGAAGTTTTCAGCAGTTAACATGGTTGTAACCTGATTGCCGTAGGGTGATACTGCATGGAATGCGATTTCTGCCACAGTTGTATCAGTAGTCATAGGATTCGTCCCTGCCAGGGCGATCGACAACAAGCCGTTGATACTGTCATTGTTGTAAACCATGTTCATATTGGCCAGGATCGATATTACCTGTTTTACATGCAGATAATCCGGATCATAGTGGATTCTAATATCCGTCGAAACCATCCCTGAATCATGGATGACCCGCAGCGGTATTGTAAAGTCAGTCCCGTTCATCACATTGGCGCTCCCTACTATCAATTGGGGATCAATAGGTGAAATATATACCGGTTTCAAAAGTTCGGCCGGGAAATACTCTATCAATCCGACAACATATTGCAGGATCAGAGATGCATCAAAGGCCGTAATACCTGCCGCGAAACTGACATCGGCAACCTGCTGCTGTGTGCTGTTCAGGGTGATACTACCAACGACGTGTTGCAAAACCAGTGATGCGTCATAAGCCTGTACAACTCCATTCAGGCTGACATCACCCATCAGCGGGTTTGTTGCACCCGTTGTTTTAAATGGCATGTAATTTACAGATGTCGTAACCAATTCCTGAACACTGGTGCCATTTCCCTGGGTATTTGTCTGGATGGGACCCAGATTGCTTCCCCACCAGCAATTGGTGGCATCGATCACAAAGGACTTATTTACATTATTAACGGACCAGTAGTAGTTATCGTTAAAATCGCAATTATTAAAGACTGGATTTGACGCAGCAGTGGCATATACACCGTAATAGTTCTTTGCGATGGTACTGAAGGTGACCATTGGACTAGCACTGGTTGTTGCAATTCCATAAATGCTGTATTTTACAATGCAATGCCTTAAACGACAGAGAGGATCGAGCGACTGATCATTGAACGAAATTGAATGCCAGCCACCTAAAGTCGGAGCTGTCAGTGTGGAATCTGTATTTGAGTCGCCCCCATAAAAGTCGTCCCTGATATCGGTAAAAACAATGTTGCTGTCGGCACGAAATCCACCTTCCGCGATCAGACCTTTATTAACAGTCATGCTTCCGCCTGTACTGAATTTGCATACGACCCCGGGGTTTACTGTCAGGGTGGCTCCGGTACCAATGGAATAAGATCCAAACAGATAAACAATATTGGCTACGCCGCCAAACGATCGTTTTGCAAGGGTGATATCCTGGGTCAGCGTTTCATTTCTTACCTTGATTACTTTATACGTCGAACCGGAAATGGTGTTGTTGATGATAGATGCCGGGAAGGATACGAGGGATATCTGCATCGGGTAGTATTGCAGGTCTTCAAATTTGCAGTTGTCAATTTTGGGTTGTGATACCCCGTTCAGGTCGACCCCGTAATTACAGGAGATAATTCTGAGATTGTCAATTGTTGGTGATGCGCTGGTTAAAGCAATGGCCACATTACCAAATTTTATGTTGGCATACTGTACAATACTTGAATCGTTTGAAACATCATTGAAAGTAAGCCATGTTCCGCCCCAACCACCTGCCGGGGGTTGTGTTGCCGATCCATCCTGGTTCATATCCGGCGGATTTCCGACAAGGTCGTCGCGGAAATCGGAAAATCTGACCCTGTTCCCATTTGTTCCAAGTATATTTAAACGTCCGTTGACACTAAAACCATTTGCTCCATTTGATTTAAAAGCAATACCCGCAGGAATGGTAATGGTCGTTCCGGAATTGATGGTACAGGTCCCTTCCATGTAGTAGGTGATGTTGTTGTATCCGCCAAAATTCCTTACCGGAACTACTGCACTCTGTGAATAGGTCTCTGTTCTTACAGTTAATGCCATCCGCCCGACATTGAGGGATGTACAGTTGGCAAATGTCGGATTCGAGAACATGCTCAGCTTGATCGGAGAGTTCTGAATGTTATTGAACTGGCAGTTGCTGATAACGGGATATGATGACCCGAAAATATCAATACCACAATCTGATACCTGCTGAATAACACAGTTATCCACGATCGCATGAGCATTGCTGAAATAGATTCCCTGGTAAGGATAGGACACTTCACAATAGCTCAGGCTGTCGTTGGCATGGTTGGAATAATTTAAACCTCCGGTAAAGTAGCCCCAATCGCCACGGTTTGGGACAGTGGCATTCCCATCGTTGTTCGAATCTCCTCCTTTTGAATCATCTGCATAGGATGTAAAGTAAATTTTATTACCCGGAATGCCCTTTGCAATCAAATGACCAAGCACATTGATCCCGGCATAATAAATATTGAACTTTATAACGACACCGGGTTGAATGGTCAATTTTGCATTGGTCGATATGGTCAGGTTGGTTATGATATACGCGATGTTTGTAATCCCGGCAACATTGCGGGTAACCAATGTCGCGTCTGATGAAAGGGTGCCCTCGATGATCTTGATGGCCTTGCTTCCATTGGCTGAAAAAACTATATTTGTCAACGTGGGATTTGAGAGTAACGACATTGCGATCGGATCAAGACGGCAATTCTGAATGGTCAGGTCATCTGCAAGTGGCGTTGAACTCCCGTTGCAATAGATGCCATAATAGTAACTGTCGGTAATGGTCGAATGGTTGATCTGGCCTCCTGCATTTTCAAATGTTATACCTCCTTCACCGGTATTTCCTCCATATTTGACGGTTGTGTAATTTATTTTACAATAGGCGTCATCGCTGGTTGCCCGGAATTTTATATTGCCCCAGTTCCCCCACGCTGGTGCTGTGGCATTGCCATCTCCATTGGTATCAAAGGGATTTCCCTCATTGTCATCCTTCAAACTGGTAAACACTACTTTCTGCGCGACAAGGCCATCGGTTTTGAACCCTCCATCCACATAGAGATTGCAACTATTCACTTTGATGACAACACCCGGTTCCACATTGACGTTGGTTCCGCTTTTAATGGTCATATCGGTCAGCAATACATAAGTGATATTGGTATATCCTGCAACATTCCTTTTTTTAATGGTACCATTCTGGCATACAAACCCACCCAGCAGCCCAATCGCTTGCCAGGTCACATTTGTAAAGGTATTCCCTGTAAATATGGGATCTGAAGAACTGGAAATGCAGATGGGAGTATAGGTGATGTTGATAAAGTCGTTATTGGATATGACAGGATTGGAAACCCGGTAACATGAGATCCCATAATTCAGATCCTTAAATTCGCAGTTTGAGATGCTCGGGCTGGCGTCAATCATAGCCACACCGCCATCATTCACATATTCTGTTGTACTGCATGTCGAAAAAGCATAAAAATAGTTCACTGAATATTTAATCCTGCAATAGTTCAGGGTGCCTGTACTTCCGGGTTCAAATATAATTCCTCCACGATCACCTATCGCCGGCGAAGAAATCGTGCCATCTTTATTGCAATCACCCGGGTTTCCGTAATTGTCATCCTTTGATGAAGTGAAGGTGATCATGCTGTCGGGAGTAGCAATAGCATTGAGGGTTCCGGCCACAATGATCCTGTGCACATAGGAATAGGATTTTATTACAATCCCCTTGTTGATGGTAAGTGTCCTGCCGGCCGGAATTGTGATTTGATCCAACAGCATGTAGGTGATGTTCTGGATTGTTGTCACGGACCGTTTAATGATTACGGCATTTGCTGTCAGTGTTCCTCCGATAAGCCCGATCGCATCATAGGCGTTATCAGAAAAGGACAGTGTATTATTGGGCATGTTCGGGTTGGCTTCGAACGACATGGCGATCGGTGTAAACTGGCTGGAACCGATCGTGTTATTTGAAAATACAGGATTCGAGGCATATTGCATATAAACCCCGTAATAATTGTTTGAAAGGTCGCACAAATCGATGGTCGGACTCGCGTTGAACATGGAAATACCTCCTATATTACCGGCACCCGCGTAACGCAGGTTGCAACGACGCATCAAACAGGTTGCATCATTGCTCGGATCGTTGAACCTGACGCCATACCAGTTACTTTGGGCCGGGGCTGTAGTGCTCCCATCATTGTTGGTGTCACCTCCCCAGTTATCATCATAAAAGGAGGTGAAAAATATATTTTCACCCGGATTGGCATTTGCTACCAAAGCGCCATTCACGTCAAGTGAATAGCCGATCTGGAACTTTAATATATTGGTTGAGCCAACAACCAGTCTGCCACCGGAATTGATCGTCATTCCATATGGAAAAAAATATGGTATATCTATGACCGGCAAAATAAGAGTATCCGGCAAACTTGAGAAACCAATATTTACAGCGGTATTTATATTCCCTGTAAAAAGGTTGGTGCCATGTGTCGTGAGATCTGCTGAGGCCGCGTACCATATTGGCCATTTGCAGTTCGTAATAGTAAGATTGGTTATATCCACTACGGCGTTATTCGACAGATAAATCCCATAAAAGGTATTTTGCATTGTGACACCTGACAAGGTTGCATGCGCATTTGGATTGGCCAGGATACAACTGCCGCTGGTTGAGGCCCATGCACTGTTGGTATTGATCGAACCTCCGGTCATGTTAAGCGTGCCTGCAGCATTTATTTGCGATCCGTAATAATAAAAATTAAGTAAATCGGTATTTGTCAGGTTGGCGCTGCCCCTGTATACATAAAGGTAGGATGCGTATAAAACCTGGCAACCATTCATGGTAACTGTACCGATATCGGTAACAGTTGTTCCACCGGTTTGGATGTGAGACCATATTCCGGGAGTAGGACTGCCATTGTTCGAGGTGAACGTCGCTCCTGTGGCATTCATGGTGCCATACACCTGCATGTACTGGGCGTCGTTGAACGCCACCGTTACACCTGCATCAACAGTCAATGTAACGCCATTATTTACGGTAATGAACGATGTTACGATATAAGGACTCCCTGCCAAATTCCAGGTCGTATTGGAGGCAATCACACCTGAAACGTTCGTGGCCTGAACTCTCGGAAAGGTGCAGATAATCAGGAGAACCAATAGGGTATAAAATGTTTTCATAATATCATTATTTAGTCTTAGATTAATTCTAAACAAAGATATATTTGTTTTTAGTAATATTATAAATCTTAACATTTTTTAACAAATTTCGAAATTGAAATAAATGACTGTTTCTGCACTCAAACCATTGAATTTTCTTAATTTTAGCCACTGATTCTCTGAAGAGATCATCGACACTGTATTACCTTAATATTAAAGGCATGAAAATTCTCAGAACTGTTTTCCGGGTACTTGTCGGACTCGTTTTTGTTTACTCCGGGTTTGTAAAAGGAATCGATCCGCTGGGAACAGTTTACCGGATGGAGGATTATTTTAATGTCTTTAACATTTCCTTCTTAATACCGTTTGGACTATATCTCACTATTTTTCTTTGTACCCTTGAATTTTTGCTCGGCATCAGCCTGCTGTTCAATATATGGATCCGTAAAACAGTATGGGTGCTATTGCCCATGATGATATTCTTTACCATCCTGACATTTTTCGATGCCGCATACGCCCTTGTGCCCGATTGCGGATGTTTTGGTGATGCCCTGAAATTAACAAATCTGCAGACTTTTATTAAAAATATTTTTCTGATGGCGTTGATACTTCCAATTTTTTTCTGGCGAAAGAAGTACAGAAGTTTATTGCCATCCTGGGGAGATATTATCGTACTTATGCTCACCACCATTGCTTTTTCCGCTTTATCCATTCACTGCTACCGGCATTTACCGCTCATCGATTTCATGGCGTGGAAAGTCGGGAAAAGGATCAATAAAACTGAAACAAAGCCGGTTACCTTTTATGTAACTTATAAAAATAAAAAGACCGGTGAGGAAAAAGAATATATATCACCGGATTATCCCTGGAATGATTCAGTATGGCTTGCCGATTGGATATTTATTAATCAACGGGTGGTTGACCCGAACAAGGAGCAGGGAATGGCGCTTCGTATTGAAGATCAGTATGGCGCTGATTACACGTCGGGCGTAATTGATAATCCGGATTACCAGTTCATCCTGGTAGCTTATTCCCTTGAGAAAGCAAACCGGAAGGGTGTCAATAAAATACTGCCGTTGTTTAAAAAAACGATGCTGGATGGGTATTCATTCATCTGCCTGACAAATTCTCTGCCGGGAGAAATAAAAAAATTCAGGATGGATAATGGAACGGCATTCGATTATTATAACTCCGATGATGTAGTCCTCAAGACCATGGTTCGTTCCAATCCCGGCCTGATCCTCATTAAAAACGGTATCGTAATTGCAAAGTGGGGTTTCCGCGATTTTCCGGATTATGATGAGGTCAGGGAAAAGTATTTGAAGGAATAAGAAACGCAAGTTAATCGCGATTTTCATTTCCGATTTTTTTTATAATGACCTCATCCCCTGCACCCCTTCTCCTTCAAGGAGAAGGGGAGGGGGTTGAGGTAATTCATAATTCGTAATTCGTAATTTTGTCCCCATGGTCCATTTCATCCTTAAACGATTCTGGTACGGTATTTTCGTTCTGCTTGGAGTGATCGTGGTTGTCTTTTTTCTCTTCAATGTATTACCGGGTGATCCTGCCCGCATGATGTTGGGTCAACGTGCCGATAGTGCCTCGGTAGCGGCGATCAACAAGGATTTGGGACGGGACAGACCATTATTCTTCCAGTTTGTAAACTACCTCAATGATCTGTCACCGGTTTCCATTCACAATACGACAGATCGGGGAAGTTATTGGTACCTTGACAAGAATAAATATGGGAAAACCCTTAGAATTCTCCAGGCCGGCAATGCATCACTGGTTTTAAAGGAGCCTTATCTGCGGAGGTCATATCAATCGAAACGGAATGTTTCCGACATCCTTGCCGAAGGATTTGTAAATACGATTATCCTGGCTTTGGTTGCTATGACGTTTGCTATCGCCATCGGAATAGCTGTCGGGATTATTTGCGCCATATACAAAAACAGCTTTATCGACCGGATTGCCATCGTTTTTTCAGTGCTTGGGATGTCGTTACCCTCTTTTTTCGTTGCTATATTGAATGCCTGGATTTTTGCATTTGTCTTGGCGAGGTATACAGGTCTTAACATGTCGGGAAGTCTATACGGGGTTGATGATTATGGACGAGGCACCTTTCTTGAACTGAAAAACCTAATCCTGCCAGCATTCACCCTGGGGATCCGGCCACTTGCCATCATCGTGGAACTTACAAGGAATTCACTCCTTGAAGTGATGTCACAGGATTATATCCGTACCGCGAAAGCAAAGGGGCTGAGCAACACGAGGATCATCCTGAAACATGCGCTGAAAAATGCCCTGAACCCCGTGGTTACGGCGATCTCAGGCTGGCTGGCCTCTTTGCTGGCAGGGGCGGTGTTTGTTGAGTTCGTTTTCGACTGGAAGGGTATCGGGGTGGTTATCGTCAATGCCCTTGATAAATACGATTTCCCCGTGGTGATGGGCGCTGTGTTGTTTATCTCCATCATCCTGATCATCATTAATTTCTTTGTCGATATCCTATATGGATTGCTGGATCCGAGGATCAGGTTACATTTTAAAAATTAAACCTTTCACCAAAATAATCAACCCATGCGAAAAAAAATTGTAGCAGGAAATTGGAAAATGAACAAGACCTATTCCGAAGCTGAAATCCTGATCACTGAAATTGCCGAGGCTCTCGATGACGTTGACCTGAATGATACGGAGGTTATTCTCTGCCCGCCTGCAATTTACCTTGAGATGGCCATGGACGTGGCATATGAATCTAATTTCACGGTTGGTGCGCAGAACATCTATCCGGCTGATTCCGGTGCATTTACCGGAGAGATAAGCCCGTTGATGCTAAACGAACTCAATGTATCTTATTGTATCACCGGACATTCGGAGCGTAGGAAATATTTTCATGAAACCAATGAATTTCTGCGTCTTAAGGTTGACGCACTGCTGAAACATGGCATCCGTCCGATTTTTTGTTGTGGAGAGTTACTTCCCGAAAGAGAGGTCAATCAACACTTTGACGTGGTAAAAAAACAGTTGGATGAATCGTTGTTTCACCTCACGATTGCGGACTTCATGAATGTGGTCATTGCGTATGAACCGGTATGGGCAATTGGTACTGGTGTAACAGCGACCAAACAGCAGGCACAGGAGATGCATGCCTTCATCAGGGGACTGATTGCTGAAAAATACGATGCCACAACAGCCGGCCTGACTACCATTCTTTATGGCGGAAGCTGCAATGGAAAGAATGCACATGAACTATTCTCACAACCCGACGTGGACGGAGGTTTGATTGGCGGCGCTTCACTCAACTCAGATGAGTTCCTGCAGATTGTCACATCATTTTAACTATGGATTACATCGAAATCAGCATCACCGATTTTACCGGTTTTGATCCGGAAATCGTCATTGCCCGGTTAGTGGAACTGGATTTTGAGAGTTTTGTTGAAACAGATTCCGGTATCCTGGGTTATATATCCGAGGATGTGTACCGGGAACTCCCCGTTAGTGCCTATCTTCAACATATATGCAACGAACACGGACTCAAGGTGTCTGTTCAGAAGATCGGATCTCAAAACTGGAATGCTCTTTGGGAAAGTGCTTATGAACCTGTAATCATTGCCGGTAAATGCCGCGTGAGGGCACCTTTTCATGCCCCTTTAGCCGGTATACCCTATGAGATAGTGATAGAACCCAGGATGTCGTTCGGAACAGCCCACCATGAAACAACCTCCCTGATGCTTGAACTCCTGATGATGGAAAATGTGAAAGGTAAACGGGTTCTTGACATGGGATGCGGCACCGGCGTACTGGCCATCCTTGCGTACAAAATGGGGGCGGCACAGGTAATTGCCATTGACAACGACGAATGGGCTTTTTCCAATGCCCTGGATAACATGAAAAAGAACGAAGCAGAGGATGTGACTGTGATCCGGGGTGAGGCTGACGGTATACCCGGACCGGAGTACGACTTCATTTTAGCCAATATAAACAGGAATGTCCTTATCCGTGATATTCCTGTATATGCCGGATTTTTGAAAGCCAACGGGATTTTGTTGATGAGTGGTTTCTATGAGGAGGATATCGGCCAGATCAGGACAACCTCGGAGAAGTCAGGCCTTCAATACGTCAGCCACAAATCAGATAATAAATGGGTTGGTGCTAAATTTATGAACTTGCTTTTGGCTGGTTTACTGATGCTTTTAACCCTGGCATCTCATGGACAAAAGCAGGTTTGGTTTTCAGGAGATTCAACCAAATTTGTCGGTGAGTTGAATGGTATTTTTTTTAACCTTCCCGATAATGAGAAAAAAATCATCACCCCTTTCATGGAAGAATTTGTGCAAAAGTGGAACCAGGAGGAGTTTGATGCAGAGAAAAAAAAAGTCATCTATGAGATGTTCAACGAGATGGTGAAAAAGAAGGTCCGTCCTTATCCCGATTTTTTCAATTACATTAACGCCCTCAATATTTTTGTCAGCAGTCATCAACCGGATGGTTATTTTAATCCCTGGTCGGATATCCTGAAAAAACTGATCATCGATAAAAACAACCGGAAATTTGTTGCATTTCTCGATGCCACTACCAACCTGTTTGAAAGTAACCTGATATATAAATCGCTGACTACCCGTTGGAAAATCAAACAGCCGGTTTATAATTTTTCGTTCGATACCGTACCGGTGATTGAATTCCAAAAGTCAGACCTGGTTTGTTACGCCAACGATGACAGCCTGAACATCTATGGTACCAAAGGTGCTTATTACCCGCTCAGCAATCAGTGGATTGGACAGAAAGGCATGGTCAACTGGAAACGGGCCGGGCTGGAACCGGATAAAATTTTTGCTTTGCTCAGTCGCTATGAGATCCAAATGAGGTTTTCGAATTTCACAGCCGATTCGGTAAATTTCTTCCATAAAAAGTACTTTCCGGAATCCATTTCCGGTCGGTACATTGACAAGGTTCTGGCTGATGTTACCGAAACAAAGGCTTCATATCCAAGGTTTTATTCCTACGATAAAAAGATAGGGATCTCCCGCTTGTTCAACAATATTGATTATCTGGGTGGTTTTGCCATGGAAGGAAGCCGGATCATCGGGTCCGGCGGAAAATTAATGGATGCGAGTCTTTATTTTAAGAAGGATGGAAAGGATTTTGTCGTGGCGCGATCGAAATCATTCATAATCCGGCCTGATCGGATCAACTCCGGTGCTGCATCCATTACCATCTATTATGAAAACGATTCTGTTTTTCATCCCGGGTTACAATTGAAATATATAGATGATAAAAAGGAGCTTTCATTCAGCAAAGATGAGCGTGTGATCACCATCAGTCCCTGGTTCGATTCCTACCATAAAATAGAGATATATTGTGAAGCGCTGTACTGGAAAGTGGGTGGCACCATGATCAGTTTCGAGATGATGAAAGGTCCTACCAAGGAAAGTAAAGCTGTATTTGAATCCAGCAGTTATTACTCCCTGCACCGGTATGAGAAACTCAGGGGAATTGATGATATAAATCCCCTGAACCAGATTAAAAATTTCATTACTAAACGAAAATCACAGGATTTTACTCTTGACGAGCTTACCACCTACATGAATAAGCCTGTTGAACAGGTTGAAGTTCAGATTCTTACGCTTGCGAACCGCGGATTTCTGGTTTATGATTACGATGGAAAAATTGCCCATGTCAATAAGAAATTAACGGATTACGTCAAGGCTCAGGCTGGTAAAGCCGATTATGATGTGATCTTTTTTAATTCATTTGTTACTAATGCTGCAAACGGAGTGCTTGAACTTGATTCCTTTGACCTGAAGCTCCAGGGTGTTCAAATGATTGTACTTAGTGATTCTCAACAAGTCACTGTTTTTCCGAAAAATTCAGAGGTCATCCTGAAAAAAGATCTCAATTTTGTCTTCACCGGAAAAATTGAAGCGGGTCTTTTTGATTTCTATGCCCGCGACTGTTATTTTGAGTATGATAAATTCGGGATCAATATGCCGTTTATAGATTCCATGTTGTTTTATGTCAGAAGCAAAAAATTTGATCAGAAAAAAGGCATCTATCCGCTGGTAAAAGTAAACACGGCCATTACCAACCTGAGCGGGTATCTGCAGATCGATGATCCGTTGAATAAATCCGGATTGAAAATGCTTCCGCAATATCCGATCTTCACGAACCGGAATAATGCATTCGTGACCTGGAGTAAGGGTTCAATTCAAAATGGAGTTTATGCCAGGGATGAATTTTATTATGAAGTTAATCCTTTTACAATCAGAAGCATGGATGTTCTGGCTACCGACAGCCTGAAATTTACAGGTTCTCTCACCTCGGCCGGTATCTTTCCGGACATAACAGAACCACTGAAAGTCAGACCGGATAACTCGCTCGGGCTTGTGAAAACCACCGACAGCAGCGGTTTTTCCGTGTACGGGGGGAAAGGGACATTTGTTAAAAAGATTGATCTGAGTGACCAGGGTCTGCGTGGTGACGGTACGCTCCGTTATTTGAATTCAACAACTTATTCAGGGAATTTTATATTCCTGCCCGATTCTATGAAAACCCTTGCAAAGAATATTTCTATGGCAGAAGTAACCGGGGCAGTTGAGTTCCCTGCCGTTACCGGAGACTCCGTTAAGGAATTCTGGCTCCCTTATCAAGATTCCCTCGTGATTACCAGTACATCAAAAGAGATGGCCATGTACAACAATCAGTCGACCTTTGAAGGACGGTTGGCGCTTACTCCAAAGATGCTGAGCGGTGACGGTACCGTCAGGATCAGGGATGCGGAGATGGATTCAAAAGCCTTTAACTTCAAACGCAGGTCATATGATGCGCTGATCGCCAATTTCCGGATCAAATCATACGATTTGGCCGACCTCACGATCTCAACAAAGAATTATCAGACCCATTTCGACTTTGATGATCGGAAAGGTGAATTTAAGTCAAATATCGGTATTTCAAAAGTGGAGTTCCCGATCAATAAATACATCTGTTCGATGGACCGGTTCGACTGGCTGATCGACAGTGAGGAAATCCTGCTTTCCAATGAGCAGAGTAAAAAGCAGGTACCCGATTCACTGAGTCTTGCGCAATACATCGACCTGGCATACACGGGCTCAGAATTTATCTCGGTCCATCCGTTGCAGGATTCCCTGAAATTCTTTGCCGCAAAGGCCCGTTACAACCTGCGAACCAATGTGATCAATGCCAGCGAGGTTAAGATTATCAAAGTAGCCGATGCAGCTATTTATCCTGACTCAGGGAAAGTGATCATCCTGAAGAATGCGGAAATGCCGAGTCTCAAACGTGCCATCATCCTTGCCAATACAAAAACGCGCTTTCACCAGTTTTACAACGCAGAGGTTTCTATTTCATCCAGGAAGAATTATACAGGATCCGGGGATTATGATTACAGGGAACGAACCGGCGAGCGTGAACAGATACACTTTGACCGGATCAGGGTCGATTCCTCCATGCAGACAGTAGCAGAAGGCCTTATCGGTGATTCGGCAGGATTTGTACTGAGTCCGGAATTTGCCTTCAAAGGTCCTTTTAACTTGAAGGCTGATGAGAAAAATCTTATCTTCGACGGAGGTTTTCATGCGATCACGGATTGTTTTCAGGAAATCCCGGAATGGATCAGGTTTACAAGCGCCATTGACCCTGAACATGTGCAGATACCGGTTATTTTCCCGTTGAAAAATATCGACCATGAACCGATCAACCTGGGTCTGATGTTTTTCAATACAGAGGATAAGATCAGGCCGTCGTTTTTCAGACGCAAGATCAGTTTCAGCGATACGACCATGATCACAGCCGAAGGATTGCTGGAGTACAACATACCTGCGGCTGAGTTCCGTATTTCGGGCCCGGAAAAATTGAAGGACCTATCATTAAAAGGCAATTACATGGCTTTGAATACGGGAAATTGCATGGTTCGTGGCGAAGGAAAACTAAATCTCAGCCTCAAGTCGGGTAACTTTAAGATAGAAAGTTATGGCATCCTGGACTATTTTATTTTACCGGATTCCATCCGGTTGCGATGCGCCATGACCCTGAATTTTCCATTTTCCGAACCCGGGCTGGAACGATTCAGCAAACAACTTGCATCAGTGAATATGCCAGGAGTTAAACTGATGGGCACGCCTTATGCCTTGGCTATGGAAAACATGCTTGATAAACAAGACTTTGAGCGGTTAAAAAACGAACAAGCCCTGCTTGGAAAATATAAAAAATTCCCGGAAGCTCTCGAACGATCCATTTTTCTTGCTGATGTGTCGATGAATTGGGATTCAACCACCCGGTCATATGTCTCATTCGGGAGTATCGGGATTGCAAATGTTGGAAAAAACCAGGTAAACCGATATGCCAAGGGGATCATTGAATTCAGTAAAAAACGGAACGGCGACGAATTTACAATTTTCCTTGAGCTTTCGCCTAATGATTGGTTTTTCTTCAACTACCGGAACAACGTCCTGATGGCGCTATCATCGGACCTGACATTCAACGATCTGATCAGGGAGGAGGCACAATCCCGTGCAGAGCAGAAAAGGGTCGGGGCCCTGGCAAAAGGTTTTTCATATACAGTGGCGACCGAACGGAAAAAACGTGACTTCCTGAGGAAATTTCAACCGGAAGAAAACCAATAAGTAACCGGAATTTTTATTACTTTGCATGCTGAAACAAGTTTCGGTTAATTACGTTTTGGATGACTGTGATCTTTATCTTGCTTGAAATCCTGCTGGCCTATCTGCTGGGATCCATTCCTTCAGCCGTGTGGATCGGCAAACTTTTATATGGAATAGATGTACGGAAGCATGGAAGTGGAAACGCCGGCGCTACCAATGTAATCAGGGTGTTGGGTTATAAAGCCGGTATCCCGGTGATGCTTGTTGATGTATTCAAAGGATGGCTGGCGGTACAAATAGCCACGTGGTTGCCTGTACCCGGGTTAAGTTCGGATATGATAATTTATGTTAAGATCGGTCTGGCACTGGCCGCCGTGCTGGGCCATGTTTTCCCGGTTTATGCCGGTTTCAGAGGCGGGAAAGGAGTTGGAACCATAGCCGGCGCCGGTATCTCGATTTTTCCCCTGGCCATTCTGGTGGCCCTTGTTATTTTTATCCTGGTACTGGTGGTAACACATTACGTGTCGCTTTCGTCCATACTGGCTTCACTGGCTTTTCCGCTGGTGGTCTATTTCATCGTTGGCGAAAGAAATCCCGGTTTGATCGCACTTTCAGTTTTGGTTGCTGTTTTTATTCCGGCCACGCACCACAAGAATATCAGGAGACTGCTGAAAGGGGAGGAGCGCAAGTTTGATTTCCGGCGAAAAAAAGTCAGTCAGGATAACTTAAACTGAAATTTAAACGCTTTACACGACATAATTTTATTGTATATTTGGAACCATTTTAATAAAACGACCTATCATGAAATTTATCATCTCCAGCACATTATTACTTAAAAACCTGCAGGCCATCCTGGGTGTGATCAATGCAAACAATACCTTGCCCATCCTGGATGATTTTCTTTTCGAGATCAAAGACGATTCTATAACCATCACTTCTTCAGATCTGGAAACGACCATGCGTGTGACCATCAGGCCGGATAAGTCGGAAGAAACAGGAAGTGTTGCCATTCCTGCCAAAATATTGGTTGAGACTTTAAAAACCTTTCCGGATATTCCGGTTGCATTCTCGATAAATCCTGATACCCTGATGATCGAAATTTCAGCCGGTGAAGGAAAATATAAACTTTCGGGGCACAAGAGCGAGGAATATCCACGTACCCCTTCTCTGGAAGATACTACAGCCATCACCATTGACTCTCGCCTGATGTCGCAGGCAATCAATAAAACCCTATTTGCCACGGGTAATGATGAATTGCGGATGGTACTTTCAGGCGTGTTTTGTGAACTCTCGCCCGATGATGTTACGTTCGTTGCCACCGATGCCCATAAACTCGTTAAATACAAACGCACGGACCTTAAATCGGCAGAATCGGCGTCGTTCATCCTTCCGAAGAAACCATTAAACCTGCTGAAGAATATTTTATCGCTGCTTGAGATGCCGGTTACCATTGAATACAATAAGACCAACGCGTTCTTTTCCTTTTCGAACATACATTTGATCTGCCGCTTGATCGACGGCAAATACCCGAACTATGATGCGGTTATTCCAAAAGAAAATCCGAATAGACTTACGATCGATCGTCACGCATTGCTGAACTCCATCAGGCGTGTCTCCATTTTTGCAAACCAGTCCACACACCAGATCAGGTTTAAAGTGTCCGGTCAGGAATTAATACTAAGCGCCGAGGACATTGATTTTTCAAACGAAGCCAAAGAACGGCTCAATTGTTCCTTCAATGGCGAAGATATGGAAATCGGTTTCAATTCAAAATTTCTCCTGGAGATGCTGAGCAATATTGAAACGGAGGAAATAAGCCTTGAGATGTCGGCTCCGAACAGGGCAGGAATTCTGACACCGCTAAACAGTGAAAATAAGAATGAGGACATCCTGATGCTTGTGATGCCGGTCATGCTTAACAAATAATTTCCAGAAACTGTTAGTCTCTTCGAACGTTGATGGCTTTTTTACCGCGGTTGTCTTCTGTCAGGTCAAACGAAACCTGATCATCTTCCCGTATTTTGTCCACCAATCCGCTCACATGAACAAAAACGTCCTGTTGGGATTCATCATCCAGGATGAAACCAAAACCTTTTCTCTCATTGAAAAACTTAACCTTACCTGTCGACATAGTAATTAGAAATTAATATTAATAATTGATGCTAAAATACGATTAAATTTGATATTTTAACATATTCAATGTTTTTTTTGCGGCGATGGTCATTTTTTTATAAATCAAACACCCGGATCCATTTTCTCAGGTTTGAATCCTGAGGATTGATCCGGGTGAATGTATAAAAGATAAAAGACTATGGAATTATTTCGCCGCGTTCATTTTATCCAGGACATCCATCACTTCCCGCACAGCTTTTGCTGAAGCGTTAAGCAATTGTTTTTCCTCATTGTTCAGTTGCAGTTCAATAATTTCCACGATCCCTTTCTTACCGAGTTTAACGGGTACTCCGAGATAGATATCCTTTAGTCCGTACTGCCCCTGTAACCAGGCGCAGCAGGGGAATATCCTGTTCTGGTCCTTAACTATGGCTTCCACCATTTGTGCCGCAGCGACCCCAGGGGCATACCATGCGGATGTACCAAGCAGGTTTACGATCTCCGTGCCGCCTTTTTTGGTTCTGTCGACGATGGCATCCAGTTTGTCTTTCGCGATCAGCTCAACAACAGGGATACCGCTCACCGTCGTATAACGAGGCAAGGGTACCATGGTGTCGCCATGGCCGCCCATCAGGATGGAGTGAATATCTTTCGGGGAGCAATTCAATGCTTCGGCAAGGAAGGCACCATACCTGGCTGTATCCAGGATCCCTGCCATTCCGAATACACGGCTTGAATCCAGTTTAGAAGTCAGATAAGCACAGTAGGTCATGACATCCAACGGATTAGACACTATGATGATGATTGCATCAGGCGAATATTTTATAATATTCTCCGTGCTGGTCTTTACGATATCGGCATTGATCGAGATCAGGTCGTCACGGCTCATTCCCGGTTTTCGCGGAACTCCGGCAGTAATAACGACAATATCCGAATTGGCTGTTTTACTGTAATCGTTCGTTGAACCATGGATGCGTGTATCGAACAGGTCAACCGGCGACATTTGCCACATATCCAGCGATTTACCTTCGGCGAGGTTTTGTTTGACATCAAGCAGTACTACTTCCCTGACGATATCCTTATGTGCGATTGACTCGGCACAAGTGGCACCAACGAGTCCGGCGCCAACGACTGTTACTTTCATAATGTATTGTTTTTAAGGGTTATTTTTATAATCCGGCTTTTCCTTTGAACCACTCGAGCGTGTAAGATGAAGGCCTTTCGATCTGTAATCCGAGAGCCCTGTCCCAAAGTAAGGATGCGAGAACCCCCAAAGCCCTGGAAACACCAAATAACACGGTATAGAATGGAGCTTCCTTTATCCCGTAATGCATCAGGAGCGATCCTGAATAAGCATCCACATTCGGCCATGGATTCTTTATTTTGCCGATGGATCCCAGGATCGGGGGAACCACTTCATACAGGTCGTTGATGATCTGGATAAAGGTGTCGCCTTTGCAATATTTGGAGGCAAACTCACGCTGTGCTTCAAACCTGGGATCTGTCTTCCTGAGTACGGCGTGACCGTAACCCGGAATCACCCTGCCGGCAGCAATTGTCTTCTCGCAAAAATCATGGATCTGCTGTTTGGTAGGTGTCTGTGTGCCGATCTCCTTGATCATATCGAGTACCCAGGCAATGACCTCCTGATTCGCATAACCGTGTAAAGGTCCTGCAAGTCCAAGCATTCCGGCCGCGTAGGAATAGTATGGGTTACTCAATGCCGAGGCTACCAGGTGGGCCGTATGTGCAGATACATTCCCTCCTTCATGGTCGGCATGTATGGTTAGATATAACCTGAACAATTTGTAGATTTCGGGATCATCGTAACCCATCATGTGTGCCAGGTTGGCTGACCAGTCAAGTTTGGGATCGGCAGGAATAATATTCCCGTTGAAATAGTGTTTTCTGTAAATATATGAAGCGATTACCGGTAACTGGCCAATGAAGTTCATCACGTCTTCATAGTAGGAGTCCCAATAATCTTTCTTACCGACACCGGCATTATAAGCTTCCAAAAACTTTGAGCCTGTGGCCAGCGTCAGGATACCAACACTGAAATCGGCCATGGGCGCTGATTCCATTGGCATTGCATCCAAAACTTTGAATACTTCTTTTGGAACAACTGCACGTTGTTTCCACTCTTTACCGATTTCCAACACTTCATCCAACGTAGGGATAGTTCCTAACAACATCAGGTAAAAGAGTCCTTCAGGAAGCGGCTCATCCTGCGGGTTTAGTTTGGGCAGTTTTTCCTGTAATTCGGGTATGGAAAATCCTCTGAACCGGATCCCTTCCTGCGGATCCAGCTTGGAAGTGAGGGTGAGCAATGTTGGTAACCCTTTCATTCCGTCAATTACCGACTCAATGGTAACTTGTCCGATTACGGTACTACCGTGTTCCTTGAACAATGACTTTACTTCGGCTGCAACCGGGACAGCCTTCTCGACAAATTTCGTCTTTAATGAGCTCATGGCCTAGTTTTTTACTTGTTTATAAATGAATGGATGGTGTATTTGTGTGATAAAATTAACAATTTATATTGAACAAACAAGTTTATTATGTTTTTTATTTATCATCGACTCCGTTTTGGTCCAGATTTTAATATTTCGTCAGGACAACCTACGGTAAAGACCTTGAAGTTCTCGATATACCTTGATGCGAGGGCATCGTATTTCATCCAGTATTCATCTTTGTTACTCCATGCATTTGACGGATCAAGCACATCATCAGGTACATTCGGGCAGGTTATGGGAATATCGAAGTTGAAGATTTTATCTTTCCTGAATTTCACGTTGTCGAGTGAACCGTCAAGCACCGCGTTGAGCATATTCCTGGTATGCCGGATGCTGATGCGTTTCCCGACGCCGAATTTACCGCCTACCCAACCCGTATTGACAAGCCAGACTTTTGCACCATGTTTCTCAATTTTCTTTCGGAGGAGATCAGCATAGTAATAGGGATGATGTACCATGAAAGGCGCCCCGAAACATGCGCTGAATGCAATTTCAGGTTCAATGCCCAATCCCAGTTCCGTACCGGCGATCTTGGAAGTATAACCGCTGATAAAATGGTAAATGGCTTTATTCATATCCAGACGGGCGATCGGAGGCATCACTCCCTGCGCATCACAGGTAAGGAATATGACATTTTTCGGATGTTCCCTGACCATTTTCTCAGGGATGGCGTTGGGGATAAAATCGAGCGGGTATGATGCCCTTGTATTCTCTGTAACATGGTCGTCGTCCAGGTCTATTTTTCTGGAAGTCGGATCAAATACCACATTTTCAAGAATTGTCCCGAATTTCCTCGTACAGGCATAAATTTCGGGTTCATTTTCCTCGGAAAGCCTTATTACCTTGGCATAACAGCCGCCTTCATAATTGTAAACGCCTTCATCGCTCCATGCATGTTCATCATCGCCGATCAGCATTCTGTTGGGATCGGCAGACAGAGTGGTTTTGCCTGTGCCGCTTAACCCGAAAAACAGGGCGACATCTCCCTGTTTACCGACATTCGCGGAACAATGCATCGACATCACATCCTGCATTGGCATCAGGAAATTCATGATGGTGAAGACCGATTTCTTGATCTCACCACCATACTCGGTATTGGCGACAATGGCAAGTTTCTTTGAAAAATCAATCACGATGGCCGTTTCACTGTTGGTTCCGTCAATCCTAGGATCCAATTTAAATGACGGCGAGGCGATCACGGTGAACTGGGGAATATGGGTTTTATAATTTTCCAGTGTTTTAAGGGTGATGAACATATTACGGGCAAAAAGACTTTGCCAGGCTGTATCGGTAATGATACGGATCGGCATGCTGTAATCCGGGTCCGCACCGACATAAACATCCTGGACAAACAACTCTTCTCCCTGCAGAAAAGCCTGAAGACGGCTGAACACCCCATCAAATTTTTCAGGAGTCATCGGCCGGTTGTTTTTACCCCAGTCGATCTTATCCTCGGTGGAGGATTCTTTAACGAAATATTTTTCGTTCGCGGCCCTGGCGGTCCATTTTCCGGTATGGACCAGTAGTGGACCACCATTTACGATCTTACCCTCGTTTCGAAAAACAGCCTCTTCATAGAGTGCAGATTCGGGGAGGTTCCAGTATACCCTGTCGGGGTAAACCAGGCCATGATTCTGCAATCCGTATTCACTTTTTAAATTTGCGGCCTGCTTCTGGGCAGGGGTTTCAAATTTCAGATATTTTGACATAGGTTATGTAGTTAATTGTTCCAAAAAATAAATTATAGCCAATCCCTCACCAATTTCCGTTCTCCGATATAAAGTTCATTCGGCGAATTCGGATCCAACGCCCATTTTACGCGTTCAATGCCTTGTGTTATATCCTTAATTGAACCGCATGTCGATAATCTCAGGTATCCGTCCAGGCCGAACTCCTTCCCGGGAACAGTGATCACCCTTACTTTATCGAGCAGGAAGAATGATAGTTTGCTGGAATCTTTGTTATAATGGCTGAAATCAACGAAACAATAAAATGTGCCGTCCGGCTTAGACACTCTGACTCCCTCAAACGCGTGGAGTTGTTCCATCATGACCCTGGTATTGTTTTCAAGTGTTGTACAAAGACTATCGACACATGACTGGATACCGTTTATGGCACCGACCGCGGCTGATTGTAAAACAACTGATGGCCCGGAAGTCTGATGACTCTGGATGTTTGTCATGACCTCGATGAGTTTCCTGTTGGCCACTGCCCAGCCAATGCGGAACCCTGTCATGGCGTATTGTTTGGAAACCCCATTGATGATGATAAGTTTGGATTCGTCGATGCTGGTCTTCAGGAATTTATAGCAACTGATGGGTTTCCTGTTATCAAATATCAGGCGGTGGTATATGTCGTCCATGATCAGGTAGATACTTCGTTTTTCACAGAATTCGACGATCTCCGCGATGAACTGTTCGCTGTACATCGCCCCGGTCGGATTGTTCGGGCTGTTGATGATGATGACTTTGGTATAGGAACTGCAGACCCTTTCAATATCCAGGAGGGTCGGGTAAAAACTACCGTCTTCAGGGAGTACCGGGACCGGTACCGCGCCACAAAGCTTGACCATTTCAGGGTAACTGACCCAGTAGGGAGCAGGGAAAACGACCTCATCCTGGGGATTTAGTATTGCCTGCAAGGCAACCATGATGGCCTGTTTTGCCCCGCCGGACGCGATGACATTATAAGGTGAAACGATCCTGCCATACAAATCGCCCGTATAACGGATTATTGCCTGTTTGAGTGCAGGAATACCGTCGGCAGGCGTATAACGGACTTCTCCGCTGTTTAAAAGACTGGCAGCACCCAGGATGGCATCCAGGGGTGCCTTGCTTTTTGGTTCACCGATACCGAGGTGAATCACAGGTTCACCCTTTGCTCTGAGTATGGCGGCAGTTTCGTTGAGCTTCAACGTTACCGATTCGCCAATAGATCTTCCAATAATGCTTATACTCATAGTTTTCTGTTATATTAGAATAGTTGTAAAATACTAAAGATCACTAGGCTGTCTTTGTGGCATGCTGTGCATCCATTACGGCGATGGTAGTCATATGCACGATTTCTCTCACGCTGCATTCCATCGGAACGACATGGATCGGTTTATTGATCCCCATGAGGATGGGGCCGATAACTTCAGCACCCCCGATTTCCTGCATGATCTTATAGGCAATGTTGCCGGAGCTTAAATTCGGGAATATCAATGTGTTAACCTCATGATTTGCAATTTTAGAAAAAGGAAATTTTGAATTCAGCATTTCCCTGTTCAAGGCGAAGTTGGCCTGGATCTCTCCATCAACCAATAAATCCGGATAATTCTGGTGCAGGAACTTTGTGGCCTGTCTCACCCTTTCCGGACCGGTTGTATGCTCGGTAGGTTTGATGGATCCAAAATTGGAATAGGATAACATGGCAATAACCGGTTCTATGTTGAACCTTCGCACCATTTCGGCAGTGAGCAGGGCGGTTTCGACGAGCGTTTTCCAGTCCGGATCAAGATTTACGGTGGTATCGGAAAAGAAGTACGGCCCCTTATTGGTAACCACCATATACATACTTGAGATCCGGTTCAGGTCAGGTCTTGATCCGATCAGTTTCAGGGCAGGACCCATTACGTCACCGTATTCACTTGTCACACCCGAAACCATGGCATCTGCTTCACCGGTTTCGACCATCATGATCCCGAAATAATTCCGGTTCTCTGAAAGTTCGTAAGCTTCATCACGTGTAGTTCCTTTCCGCTGCCTTGATTTCCAGATCATATCGGCAAAAAGCGTCCTTTTTGCCTCCTGACCCGGATCCCGGGGATCAATGATGGGAAGGTCTGCAATATCAAGGTGGTTTTCAGCAATGATCAGTCTGATCTGATCGGCATTGCCCAACAGGATCGGTTTGGCGATACCTTCAAAGTAAACCTCCTTCGCCGCTTTTAATATCTTCAGATTGGCACCTTCAGGAAATACGATCCGCTTTGGATCCGTTTTTGCTTTCAGGGCGATCCGGCGAACCAGTTGGTTTTCCAGTCCAAGACGACGGCTAAGTTCCGATTTGTAAACTTCCCAGTCAGCAATAGGCTCACGTGCAACTCCTGAATCCATGGCTGCCTTGGCAACCGCCGGGGCAACTGTAGTTATCAGCCTGATATCCAGTGGTTTTGGTATAAAATACTCCCTTCCGAATACAAGGTTCCTGACATTATATGCTGCGCTGACATTTTCAGGAACATCTTCCTTTGCAAGACTTGCGAGGGCATAAACTGCCGCTATTTTCATCTCTTCATTGATGGAAGTTGCCCTTACGTCAAGCGCTCCCCTGAAAATAAACGGGAATCCAAGTACATTGTTCACCTGGTTCGGATAGTCGGATCGTCCGGTAGCCATCAAGACATCAGGACGTGCAGCCATGGCATCATCATAGGTGATTTCCGGATCAGGATTCGCCATGGCGAACACGATGGGGTTTTTGGCCATGGAACGTACCATTTCCTTGGAAACTATGTTCTTGGTTGAGAGTCCAAGAAACACATCGGCATCAACCATTGCTTCAGCCAGGGTATGGAGGTCCCGGTCGGTGGCAAAGATCTGCTTGTACTTGTTAAGGTCTGTCCGGTCTTTGCGCAGTACGCCTTTGGTATCAAGCATGACTATGTTTTCCTTTTTTGCCCCGACGGAAACCAGGAGTTTCAGACAGGCAATGGCAGCAGCGCCTGCTCCGTTTACTACGATCCTTACCTCTTCTTTTTTCTTTCCGGCAATTTCAAGGGCGTTGATCCAGCCGGCAGCGGTAATGATTGCCGTTCCATGCTGGTCATCATGCATGATCGGGATCTGAAGTTCCTTTTTTAACCGTTCTTCAATCTCAAAACATTCCGGCGCTTTGATATCTTCAAGGTTGATACCTCCGAAAGTAATGGCAATGTTTTTTACTGTATCAATAAATTTTTCGATATCATGGGTGTCAACTTCGATGTCAAAAACATCGACATCAGCAAAAATCTTAAACAACAGACCTTTGCCTTCCATGACCGGTTTACCGGCATCGGCGCCGATATCTCCCAGGCCAAGAACAGCGGTACCATTTGATATCACTGCAACCAGGTTCCCTTTAGATGTATATTTGTAAATATCATCCTTATTCTTTTCAATCTCCAGACAGGGAAAAGCGACTCCGGGAGAGTAAGCAAGCGATAAATCCCGTTGAGTTCTGTGGGGCTTGGTCGGAATTACTTCGACTTTTCCCGGACGACCTTCTGCATGATATTTCAATGCGTCTTCTTTCGTAATTTTTGCCATAGTAATAAGTATTAAGAGTTTTAGTTGATTAAACAGACCTTTCTTTGGTTTCCTGTTAATTTAGTAATGTTCCAGTGTTCTGCAGTCGCAAAAATACAAGCAAAAAATGATTCACGACTTTACTAATAGTCCGATCATATTGAGCAAAAAATCAGCTACTGTTAAATTTTGTACAAATCTAATAATTATAACAGAATCAACATATCACCCTCAGATAATTATTTTAGTCCGGATGACTGAGGCTGACCAGCCTGGCGCCGTGCGGCATCACCTTCATTTCAAAATGCCCCCGGACCTGGCCCAGGTCTGTTTGTGTCCATAGGTCTCTCATCGGGGTTTTCCCTGCGAGGTTTAAATCTTTCATCTCTACGGGCACATATAGTATTTTTTCGGTTTTATTGAAAAGCCCGACTGCTTTACTGCTGTCCTCCAGATCACGCGCCCATATTTCATATTCGTCAGTCATGCGGATCTGAACCGCCTGTTTTCCCATTGGATCCTGGTTAACTGCCAATACTTCATCGTTGGTGAGAAGGTTCAGGGTAAATGGATCCAACTGATCGAGGTCACAACCGATCAGCAGGGGGGCAGCCAAAAGACTCCATAACGTGATGTGGGTATATTGTTCAGCGGGGGTCAAACGCGTGTAGTGCAAGGCAGGACCCCAGCCCACCCAGCCTACCACCAGCATGTCGGGGTCATTCCAGCGACCGGGTGCAGACCATGGCGAACATTTTCCCTGGTTGAACCCGATGGATGACAAGCTTTCCCAGGTGTCTTCTATGTCGCCGGTCGTACGCCAGGAATTGCCATCCACCTCGGCCCCCCATGTCCACACTTCACCCATGCCATACTGGCAAAGGCTGTAGTGTATATCCCTGTTTGCTTTACGAAGGGCGTGTTTCATCTCCTTGTAGGGTTTCTTCATTTGTTCCGGAGTGGCTTCGCGGAATAGGGTTCCATAGGAGCACCAGTCATATTTGAGGTAATCGAATCCCCAACCGGCGTAATTCATGGCATCTTTTACTTCAAAACCGTAGCTTCCTTCATATCCCCCACAGGTTTTGGGGCCGGGCGAGGAGTAGATGCCGATCTTTAATCCAAGAGAATGAACATAGCTGCAGAGTGCGGGCATATTTGGGAACTTATAATTCGCGAGTATGTTGCCGTTTTTATCATGGGTATCTTCCCATCCATCGTCGATATTGATGTAACACCATCCATGGTTGATCAAACCACTCGATTTCATCGCATAGGCCGACTGACGCACTTTTTTATCGCTTACACTTAGTCCCCAGCAATTCCAACTGTTCCATCCCATGGGTGGGGTTAATGAAATATCGTCGCCAACAATGATCTTCAGATCGCGGTCAGCATACCCGAACTGGTTTTCAACGGTCAGCTTCACCATGTACTCTCCTTTCTTTTTCAGGGTGCCGGTGATCAAACCGGTCTCTGAATTGATCACAAGACCGGCAGGAAGATCGGAAACGCTATACTTCAGCGGGGGTTGTCCGGATGCAGCCACCTTATACTGAACCGGGGACCAGGGCCTTACACCAAACACCTTCGCCCCGTTTATTCTGGGTCCTGCAGTTGGTTCCGGTGTGAGAATGTAGGGGACTTCAACTTCATGGGTGATCCTTTTTTTTGATACAGCATCAATAAAGGAGACCCTCATAATGGCAGGCACAGCAACATTCTTTCTGAAAGTTATTGATTTATCTATTTTCAGATGAGGGGTCAGATCGACCATGGAACGCTCTGAATAGATCGGTATACCATAATTGTTTTCAATAACATCGATCACCAACTCCCCCTTCAGCCGTTCTGTTCCTGTGAGATTTATCACCGAGAAATCTTTTGTGACCAAGGAATCTCCGTTGAGAATAAAGACCGTTGAAGCGAAGTCCAGTTTCAGATGGTCCCGTAAGCCTGTCATTGAAATTTCAAAGTTTTTTCCGAACATTCCTCCTGCACCTCCATGGTCATAAGTTCTCACGGCGATCAGGTTTTCTTTGTCCCAGTGAATGCGTAGATCATTTGCTGCAAGGATATATCGCCTTGGAAGGTTCCATTTGCCCTGTTCTTTAGCGAATTCATCGGCGGTAACATATCCTGCATGGACGGTTCTGCCGTTTTCACCGATGCACTGCCCGTTCAGGAAGACCTGGTCGCAATCGTCGACCTGACCCAACAGGAACTGTAAACTGTCTGTCAGACTGTTCTGATCTTTCAGTGAGGACCGTATCAGCGTTTTGCATCTGTACCAGGCAAAACCGTTGTATCCTTTGTATCCCTGATCTTCCCATATTCTGCGCGGATCGATGGTTCCCCAAGAGGAATGGTCGAAAGCAGGCATGGCCCATGCGGGATCGTCGCCGGTCCTGAACATCCAGTTCGTACTCAGGTTTACAGTATTGGGCTCATCAGTGTGATTGCATGAAATCATTAATAACAGTGATACGACTATGGGAAGAATGATCATCTTTTTCATAGGACCAGGTTTAGAGTTTGTCATTTTGACTTTTTATTCCGGAGTACTGCAAGGTAAAAATAATTTTCATGTGTTAATAATTTGTTTTTTAATGGTCACATGGAATATCCATGATTAACATTCACAGTTTGCATGAACGTTGTGCTTATGGATATTTCATAACTCAAAAAAAAAAAGCCCGGCAACGGGCCGGGCTTGCATGGTCGAAATGGATCGTTATTTTTGAATGACAATTCTCCGGAGCATTTTGGCGGAACCATCAGATACCTGCAACAGGTATGTTCCGTTTGCTAACTGACTCAGGTCGAATTTCTCGGTGACTGTTCCCGGGACCTTAACACCGGATCTGCTGAAAACCATCGTACCAGAAGGTGTAAGGATCGAAATATCCAGTATTTCAGGTTTTATGGTTGTAAATTCAACTGTAAATGTGCCGGTATTTGGATTTGGGAATACCTGCATGTCGACACCGGAAAGTTCTTCGATACCTCCGCAGAGTTTGAATGAAACCAGCACGGAATCCTTCCCTGCACAATCATTGGTACCGGTCACAATCACCCGGATCATTTCCTGGTTCAGGCCGATTCCGGCGGAATCGACCGTGATGGTCGGTGTGGTTTTATTGGAAGGCAGCCAGAGATAACTTGAAGCGTCGGGAGTGGTGGCATCCAGCAATACGACCGCGTTGGCACAGGCGATGGTGTCTTTTCCAAGCTCAACTTGTGGAATGGGTAAAATGGTCAGTAAAAGACTATCGGATGCCATCGGACATGCCATTGAACCGGTTACTTCAAACATAATTTTGACCGAGCCCTGAATCTTATCCAATACGCCGGGTGTATAAACCGGATTCATAATGGTGTCATCGTCAAAGCTGCCATCACCTTGCGTTCCCCAGTGTAGGGCTGTATAAGCAATTGCTGACGAACCTGTAAGCGGATATGCCTGGCCATTGCACACCGAACCATCACCTCCGGCGACTGCTGTCGGAGCCGTGTAGATCATGAGCATCATGCTGTTGGTGTCAATGCTGGTTTCGCCATAGGCTGTGAGAAGGAGATAGAGCATTCCTTCATTGATATCCTGGGCGCTCGGTGTATAGATGGGATTAAGGATGTTTGGATTGCTGAATTGGCCGGTACCGGTAGTTGACCATCGAACTGAGTCGTAACTGTCTGCCATTCCGTGTAGTTGCACATTGTCACCGGCACAGATATCTGCATCACTTCCTGCACTCGATGTTGTCTTGTATTGAGGCGGAAATACGATGAAGTCGATCCAGGCGGCATCCATCCCTAAAGTAATATTACTATTCTTTTCATATATCCACTTAAATGTATGGGGGCCTGCCAATACCGGGTAAGCATGCCGTTTAAAGGCAGTATCGATGAAATTGGACCATAGCCCGACAACGGCGTCATCTATGTAAAATTTCAGAATGTCCCTGAGGGGCTGACTGGAGACCCGCTTGAAAAATGAAATGCTGTCATCCATGGATACATTGTATTCAATGAATATCCCGGAGGTTTCATCGTCGCTGATCACACCTGATCGTGCTGCATAATTGCCTTCGTATTTAATAACAGGATCAATGGTCCATGGTTTGGTGACATCGGTAAATTGCCACGGAAACTTGTTGAAATTTCCGGTCTCCCAATCCTCGACGATCAGTCCGATGCGGGCATTAAAAATTTTATCGGTCATGCGGTATTTGGAGGTAGCTACATTGTAGAGCTGTGCGGCAGATCCGATGGCGGCGCTGCTGTCGATCATTACCGGAAAAATGGCGGCTACCGTCTCACCGGCATGAAGTGTTCCGATGTTAAACCCAGGAATTACCACCGAGAGATACGGATTCATGGAGGTCAGAGTGCTAACGACATTTTCTGCATCCCAAATGCCGTTGTTTTTTGTGGTAATCATGATCCTGGCTGATTCTCCGGGGTCCAGGCGTCCATTTGAGTTGCCACCCGGGGGCGGGTCGTCGACAGCCATCGAGAGTATGGAAACATCCGGGGCATGTGCATTGATCTGGAAGGTACTGTATGTCACACTATCGTTCTGATCGGTGGCTTTGACAGTAAAAATGACGGCTTCATTGTTCTGGATGGAATCATTGACTTTGAATTTATAACCATCCGGGATGAATTTTTCCTGTTCAACGTCAAAATGGCCGTAATCTTTGATTGAATCGAGTACCGTAATATAAGGATTGTCGCAGGAAAGCTGAACTGAAACTGAATCTGCGGCTGCAGTCCCCGAGTTTTTCATCTTCAGCCCGATGAGTTCGGTTTCACCATAATCCATCAGACCGTTCGCATTGCCAAAGGTGGTGTCGTTCAACACATGAGCCGTATTATTGATCGAAGCCACGGGAATGAGGATATCGATCGGAGAAACATATGTGAGGCAATGACCCGAACGGGTATCGGTCCAGCAAGGGAAGGTCTTTCCATTGTACGCATCAATGCCAAGATAATCTCCCATGTATTTTGTAGCCATCATTGGGATCGGGGAAGGAGTGAAGGTGACATCGCTCACTTTCAGATCGGTGAAGGTTTCGCCACCATCCGTGGAATAGGCCATCCAGGTCTCGGCTTCAGACGATGAACAGTTCCTGTTGTCATAAAAAACGATGCTTAAATAACCATTGGCCTGATCGCAGGCGATCCATGGAAAGTAATGATGTTTGCCTGATGTTGAGTCCGAGTTTATCCGTTTTGGTGCTGACCAGGTAGCTCCTTTATCGGTCGATTTCATCATATATACGGAACTTCCAGGACCGGCATTGACGCCCGGAACGCCGGTGTTGGTCCAGACTACATAAATATTTCCCCGGTGAGGGCTGTTGCTCAGATCGACTGCCATGGACGGGAATGAGTTGGTACGCATGTTCTGCGTGACGCCGATGGTACGGATTCCTTTAATATTGTTGATTGCCCTGACGGCTGTACCCCACGTGGTTCCACCATCAAGAGATTTGTTAAACCCGATGGCCTTTTCATCGCTTGGCCAACTGTCGTAAACAGACCATACTGCGTAAACTTCTCCATCGGGACCGCATTTGAAGTTGATGCCCTGGTTGTGACTTCCCGCGGCCGTAGCAGAGCTGATGTTTACAGAGGTCGACCAGCTTGTTCCGCCGGTAATCGACCGTGAAACATAAATGTTGTTGCTTACCATCCAGCCATCGTACAGATAGCCCTTATATGGACTTGTCGGGCTGATGTCGGCCCAGAGATGGTTTTTATCAAGCATGTTGAACAAGGTCCCGGTAGCGACTTTGCTGGTCGTCCAGGTCGCACCCTGGTTATCGGAATATGCTACACTCTGGCCATAAGCATTATCAATGAATCCGACAAACCACCGGCCATTCATATCGATCACTGCAGCAGGGTCACCTGAGTTGGGGCCACCTGCTCCTTCAATCGTTCCTGACCAGGAAACAGCGCCATCCAGGGTTTTGAGGGCATCGGCCCCTTTCACGGTACCGTTGCTGGGTTGTGGAGTGGAGTTGTTGGAATTCAGCAACATGTCCTGGTCCAGGGAATTGATCACAATTGAATTCTCGCTCTGGGTCGAATTGGAGGGTTCATTCGTAACCAGTACATCCGGGGAATCGATTACCGAGACACCACGCAGAAGTACTTTGCTGCCTGAGTACCGGGCAGGGGGAATAACGGTATAGGGCTGCACCGGAACCAGGCCTGCTTCGGCACAGGCTCTCCAATAGCCCATGTTGTCAATACGTGTATCAACCTGGTAATCGGGGGGAAATACAATTTTATGATCCTGTGCAAAAAGATTTGACGACACCATCAGCAGGACCAATCCCGGGATCAGAAAGTAATAGTTGTTTTTCATTGAAATGATATTGAGTATGAACGTTATGAAACGACAAAGATAATTAAAATTCAGTTTATTCCATTACCGGCCGGGCTCTGAAAATACTAAAGTTTTTAACGGTTCAGTGTTTGGCCGTGAATACATATTGCAGGATATTCGCTCCCATTTGTAATGCTTTCTGGCGGGTTGGTTCAGAGTCACCATGTACGGCAGGGTCTTCCCATCCATCGCCAAGGTCACATTCATAAGTATAAAATACTAACAGCCGGCCTTCATAGGTAAGACCAAATCCCTGTGGCGGTTTTCCGTCATGCTCATGGATTTTAGGCAATCCGTTTTGGAAATTGTATTTCTGATGGTAGATCGGGTGGTCAAACGGCAACTCAAGCAATTCCAGTTCCGGAAAGACTCGTTTCAACTGTGGCCTGATGTATTTATCAAGGCCATAATTGTCGTCGATGTGCAGAAAACCGCCCGCGATCAGGTAATTCCGCAGGTTTTGTATCTCCTGATCCGAAAACACCACATTTCCGTGACCGGTCATATGAATAAAAGGATAATTCATAAGCTCCGGCCTTCCGGCATCAACGGTTGCAATATTTTCACTGATATTGGCCGGGAGATTACGGTTCGCAAACTTCACGAGGTTCGGGAGTGACGTCGGGTTCGCGTACCAGTCACCACCTCCCGAATATTTAAGCAACGCGATCTGGAACGAAGGAGGCGTGAAGGAAACTGTGAGCATCAAGGCAGCTATTCCCGCAAGTTTTAAAAGTAAAGGATATTTTACTGGATTCATGGAACAAGTGCGAAATTCGGGCTTCATATGGCAGTTACAACTCTTTGATTTGCCAAATTTACTGATAAAAATTCGGTTAAAGGCTTTCGGACTGAATTTTAAAAGTGATTCAGAATGCCGCTGCATCTCTTACCAGAGTCAATCTGTATGGCCGCAGCGCATCTTCTCCGGCATAATCTACCCCAACCCGTGGCCCTGACCTGATCATTGCCGGGTTCACAACGTAACCTCTCTCTTCAATCCATATAGCCGGATCGTCATTATTTCCAGGTTCTTTCACCAGATCAAGGCCGGAATGTGAATAATGTATTCCAAGGATCTTTGAGACATTGCCCGGACCAATCCCGAAGTTGCTCGGGACCTTTGACTTGCCTGCACGTTTAAGCATCGACTCTAATCCTTCAACGGGGATGATCCCCCGGATTAGGATCGCGTGCGGTATATCTTTAATGCCGGTAACAATATTAAACAGGGAGTGTATCCCGTAGCACAGGTACACATAAGCAGTACCTCCGCGGGCATACATGATCTCGGTACGCGCGGTACGTCGGCCGCCATATGCATGGGAAGCCCGATCGGTTGTGCCGGCATAAGCCTCCGTTTCACAAATGATCCCGGCTGTCGTTATTCCATCAATATGGGTATAAATATACTTACCAAGCAGATCGCCGGCTATCCGGACAACATCGGGCCGGGTGTAAAAACTTCGGGCAAGGCGGGCCATTTAGATTTTAGATTTTAGATTTTAGGGTGTGCCGGGGAAGTTTTCCACAAATTTAATTTAACTTAAAAATCCGCCGTCTTAGACGGCGGTAATGTATGTTAGGCTTTTAGCCATTTTCTTAAATTTGCCACATGGGCAAATATCGTAAATTAACGCATGTAGTCTATAAATGTG
>Ga0172369_10001194_pt1 | contig 37795 bp, 32 predicted proteins | sample LakKiv25m_FD_114539 | JGI IMG/M metagenome (GOLD analysis project Ga0172369, IMG submission 114539) | Freshwater microbial communities from Kabuno Bay, South-Kivu, Congo - kab_022012_11.25m | ecosystem: Environmental > Aquatic > Freshwater > Lake | place: Democratic Republic of the Congo... | reverse complement strand
ATCCGCCATCCGCCATCTGCCATCCGCCATCCGCCATCTGCCATCTGCCATCCGCCATCCGCCATCTGCCATCTGCCATCCGCCATCTGCCATCTGCCATCCGCCATCTGCTATCTGCCGTCTGCCATCTGCTATCTGCCGTTCGCAGTTCGCAATCCCGCGCATCTCCGCCAGGAACCACGGGTCGAAGCCGCTCGCGGCGGCGATAGCGTCCAGGGGCAAGCCGGCCCGGATCGCCCGGTAGGTCTTGAAGAGACGGTCGGCAGCCGGCGTTCTCAGCTCGTCCAGCGCGGGCGCCGTTTGTGGCGCGACGCGCTGCGGGCCGGAGCCGTCCAGCGCATCGACGCCGATTTCGAGCGACTGCACGGCCTTGTTCAGCGCCTCGGGGAAGGTGCAGCCCAGCGCCATCACCTCGCCCACCGACTTCATCTGGGGGCCGAGGGTCGGGTCGACACCGGGGAACTTCTCGAAGGCCCAGCGCGGTATTTTCACCACGACGTAGTCCAGCGACGGCTCGAACGCGGCCCGCGTCTGGCCGGTGATGTCGTTGGCGATCTCGTCGAGGGTGTAGCCAGCGGCCACCAGCGCAGCGATCTTGGCAATGGGGAAGCCGGTGGCTTTCGATGCCAGCGCGGATGAGCGGGACACGCGCGGGTTCATCTCGATGACCAATGCGCGGCCGGTCCGTGGATCCACCGCGAACTGCACGTTGGAGCCGCCGGTTTCTACCCCGACGGCGCTCATCACGCGGCGCGCCAGGTCGCGCAGCACCTGGTATTCGCGATCGGTCAGCGTCTGTGCAGGGGCGACAGTGATGCTATCGCCGGTGTGCACGCCCATCGCGTCCAGGTTTTCGATGCTGCATACCACCACGAAGTTATCGGCCGCGTCGCGCATCACCTCCAGCTCGTACTCTTTCCAGCCGAGCACCGATTCCTCGACCCAGGCCTGGCCGATGGGAGATGCAGCGGCGGCTTTGCGCACGGCTTCCGGCAGCTCATCCGGTGAATAGGCCCATGACGCACCGCTGCCGCCCAGGGCGAACGATGCGCGCACCAGCAGCGGGTAGCCGGTACTCGCGGCGATGGCCTGGGCCTCGGCGAGCGAGACGGCGGGGCCGCCCTTCGGCACCGGGATACCGGCCGCGATCAGCGTTTTGCGGAATAGATCGCGGTCCTCGGCCGCGCGGATGGCCGGGAGCGACGCGCCGATCAGCCGGACGCCGTGGCGCTCGAGCGCGCCGTTCTCGCTCAGCGCCAGCGCCAGGTTCAGGCCGGTCTGCCCACCGACAGTCGGCAGCAGCGCGTCGGGCCACTCCTGGGCGATGATCGCTTCCACGACTTCCGGCGTCACCGGTTCGACGTAGGTCGCGTCGGCAAGCTGCGGGTCGGTCATGATGGTGGCGGGGTTGGAATTCACCAGCACGACGCGGTAACCCTCGCCGCGCAGCGCCTTCACTGCCTGTGTGCCGGAATAGTCGAACTCGGCCGCCTGCCCGATCACGATGGGGCCGGAGCCGGGGATCAGGATCGTATGGATATCGGTGCGTTTGGGCATGGTTGATCCAGTTCGGTATGGCTTTGCGGGTTTGCAGGTTCCAACCATGAACCTGCTATCCCATCAAGGCCAGAAACTCATCGAAGATGCCTTGTGCGTCGTGCGGGCCGGCCGCAGCTTCAGGGTGGAACTGCACGCTGAGCACGGGGCGGCTTGCCAGGCGCATTCCTTCCAGCGAGCCGTCGTTCAGGCTGACGTGGGTGATCTCGACGGCCGCGCGATCCAGGCTGGCCGGGTCCACGCAGTAGTTGTGGTTCTGCGCCGTGATCAGCACACGGCCGGTGCGGAGGTCCTGCACAGGATGGTTGGCGCCATGATGGCCGAACTTGAGCCGCCCGGTGCGTCCGCCCAGCGCCAGGCCGAGCAGTTGGTGTCCCAGGCAGATGCCCAGGATCGGCACGCCCGCGTCGAGCAACCCCGTCACTGCGTCCACCGCGTACGGCAGGCTGGCCGGGTCGCCGGGGCCGTTGGAGAGGACGATGCCATCGGGCGCCAGCGCCAGCACGCCCGCTGCCGGCGTATCCGCCGGGACCACGGTTATCCGGGCGCCGATCGCGGCCAGGTGGCGCAGGATATTGCGCTTGCAGCCGAAGTCGTAGGCGACGACGTGGACGGCCGATGGCCGATGGCTGATCACCGATGGCTTGACCCAGTGATCGCCTGCGTCGCAGGCCCAACGATACGGTCCGGCGCAGGTGACTTCCCTGACCATGTCGCGGCCGTCGAGGCTGGGCCAGGCGCGGGCCATCGCCAGCAGATCCGCTTCGGGCGTGCCGCGGGTGGAGAGCGCCGCGCGCTGGGTGCCGCCGTCGCGCAGCTTGCGGGTCAGGAAGCGGGTATCGATGTCAGCGATGCCGGGCACGCCACCGGCAGCCAGCCAATCGGAAAGCGGCTGCTGGCCGCGCCAGTTGGACACGACCGGGCTCAACGAACGCACGATCGTGGCGGAGACTTGCGGCCGGGCTGACTCGTAGTCCTCGACGTTGATGCCGACGTTACCGATATGGGAGACGGTGAACAGCACGCCCTGGCCGCGGTAAGAGGGATCGGTGAGAATCTCCTGGTAGCCGGTCATGCTGGTGTTGAAAACCAGCTCGAACACGGCGTCGGCCTCCGCGCCGAAGGCCGCGCCGGTCAGGATCGTGCCATCTTCGAGGGCGAGAGTTGCCTGGTGCATGAGCGTCTCTTTTGGCAGCACGCTGACCCATCGGGCCGCGGCCGCCTTCTCTTTCATGGGCGGTGAGATCTGGCCAACAAAAAACGCCGCTCCCAAAGAGCGACGTTGCTTGTTACATGACCGAAGCCGGAGCGTATTGTACCTCGTGGTTCGGATACGGTCAACAAATGGACCGGCGCGTTGGATTTGCGCGTTCAGAACAGATGTGCTATCCTGGCAGCCAAATCCATGTACCCGAGGAGCCACCATCGTATGCCCAAAGCTGACTTTCCACCTCCCCAAATCGTTCTCAGCAAGACAGAGGCGCGGCGTTTCCTCCTGGCGCACCAGCGGCTCTGGCCGCCGCGAGGGTTGTGCGGTAAGGAGGGTATCCTCGACCTCATCCGGCACGTCGGCTGCATCCAGTACGATCCGGTCAACCTGGTGGGGCAAAACCCGGAGCTGATCCTGCAGGCGCGCGTGGCCGATTACACCCCGACGCTGCTCAACGAATTGCTCTACACCGACCGGCGGCTGGTGGATGGCTGGGACAAGCAGGCGGCGATCTACGGGGTGGAGGATTGGCCGTACTTCGCCCGTCACCGCAACTGGGCGCGGCGCAACCATGGTGATCCGGTCAGCCCCCCGATGACCATCGCGGCCGCGGTGAAGGATGCGATCCGCGAGCGCGGGCCGCTTTGCTCGGCTGACCTGGGACACAACGACACTATCGACTGGTGGTGGGGCGTGCAGACGCGGCTGGGGCGGGCGTCGCTGGAGATCCTCTTCGGCATGGGTGAGGTAGGGATCCATCACCGGGTGAACACGCGGCGCTATTTCGACCTGATCGAGCGGCTGCTCCCCGCCGAGCTGTTGGCCGCGGCCGACCCTAACCCGGCCGACGAGGCGTACCAGGACTGGCACGTCGCGCGTCGCGTGGGCGGACTGGGCATTGCCAATCCGGCCGCGGGCGAATACTGGCTGGGAATCATCGGCGTGAAAGCGGAGGCGCGGCGGGCGGCGCTGGCGAGGCTGGTCGAACGCGGCGAGCTCGTCCCGGTTGCCGTGGAGGGGGTGGCGCGGTCGCCGCTCTTCGCTCGCGCCGCGGATTTGCCCCTGCTCGATGCCATCGCGGGCGCGGATGAGGCTGATCCCGCCGCGGCCTTCATCGGCCCGCTGGACAACCTGATCTGGGATCGCGACCTGGTGCGCTGGTTGTTCGACTTCGACTACACCTGGGAGGTGTACAAGCCGGCGGCACAGCGGAAGTATGGCCACTACGTGTTGCCCGTGCTCTACGGCGACCGCTTCGTGGCTCGCGTCGAGCCAATTTTCGACCGGAAGGCGCGGGTGCTGACCATCGTCAACTGGTGGTGGGAGACGGACGTCGAGCCTGATGATGCGCTGGTCACTGCCCTGGCCGAATGCCTGGCCGCGTTCGGGCGCTACCTGGGTGCGGAGGGGATCCGGCCCGGCGAGGCGGCTGAGAGTGATGGGGTGCTGGAACGAGTGGCAGCGCGGATATCATGATTGCCATAACTGACCTCCATTTCGTCAATACGGTGGTTCCGCCGGCCCGTCATACCCGCACATACCGGTGCGCGGCGAGTTGACCAGTGACATGATCATCTCGGCGTGCTCGTGCGTTTCGGCATGCTCGTCACAGAATTCGTAGCGCCCATCTTCCTCATACATGCACTCAGTGCAGAGCCGAGTTGCTGGCTCGCCGCACTCGATGCACGGCGGCGGCTCGAACTTGTTACGGGCCATCAAGACGATGGGATGATCGGTGGTTGGTTTGCCCAGCCGTTGAGCCACAACCTTGATCAGCAGGTGGCTCGTTGTGCCGAAGTCGTATTCGTAGGGGATCTCCATGCCAGGAACGAAGATGGTCTCGACCTTGACCTTCATGGATCGATCCTCGGGCTCCATCCAGCCGCCGGCCATTTGCGTGTAACGCCACGGCCCAATCGTGAACTGGCTGAGGTGGCCGCAGCATTCCAGCCAAATCGCCCGCAGGTAAGCGTCGAGCTCCTCAAGGGTCGCGCCACCGCGCATCTCGAGTTGCAGCCAGTAATCGCCGCTCCAGGCGTCCTTTACTTGCAAGTGGTAGAGGGTCTGCCTCTGCCGCTTGGTTTTGTCTGCTTCCGCCTGCGCCTCCCGGCGTTTTGTGCAACTTTGTAGATGGCGTGCCATGCCCGCGCGTGTCAGCTCGCGCCCGCAGTAGATACATGCGCCGTTCCATTGCGTTTTTGTAGCCATTGTCGTGCTCCTGTGGTTACCCTCCAGACTCATCATCCGACCGATTTGGAGTCGCCCAGGTTTAGCGCTTCTTCCAGCAGGTCGGTGACACCCAATTCCTTCGCCCACCGGCACAGGTAGGGGCGGTCGAGCCGCTCACCTTGAACGCGAAGGACGCTCAGAATATCGTTCCATTGCCGGTCTGATACTTCACCGCCGAGCCGATACCATTGTAGTTTTGCCAGGATGTTGTCCTCCGGGCTTGCAATGTAGATCTCATCGGTTCCCTCCTCAGTAAGGCTCTGGACGATGCGACGCGCGAACTGGGATCGATCAAAAGGACGTCCTTTCGGAATGAACACATCCACCTTGAACATCGTGGGTTTGTGGATCACATTGAAACTGCTGCGCTCGCGCACAGCATCCCGGATCATCTCCGCATCCGCATAGAACTCCGAGCCCAATGCGCGCACCAACGGTTGGGCGTGTTCGGCGCGCATATCGGCGACGAGGTCTACATCCATCGTGGCCCGCGCGACGCCATGTACGGCGGTCGCAAGTGAACCACCGACGAAATAGGGGATATTGAGGGCGTTTAGCGCCTCAATCACCAGCAGCGTGACGCGAATCGGCTCAGTCAGCATGACCTGGGTCCTCTGGAGGCGGACCGTAGACTTGCTCGGCCAGGTCGGCGGACAAGAGCAAGTCGGCGAGCCGGCGGCGCAGTTCCGTCTCATCGGCGTTGGGATATCGCGAACGGAGGCCGCTGAGAGCGAGCAGTTTCATGGTCGCGTACATTTCGCCCAGCATTTGCGCCTTGCGCCAGGCCGGCGCCTGGCGCATCAGATCAAGCTGGAGACGTTCCATGTCAGGATGTGTATCCGTGACCATCGGCACCCGCATCGGAGAATCTTGCCTTGTCGAGGGCAGCCACATGCCGCGTCGCACTGACACGCTGGCCGCTTTGCCGATCATACCGGAAACCCCGGTCAGCTTCTTCGGGTCGCTGCCGGCGGCTCCGCCATGTTTCCTGTTACGAACCGGTGCACAATGTCGGCGATCAGAGCCTGATATGGCATCCCCACCTCGGAGGCTTTCTGCTGCACTTTCTCAAAGTCTGTCAAAGGCAACGTCACGCTAACCTGGCGGTTCGTTTCCAGCATCGCGGTCGCATACGCCTGGTAGCGCTCGATTTCTTCGCGCACCTTGTTGACGGATTGCCACCCTCCACGTTCATAGGAGGTCAGGAGTCCATTCTCTTCTGCTTCTTCCCCGACTCGTTTAGCCATCTATCTACCTCGAGTCAAACTGATCATACCAGAAGATCGAGAAGGCGTAAAGCCATTTTGCTGGTTTGGGGTCATGGCGTTACGCTCGCCGGAAACTCCGGTGGCCGTCGCACCCGCGTCGCCTGCTCGAACGCGTAGGCGTACTTGATCAGTGCAGGCTCGCTCCACGCCGGCCCGATAAACGAGATGCCAACCGGCAGCCCGAACACATATCCCGCCGGAACGGTGATGCTGGGATAGCCGGCCACGGCCGCAGGCGTCGAGCTGCCGCCGCTATAGTGGTCGCCGTTGATGGTGTCCGTCAACCAGGCCGGCCCGCCCGACGGCGCGACGATGGCGTCCAACTGATGCTTCCGCAAGGTGGCGTCGATGCCCTCGTCCCGCGCCAGGCGGAGATCGGTCGCCAGCGCTTGCAGGTACTTTTCCTCCGTCAGGGGACCTTTCTTCTGCGCACGTAGCATGATCTCCTGCCCGAAGTAAGGCATCACCCGCTCCCGGTTGCGCTCGTTAAACTCGATGATCTCAGCCAGTGAATGCACCGGCGCGCCCGGTCCCAGCTCCGCAAGGTAGGCGTTCAGGTCGGCCTTGAACTCGTACAGCAGCACCTCGAACTCCGGCTCATCGAGTTGTTTCGCTGTTTCGATGTTCGCCGGATCGATGATCGTCGCGCCCGCGTCCTTCAGGGCGCCGAGGCTCACCTCGAAGATCGCATCCACGAGGGGATGGGAACCAGTGAAGTTTCGGGCCACCCCCAGGCGCGCGCCGCGCAGGCCATCCTTGTCCAGAGAGCGCACGTAATCTGCCGGGATAAGGGGATGCGGGGGTTCACCAGGGAGATCATCCCCGAATCCCCGCATCCCCACCTGCTCGCTTCGGGGAGAACGCCCAAGGCTTGCTTCCGTGATCGGGTCGCGCGGGTCGGGGCCGGCTAGCGCGGCGAGCAGGAACGCCGCGTCCGCCACGGTGCGCGCCATCGGGCCGGCGGTATCCTGGCTGTGCGCGATGGGGATGATCCCCGCCCGGCTGACCAGCCCCAGGGTCGGTTTGATGCCCACGATGCCGTTCGTGTGCGACGGGCAGATGATCGAGCCGTCGGTCTCGGTGCCGACCGCGACCGCGCACAGGTTGGCGGCCACCGCGACGCCTGAGCCGGAACTGGAGCCGCACGGGTTGCGGTCGAGCGCATAGGGGTTGCGGGTCTGGCGCCCGCGGCTGCTCCACCCGCTGACGGAATGCGTCGACCGGAAGTTGGCCCATTCGCTCAGATTGGTTTTGCCCAGGATCACCGCGCCGGCCGCGCGCAGCCTGGCCGCGACGGTCGCGTCGTGAGCCGCGATGGAGCCGAGCAGCGCCAGCGATCCGGCGGTGGTCATCATCCGGTCGGCCGTGGCGATGTTGTCTTTGATCAACACCGGGATGCCGTGGAGCGGGCCGCGCGGCCCGTTCGCCCTCCGTTCGAGGTTCAGCGCATCGGCGATCTCAAGCGCATCGGGGTTGAGTTCGATGACCGAGTTGAGCCACGGGCCGGCCTGGTCGATCTCAGCGATGCGCCGGAGGCACATCTCGACCGCGCCGCGCGCGGTGAGTTCGCCCGAGGTCATCTTGGCCTGGAGTTCGGTGATGTTGAGTTCTTCCATAGTCCTGTCCGAGCATCCTTTGCAATGTAGCCAGGTCTTTTGATCCATGACAGTCACACTTTCGGACCCACATTCTACCACGGCACACATCCGGTATTCCAAAACCAGGCGTCTATCCAGGGTATCTATCTTGACGATGTTAGATTGGACAGACCTGCCATCTTCTCATACAATCTGGATCGGAGTAGTTGCCATGTTTACCGCCGGAGCTTCCCTTGAGGTTCCGGCGCTTACTGTGGAGGAGTCATTGTGAAAACTTTGGGGCATGTGGTCGTGTATCCCACACCAAAAGCCGAGATCGCCCGCTTGACCGAGTTGGCCTTCAACCTCTGGTGGAGTTGGAATCCCGCAGCCCAGGCATTATACGAGACTATTGATCCAGGTCTTTGGAAGCAAGCCAATCACAACCCGGTCAAGTTTCTGCGACTGGTGAGCCAGCAAAAGCTTGATCGGGCTGCCGTTGATCCCGGCTACCGGGCGTCCTACGACGCCGTCATGGCGCAATTCGATGCCTACATGCATCCCGCGGCAGGCAGCATGTGGTACGAGCGTTCTCACCCTGATCCGCGGGAGACCCTGATCGCTTACTTCTCGGCTGAGTTTGGTTTGCACGAAGCCTTGCCCATCTATTCCGGTGGCCTGGGAATCCTGGCAGGCGACCACTGCAAGACGGCCAGTGACCTGGGGCTGCCGTTCGTCGGCGTAGGTTTTCTGTATCCCCAGGGTTACTTCGAGCAGCGGATCGATGCCGATGGGCGTCAGCAAGCTCTCTACGAGAAGCTGGACTTCGCGGAGGTGCCGGCGACCCCGGCGCTGGGCCTGGATGGCAAGCAAGTGGTCATCTCGGTAGACTTACCCGGCCGCAAGGTGTTCGCGAAGGTGTGGCGCATCCAGGTGGGCCGGGTGCCGATCTACCTGATGGATACCGATGTCGAGCAGAACGCGCCGGGAGATCGTGAGCTTTCGGCCCGGCTGTACGGCGGTGATCAGCAGATACGCATCTCCCAGGAGATCGTGTTGGGAATCGGCGGCGTGCGGGCACTGCGGGCCCTGGGCTTGCAGCCAACCGTCTGGCACATGAACGAGGGGCACGCAGCTTTCTTGCAGCTCGAACGCATTCGCGAATGCGTTCAGGATGCCGGCCTGTCGTTCCCGGCCGCGCTGTGGGCGACCCGCTCAAATGCGCTCTTCACCACTCACACGCCGGTGCCGGCCGGAAACGATGCCTTTTCGTTCGATCTGATGGACCGTTTCTTCGCGGACTACTGGGGGCGCCTGGGCCTCTCGCGCGACGATTTCCTCGCGCTGGGGCGTTTCGACTATACCTGGGGGTCACAGTTCAGCATGACGGTGCTGGCGCTGCGCACGGCGGGCCTGGCGAACGGTGTCAGCGCGCTGCACGGCGAGGTGTCGCGGCGGATGTGGCATAGCCTCTGGCCCGAGGTGCCCGATCCCGAAATCCCGATCGCCCACGTCACCAACGGCGTTCACACCGATAGCTGGCTGCATCCTGGCATGGCGGCCCTCTACGACCGCTACCTGGGGCCGGGCTGGCGCGACGCGATTGCGGGCCGGACGACCTGGCTCGCCGTCGCGGACATTCCGGACGCCGACCTGTGGGCGCAACACAACCGGGCAAAGGCGGAGATGCTCACTCTGGTGCGCGAGCGCCTGGCAAACCAGTTGCTGCGTGTGGGAGCCGCACCCGCCGACGTAAACGCGGCGGCCAGTGGATTGAATCCGAACGCTTTGACGATCGGGTTTGCCCGGCGTTTCGCCACCTATAAGCGCGCCACGCTCCTCTTCCGCGATCAGGAGCGGCTGAAGCGTATCCTCAACAACCACGAGCGACCTGTCCAGATCATCTTTTCGGGCAAAGCACACCCCGCGGACGAGCCAGGTAAAACGTTCATCCAGACGATCTACCAGATCAGCAAGCAGCCCGGCTTTGCCGGCAAGCTCGTTTTTGTGGAAGACTACGACGCCAACATCGCGCGCCACCTGGTGTCCGGCGTCGATCTGTGGCTGAACAACCCGCGGCGGCCTTTAGAAGCCAGCGGTACCAGCGGCCAGAAGGCCGGCTTGAACGGCGTGCCGAACTTCAGCGTGCTGGACGGCTGGTGGGCCGAGGGTTTCGACGGGAGCAATGGTTGGGCCATCGGCGCGGAGCGTGAATATCCCACCGAGGCGACGCAAGATGAGGCCGACGCCCTGTCACTGTATGCCACTCTGGAAAACGTGATCGTGCCGATGTTCCATGAGCGGGATTCGATAGGGATCCCACAGCGCTGGCTGGCCGTGATGCGGGCTTCCATTGCCTCGGTAGCGCCCGACTACAGCTTTGACCGCGTGCTCAAAGAGTATGGGATAAAATTCTACATGCCGGCCGCTATGCTGGAGCGTCGCGTATGGAAGGACGACCATGCGGGCGCGCGGTCATTGGCGCAGTGGGAAGACCGCATGCGGCGCGGCTGGCCACAGGTCGCGTTGGTCGCGAACGGCCCGCAGCATGGCGAGATGGCAGTGGGCAAGCCGATCATCGTGAAGGCGACACTTCGCCCAGGTGTCCTCACCCCCGAGGACCTGGCCGTAGAGCTGGTCTGTGGCCACGAGCGCGACGGACAACTGAAGGATGCCACGGCGCTGCCGATGCGGTGCATCGAAGCCCGTGACGGCGAGTATCACTACGAGGCGGCCTTCGATGTGCCGGAGAGCGGCGTCTTCGGCTACGGCGTGCGCGTCCGGCCGGCCCATCCCGATCTGCCCAATCCATTTGCGTTGTGCCTGGTGAAGTGGGCGTGATGAAGACGACGGACGATAGACGATAGACGATGGACGATGGACGATAGACGATGGACGGGGAATGATCGTCTATGGTCCATGGTCTATCGTCGTCAGAGGATCTCATGGCGGAAGACCTCTGTTCTCTGAGCGACCGTGAGCTCGAAGTGTTGGAGCTGGTGGCGACCGGCGCGACCAATCAGCAGATCGCGCGCACGCTGATTATCAGCCCCAATACGGTTAAAGTCCACCTGCGCAACATTTTCGAGAAGCTGGAGGTGCAATCACGCACCGAGGCGACGATGGCGGCCGTGCGGCGTGGGCTGGTGACCGTGCCCGGCGCGTCGCTCGCGGCGGAGGCGGAAAGTAGTGCGCCTCTACTACCCGAGCCGGTGGTCGTTGATCTGCCGGTGGCTTCCCGGTCGCCGGTAGTCGGCTGGCAACGCGCTTATATGGTGGTGGCCTTCCTCGTCGTGGTCGCGCTGGCCCTCGCGCCGGCCTGGTGGACGGCCCGCAGCCAGGCGACCGCTTCCACGCCTTTCAGCGACATCGGCCAACCGCAGATATCTTCACCCCCGCGCCTTGATGTAGCCCGCTGGACATCCAAGGCCGCGCTGCCTCAGCCACGGAGCCGTCTGGCGGTGGCATCCGACGGCAAGAAGCTTTACGCGATCGGCGGTGAGATCGATGGCAAGGTGACCGACGAGGTGACGATCTACGATGCCAACAACAACGGCTGGCTGTCCGGTGCGCGTAAGCCGACGCCTGTCTCGAACGTGTCTGCGGCCTACTTGAATGGTCGCATCTATGTGCCGGGCGGCTCGACCGCGACCGGCGGCGTGACCAACATGCTCGAAGCTTACGATCCCAAGGCGGACACCTGGGATGCGCGGGCTTCTTTGCCGACGCCGGTTGCCGCCTACGGGCTCGCGGCGCTGAACGGCAAGCTTTATCTGTTCGGCGGGTGGGATGGGAAGGCCTACAAGGCTGAGACTTACGTTTACGATCCGCAGGCCGACGCCTGGAGCCCGGCGACGCCAATGCCTGCGTCGCGTGCATTTCTGGCGGCAGCGGCGCTGGGCGACGGGATCTACGTCGTGGGCGGATATGACGGCAAACACGAGCTGGACACGGTCGCCTTTTACAGCCCGGCGGAGGAAGGGACGTCCGCCGGGCCGTGGTCAGCGCGAGCGTCGTTGGATCAGCCTCGGGGCGGGCTGGGCCTGGCGGTGATCGGCCAGCGCTTGTACGTGGTCGGTGGCGGGTGGGAGACGCCGTTGGCCTTCAACGAGCAATATGATACTTCGTTGAACGCCTGGTCGCGCATCGCCACGCCGGTGATCGGGCAGTGGCGCAACCTCGGGTTAGCCGCGCTCGACAACATGCTTTACGCCGTCGGTGGTTGGAGCGGCAGCTATCTGTCGTCCAACGAGGCTTACCAGGCGCTGATCCGCCAATTGCTCCCGCTGGGCACGAAGGGCGGATAGCAATAATACCCAATATCCAATACCAAACAGGGGGTCGAGGTATTTGGTATTAGATATTGGGTATTAGGTATTCGGTATTAAAGCGCCGGTCGCGCCAGCTTCTGGATTTTTGGCAAGGTCTCACGCCAGGTAATATGCGAGAGGCCGAGCTTCTGGCGGAGTTGGTCGGCGGGCATGCCGTTACGATACTCACGCACCGCGCACGTCCAGCGCAACTGCTCGAAAGAGACCCCTCCCTCTACCCCGGCCAGTGCGGCCAGATCCTCCAGCACGTACTCCAGGTTACGAGGTGTGCACTCGAAGAGATACGACTTGGGTTCATATTCGCGCAGGTATTGTCGATAGGCCGGGGCGAAATTGGGGCCGAGCGCCAGCTTGCGCTCCTTCAGCGTCCGCCGCGGGTCACTGTAGCGTACGTAGAGCACCGGAGCCTGTGGATTGGATAGATCGATGTGCTCCTGCTTGATCTCCATGCACTCGCCCTTCTTGATTCCTGTCTGCAACACCAGCGACACCAGCAGGTAAGGGCGCGAGTCCGGTTTGGACGCCCATAACAGGTCGCGCGCCGTCCGCAACAGAGCGCTCACCTGATCGTCATACAGGATTTGGGGCAACGGCGTGGTGGGATGCTCATGTGCCAGCGGCGCCGCGGGGTCGGTCGGGAGGACTTCCGACTCGGCCAGCCAGCCGAAGAAGACCTTGAGCGTTGTCAGCCGCCGGGCGTAGGATTTAGGGCTGCACGGCACACCGCGATCAGACTTCATCCAAACCAAAAACTGCTCCAGGTCACTCTGCCCAATCGACTTGATGGCCTGATTGGCAGCCGTGTACTTGGTGAACAGCCGGAGGTCAGCCTGAAATGCCTTGATGGTGTTGTCGGAAAAGCCCTGGCGGATCATATGGCCGTGGAAGGCGGTGATGGCCGCGGCCAGGGATGAGTTGGCATTCAGATCGACCGGCGCGGAAGCTACCGGACGGGTAATCTCGCTCGCGGTGCCGCGCCCCGGCTGGCCATTCTCAAAGAAAATAAGTTGCTCATCGGACATGTCAACCTCCGACCGGTGTCTGGACAAGGCCCGGATTGACAGAATGCCTTCGTATAGACCGGCTGAAGCTAACAATACCAAGAAAGACGTGCGTTGTCAAGGGCGCGCCCGGCACCCCGGCACGCGGGCAAGAGATTCTGCAGCTTGCCGCCGCGTCTGATCTGTGGAATAATGCTTTCAGGTGAACCATATGGACGGGAGCGAGGAAGGCGTAGGTCGCGATCGGCTGGACGAGTCACCGAACCAGTAAGGAGATGGTATATCATGTCGCTGGACATCAAAACAATCGAGAGCCTGCTTGGCGGCGATGCGGAGTATCTGTTGGGCTTCAACAGCCCGAAGGTGCCCAAGGATCAGCTTCATCTGCCCGGCCCGGACTTCGTAGAACGAATCTTTTTCCACAGTGATCGCTCGCCGCAGGTGTTGAGAAGCTTGCAGGGGATGTATTCTCATGGCCGGCTGGCAGGCACCGGTTATCTGTCGATCTTGCCGGTAGACCAGGGGATCGAGCATTCGGCGGGCGCGTCCTTTGCGCCAAACCCGGCGTATTTCGACCCCGAGAACATTGTCAGGCTGGCGGTGGAGGGTGGATGCAGCGCGGTCGCCTCGACGCTGGGCGTGCTTGGCGCGGTGGCGCGCCGGTACGCGCACCGGATTCCGTTCGTCCTCAAGTTCAACCACAACGAGCTGCTGACCTACCCGAACAAGTTCGACCAGGTATTCTTCGCCCAGGTAAAGCAGGCATGGGATATGGGCGCAGCGGCCGTGGGCGCGACGATCTATTTCGGCTCGCCCGAGTCCTCCCGCCAGATCACCGAGGTCAGCCAGGCGTTTAAAATCGCGCACGAGCTGGGCATGGCGACTATCCTTTGGTGTTACACGCGCAACAGCGCGTTCAAGGTGGGCGGTGTGGACTATCACACCGCGGCTGACCTGACCGGCCAGGCCAACCACCTGGGTGTCACCATTGAGGCGGACATCATCAAGCAAAAGCTGCCGGAGAACAACGGCGGCTACAAGGCATTGCAGACGGGGAACAGCAGCTACGGCAAGTTCGACGAGCGGATGTACACCCAGCTCAGCAGCGACCATCCCATCGACCTGTGCCGCTACCAGGTGGTAAACAACTACATGGGCCGCATTGGGCTGATCAATTCGGGCGGGCCATCGGGGAAGAACGACGTCGCCGAGGCGGTGAGGACCGCGGTCATCAACAAACGTGCTGGCGGCATGGGGCTGATCAGCGGCCGCAAGGCGTTTCAGAAGCCGATGGCGCAGGGCGTGGAGCTGCTGAACGCGATCCAGGATGTGTATCTGTGTAAGGACGTGACGGTCGCATAGGATGTCTCAACCTATCCGAACTCGCCTCTGGTTTGGCCGCGCGCTGATCGGCCTGGTATTCCTCTGGAACGTGCAGTGCGCCGTCGTCTTCGTGGCCGCGCCCGGAACGTTCGCCCCTGGCTTCGAGCTGACCGGCGCGGCCGGGGAGGCCATCGTGCGCGGCGTGGGTGTGCTTTTCCTGATGTGGAACGTCCCTTACGCCGTCGCGCTTTGGCATCCTGCGCGGCGCCGCATCTCACTGTACGAGGCGTTGGCGATGCAGGCCATCGGCCTGGCAGGGGAAAGCTTGATCCTCTGGTCCCTGGGCGGGGGTCATCCGGTCGCTGGCGGGACGGTCCTGCGATTCATCGCGTTCGACGGCAGTGGGTTACTCCTGCTTGGGCTGGCCGCGTGGGTGACGCGACGGTCCGACGCAGCCCATCGTGAGAATTCATCTACCGCTCATCCGTGAGCCAGCCTCGAAGGTCTTCCTGGATTTGAAATGAGGCCATCTCGTTGCCCAAAATCGCCCGGACGGGTGTATACTATATGTGCCAGTCCTGCATCTTTGTAGTCCGACACTGACCTGCATCGCTCCACACATCGTCCCAGTTAGCCGTCTGCTCAACATCTGACACCGCACCTATCCTCGCCGCCAGTGAGAGCAAGAAAGGAGGTCGATCCCTGCACGAACTGTCACCCCAATCCTCTCCGTTCTTGGCCGTCATGCGTATCACAAGAAGAGGAGCGCTACCATGCGAAGACTCACGAGACTACTCCTGTGCGGCGTGGTTCTATGCTCGTTGCTCGTCATCGCGCCTGTACGGGCCGATGAGCCGGCTGCCGGCATCCCCAATCTGAGCGCGTGCAAGGACCTCGGTTTCTCGACAGAAGAGGACTTCCTGACCCAGGGACCTACACCGCCTGACGGGAACCGCATTATCTCCGATGGTGACCTGCTGGGCCCGAACCATGCGGTCTGCGCGCGCAACCGGGAGTTGCTGGCGCCCTGGCAGATTACCACGGACCTCGGCCTGGATGCCGTGGACCTGATCAGCATCGAAAACAGCCTGGTCGCCTTTTCTACCGAACTGGACGATCCAGCCGGACGTTTCACCGCTGGCGATCTGTTGGCGACCAACGGCACCGCTATTCCCAACAAAGTACTGCTTACCCGCTTCCAGATCAGCCACGACATGGGGCTGGATGGCCTCCAGTTCATCGGTCCGCTTCAGGGGATCATCGGCTTCCTGAACCGGACGGCCGCCATCTCCAGGGAGCAGTGGCTGACGAATCCTGGGCTGCTATTTGACCTGCTGGGAACTTTCAAGATCGATATCTGGATTTCGACCGAGAGCACGCAGCTTCAAGGCAGCGTCTTCCCCGTCCTTGATGGTGACCTGCTCTCGGTCGGCACCGGCACCATCGTGGTGAGGCAGGCTGATCTGCTGCCCGCCATCACGCCGGCCGGCATCCCGGCCCGGGGCATGGATTTCGGCCTGGACGCGGTCGCGGCCAGCCGGACGGGCGACATCCACACCATTCGCTTCTCCACAGAGATCCTGTACCGGGGCGAGGCCGGTTTCACTGACGGCGATATCCTCCTCGAAGGAGACGGCATCCAGATCGTCAACAGCGCCCTCGTCACGCCTTTCGAGCCGCGTGCCCGTTTCCTGGGATTGGACGCGCTGACCATGAACCTTGATGCGACCGTTTCTCAAACCTACGATTACTTACCACAAATTCTGAAATAGGAATGGACCGCCAAACCGGAAAGGAGTTCGGCAAAATGGCTCCCAAGAAACTCTCGCTTCTGGTGTCGCTGGTCATCCTGGCGGCACTGTGCCTGCCGGCCACTTCGGCGGCCGTTCCTTCAACCGTCGAGCCGGAAGGGGGACCGCCGGTCGCCGCATGCGCCAACGGCGCCTTCTCCACGGAGGAGGATTTTATCGCCCGGGACGTCCAAATCTTCGACGGCAACCCCTATGTCTCAGACGGCGATATGCTCAGCCCCAGCGGGCAGGTGTGCATGCGCAACGCGCAGCTCCTGGCGGCATGGTTTGCCACCGCGCCCGGCCCCGATCTAGGGCTGGATGCGCTGGACATCCTCAACATCAACGGGCCGGTGATCGCCTTCTCCACTGAGGTCGATGATCCGCTGGGCCGCTTCACCGCCGGCGATCTGCTTTTCACGCCCGGTTATGTCATCCCGAACATCGCCCTGGTGTATCCGTTCAATATCACGTGGGACATCGGGCTGGATGGCGTCCAGCTCATCGGTAACATCGACTCCATCCTGAGCTTCGTGAATGACCTGGCCAACGCCCCGCGCGATGCGCTCGTCAAGAACCCGGGCCTGCTCCAGGACTTGCTGAAGCGCTACAACGTCGATATCTGGTTCACCGTGGAAGGGACGGCCTTCATCGGCCGGGAAGGCGCGCAGGTGTTGGACGGCGATCTGCTGTCGGTCGCCAACGGCACGATCGTCTTCAGCCAGGCGGCGCTGCTGCCTCCCGATGTGCCGGCCGGGCTGCCGCAGCGGGGCGTCGATTTCGGGCTGGACGCCGTGGTCACCCCGCGCGATCGTGAGGCCGCGCTGAAGTCTCTGGCTTTCTCCACGGAAATCCTGTACCAGGGAGAGAAGACCCAGTTCACCGACGGCGACGTGCTGCGGCTGGGCGATGGCATCCTGATCAGGAACTGGGATCTGATCAAGAACTTCCATCCGGCCGCCGACTTCCTGGGGCTGGACGCGCTGTCGCTCGGAGGCGCGCAACCGCCCACCTGCGAGAACCAGATCACCGAGCTCGGCGGCCTCGAAGTTGCGGTGGCTGATATCAACGCGATGGGTCGTGCCGAGATCGGTTACCCCACCGACCATCCGTTCGGCGCCAGTGTCCCGATCTGGGGCACCATCTGCAACGACGTGGCGCGGTTCCGCGTGGTCTTCCGCAAAGCGTCCGATGGCGCCGGCGCAGGCACGGGCATCCCGGTGCTGCTGGCCGAGGGCTGGAAGGTCAAGCAGCGCAACTTCATCACCGGCGCGTGCACCGATTCGGTGGCGTGGTTCTCCGACGCCGACGGCTGGTACGACGGCCCGACCTTCCGGTCGCTGCTGTTCTGCAACCCCAACCTGATCCTGACCAACTGGAAATCGGCGAGCGCGCCCGACCCGAACGAGCTCTACAACGTCTGGCTGGAGTTCGACCGGGGCGCCGGCGTCGAGACGGAGCCGTCGCAGCACCCGGCGCGCCTGGACAACAAGTACCCTGAGATCAAGAACCTCGGCATCCCCGGCGGCGCGTGCACTACCTACAGCTCCTCGGATATGCCCATCATGATCCAGGGCGAGTTCACCGACGACAATTTCTGGTACTATCAGCTCTCGATCAGCGGCGACCTGTACGGCGAGCATTACTATAGCCCGGTCCATTACTACGATGCCGTGCCCGCGGCCGCGAATCTCAGCAGCACCGGCACGGTGCCGGCGGGCTTGAAGGACCTCCACACGGTGACGGTATTTGACCTGACCGCCACGCCGAAACGCTGTGCGTACGGCGTGCGCCTGTGGGCGGCCGATCGTACGATCGACGGGTACTTCAACCCGGCCTTCAACCTGGTCGGAGGTGGTTTCCGCATAGCAACCAGCATGCCGATCTTCTTCGATTTCGCGCCGTAAACAAAAGGCGGGCTGGTCGAAGCGGTTGCACCGCTTTCGACCAGCCCGCGACATGACGAGGTCGGTACGTGAGGTTTTCAGGTCACCCGGCAGAGATATCCACCTGCGCGCTCATACCCACGCGCAGGCCTTGCGGTTGGGTATCCAGATCGATGGTGACCGTGTACACCACGTCACCGGCAACCACGTTGGCCTGGGGCGCAATCCTCGTCACGCGCCCTGTGATATCTGCGTTCAGCGCCTCCACGTAGACGGCAACCGGTTGTCCGACCGCCACGCGAGCCACGTCACGCTCGCTCAGATCGGTGGTTTCAACTTGCAGATGGCCCAGGTCGGCCAGGGTCAACACCGGCTGGCCCGCGAGCGCCATCTCGCCCGGATTCACCTTCAGCGAGGTGACTGTGCCGGCAAAGGGCGCGACCAGCTCCAGGTCACGCAAGGCGCCTTCTGCCCGATCCAGGCCCGCCTGGCCGGCCATCACGTCGGTCTCCGCGGCCGCGACCACCTCGGGCCGGCTGCCGGCCTTGAGCAGATCGTATTGCGCCTGGGCGCGACGTACCTCCGCCTCCGCAGCCGCAATGTCGGCGGAACGGGCCGGTGCCTTCACTTTGACAAGCTCCGCGACCGCCTGGTCGACGCCGGCCTGGGCGCGCGCCAGGTCGGCGGCAGATGGGCCTTCGGCAGCCTGTTTGTAACGGGCCTGGGCAGCGTTCAGGGTGTTGGTGGCCTGTTCGAGTTGTAGCGCCTGAGGGTAAAGGCCGGCGTTAGGGTTGCCCTTGATCTGATCATAGGCAGCCTGGGCCTGGCGCACCGCCGCCTGGGCATTTGCGACATCGGCGGCAGCCGCGGTAACGGCATTCGCGTCCGGGCCCTCCTGCGTCTTCCTCAGCTCGGCGCGCGCCGCGGCCACCGCGGCCTCGGCAGAGGCGATATCCTCGGCCCGCGCGGGCTCCTGCACCCGGGTCAACTGCGCCTGGGCCGCGTCAACCGCTGCCTGCGCCGCGGTCAGCTCCTCCGGTCGGGGGCCGGCCTTCAGATCAGCCACCTGGGCCTGCGCCCGCGCCAGGGCCGCCTGGGCCTGCATCACTGCGGCCTGCGCCGCGACCTGATCGAGCGCGACCAGCAGCGCGCCCGCCGCGACCTGGTCTCCCTCCTTGATCGCAACAGTTTGCACCCGGCCGCCCACGGGGAAGCTCAGGTCCGCCTGCTGCGCCGGCATGAGCCTGGCAGAAGCCCGCACCGTGCCGCTCGGCGGCTGACGACCGGCGATCGATGACGGCGTGACCGTAGGAATGGGCGTGGGCGCCGGAGCCGCTGGCCGCGTACAGCCTCCGAACAGCAGCATGGAGGCGAGCGCCGCGGCCTGCCAGAGCCTGCCCGTCATGAGAACCCCCCTCACTTGCCTGCTCCGTTCTCAACGATCTGTCCGTCGCGCAGCTTTACCACCCGCCGGGCAAACGCCACCACGCGCGGGTCATGAGTAGCGAAGATGAACGCCGTTCCCGTCTGCTCATTGAGGCGCCGCATGATCTGCATCGCCTGTTCGCCGTTGGCGGTGTCCAGGTTCGCCGTCGGCTCGTCCGCCAGGACCATCACCGGCCGGGGCGCCAGCGCGCGGGCGATCGCCACCCGCTGCTGCTCACCGCCGCTCATCTGGTCGGGACGATGATGGATACGATCGATCAACCCCACGGCATCCAGCAGCGACATGGCGCGTTCCCGTCGTTCCTTGGCGTTGACGCCGTTCAGCAGCAGGGGCAGCTCCACGTTCTCATACGCGTTGAGGACAGGGATCAGCGCGAAGAACTGGAAGATGAAGCCAATTTTTGCGCGGCGCATATCGGCGCGTTGGTTGGCGTTGAAACGCGTCACATCCTGGCCGCTGATCTTTACGGCGCCGCTGTTGGGCCGATCCAGGCAGCCCATCAGTTGCAGCAGGGTCGTCTTGCCCGAGCCGGACGGCCCGACCAGGGCAGTAAACTCGCCGTCCTCGATGCTCAGGCTGACGCCGGTCAGCGCGCGGGTCTCCACCTCGCCGATGCGGTAGGTCTTGATTACATTCTCCAGTTGGATGATGGCCATCAATGTACTCCTTGGATTATGAGCGCCAGGGATCTGGTATGCAGGTATTAGGTATCAGGTATTGGGAATACCTAATACCCAATACCTGCTATCAGATCTTTACAACGCGCGCAACGCCTCTGCTGGCTCGCGGCGGGCCGCAAACCAGGCGGGATAAAGGGCAGCCAGCAAAATGATCACCAGCGTCCAGAACGCCAGCGATGCGAATGTGGGGATGTCGAAACGAGCGCGCATGACACTGCCCAGCGCGAGACCCGCAGTAGCCGTGCCTATGTCGCCGATGGGGATCCCCACTTTGACCAGGTACGCCACCCCCGCTGAACCTAAAATGATCCCGACGACGATGCCCGCCAGCCCCAGGATCGCGGCCTCCAGGACGAACATCAGCATGATCGTCCGGCCGCGCATGCCCAGGGCGGCCAGGATGCCCATCTCTCGGATGCGCTCAAAAACCGCCATCAGCAGCGTGTTGGCGATGATCACGGCCACCACCAGGATCACAATAAAATCCAGGATGATGTAGAAGCTCATGGCGGTCTGCACCATCTGCATCAGCACGGCGTTTAGCTCGCGCCAGGTCAGGACGGTTTCGCCTGTGCCAGCCAGGGCTGCGGCCACCTTGTCGGCATCGTCCTGCCGGTTGAGCAGGATGACGACCGCACTGGCATGGCCTGCGGTGTTGGTGAATGCCTGCGCCTTGGCCAGCGGCATGAAAGCTGCACTTTCGTCGTAGGAAGGGATGCCGGTGGCAAAGGTGCCGCGAATCGTGAAAGCCGCCTCGGCCGGCTGGCCATCGCCGTCGATGATCACCAGGCTCGCCCGCTGCCCCACGCCGAGGCCCAGGTTATCGGCCAGGCGCTTGCCGATCAGGATACCATCCCGGTCGTCCGACGCCAGGAATTCGCCGGCCACGATCGCCTGCCGGATAGGGGCATAGATGGCGGAAGTGGTATCGATGCCATATACCTGCAAGCCGGCCGACTCATCGGCGGTGTTGAGGACGCCGCTGGCCCAAAGCACCGGCGCGGTCGCCTTCACCCCCGGCAGAGCGCCGGCCTGGCCAGCCAACGCATCGGCGTTTTCCAGCAGATCCTTCCACTTAAGGCTGAGCTTCCCCTCTTCGTACGAGGGGGCGCGCACCTGCACGTGCGCCGTCTGCAGGCGGATGCTGTTCTGGATCGTGTCCTCCAGCATACCGGCGGTCAAGCCGTGGGCGGCCATGAGCAGCGCCAGGCCCAACGCGACCGCCACCAGCGTCAAGATGGACCGCCGCCGGTTGCGCCCCAGATCCCGGAAGGCGATAACCCAGAGTTTAGACAATGCCATGATGGACTCCTTGCGGACGTGATGCGTATTGTGTATTGCGTATTGCGTATTGCGTGTTGCGTGTTGCGTGTCCTGCACGTCTTCACGCTCCACGCTTCACGCTCCACGCTTCACGCTTCACGCTTCACGCTTCACGCTCCACGCTTCACGCTCCACGCTTCACGCTTCACGCTCCACGCTTCACGCTCCACGCTTCACGCTCCACGCTCCACGCTCCACGCTTCACGCTCCACGCTCCACATCACACATGGTGCAACGCCTCCGCGGGTTCCTTGTGCGACGCCTGCCAGGCCGGATAGAGCGCCGCCAGCGCCGCGATGATGGTCACTGTGATGGCCCGGCTGGCGATGTCGGACAGGCTGATGGTGGGGTACATCCGGCTCCCCATCAGCGCCGTCGCTTCGCCCATGCCCGAGGTGAAGGAGATGTCAATTCCCACCCGCCCCAGCAACAGAAGCAACCCTAAGCCCAGGACGCTCCCCAGCGCCGCGCTTACCAGGCCGATCAGCGAGCCTTCCAGCAGGAAGAGACCCATCACCTGCCGCGCCTTGAGCCCCAGCGCGGCCAGCACGCCCATCTCGCGAGTCCGCTCGAAGACTGCCATCAGCATCAGGTTCATGATGCCGATACAGCCGATGAACACCACCACAAACCCGAAAAAGGTCGTGAAGCCCATCTTGGTCTCGATCGCCTGCCGCATCTCCGGCTTGAGAGTCTCCCAGGAGTCGATTTCATTGGCGGGGAGCGCCGCAGCCAACGCGGCCATCACCGTCTTCTCCTGTCCCACGCTCTGCAGGGAGATGCTTACTTCGGTGACCTGATCGCGCAGGTTGTAGAGCGTCTGCGCCTCGGGCAGGGTGATGAAGACCATACCTCGCTCCGCCTCCGCCAGACCCAGGTCGTAGATGCCCACGACGTTCATGGTGCGCTGCCGCATCGTCTCGTTCTTGCTGCGTCCCAGCAGCGTCACGCGGTCGCCGACGGCCACGTGAAGCTGGTCGGCCAGGCCCTTGCCGATGAAAATCGCGTCGCCGTCGTCGGCCTGCAAGAAACGGCCCTGGCCGACGTTCTTCGCATGGAGGCTGACCGGCGCCTCAACGACTGGATCGATGCCGATGATCTCCACCGAATAGGTCGCGTCCCGACTGCTGATGATGCCGCCGGTGTTGATCCGCCTGGCCGCAGCCACCACCTGCGGTTGATTTCGCGCCGCCTGCACCACCGCATCGACGTTGTCCAGCGGGAGCAAAGGGAGCCTGCTGGCCCTGGCCCGGTAGCCGGCCGCGTGGACCACGACATTGCCGCCGTACAGCCGCACCGCGTTGCCGAAAATGGCCTGATCCGAGCCCTTGATCATGCCGTCCATCAGGAGCAGCAACACCACCCCGAGCACGATCGCCACCAGCGCGATCGTCGTCCGCCGCCAGTTGCGCCAGACATTGCGCCAGGCCAGCTTGAAGGATTCACCCATTCATCCGCCTCCTTCAACGACCGGTGATTCCCCGATTCGTTGATTCGCTCGCTCGCTGTCTCGCCCGCCCAGGCCATGTTCGAGAATGCCCACCGTTTGGGCGAAGAGCTCCTTCACCTCGGGGCGTTCCAGAAAGGCCCGACCTTCTTGTTCGACCGGCCCACCTGCGGCCACCCGATCCATAATATGGCGACCCACCTTATCCAGGATTGCCTCGAAAATGACCGCGGCCAGCTCTGAATCGATCTCCTGCACGATGTCACCCTGCGCTTTACCAATCGCAACAAGTTGTTGATAAAACGCCAGCGTGGCACTGCGCACCTGGGAATCGAAAGCCTTCGGGAACCGCCTGGCGTTCAGGGCCCGCACCCCGATCTGAGTCAGCTTCGGATAGGTGAGCGTGAAGGCCAACCCTACTTCGATCGTCCAACGCAGGTAAGCGAAAATCCCGATGTGCTGCGGATCAGGCTGATCCAGCGACAGAAACTGCGTCTTGGCCTCCGCGAGCAGGCCGAGCACATAGGCGTACAGATCCTCTTTGTCGGCAAAATACTGATAGAAGCTGCCCTTGGCGATGCCGGCGCGCGCCACGATGCGCGAGACGGAAACGTTGTCGTAGTCGTTTTCCGCGAACTCATCGATCGCAACCTGGAGGATCTGCTCGCGTTTCTCGTCGGGCAGGTTGAAGAAAGTTTGATTCGGCATAGGAGGTCTCTATGAGATGTGACCGGTCAGTCACGTGACCGCATGGTCACATTATAGCCAGACGATCAGTGGCGTCAAGTTTGCGACGTGCGCCGTGCCCAAAAACCTGCCTTTCGAGGTGCAAGAAAGTCCACGCACAGGCGGCCATGAGTACGTGTGGCACTGCCATTCCTCGAACATAAGGAACACGACATGATGCGATCACTGGTTGTGAAGCCGATGCACCGGACTTTCGTACCACTCGTTGTTCAGTAATCGGTCGGGCCGGTGAAGCATTGGGTGGGACGTTGGGGGATGCTACCGGTCATGGCACCGGCAGCATCCCCGTGCGTTTAAGCGGGGTGCGATACAGAGGTTCGCGCAAATGGCCCGGTGAGGTCGTGCTGAGTTGCCCATGCCGCTGCAAACCTTGAACCACACCCGTTTAAGCGCAGCGAATTGCTTGCCATCCGCGACTGTGCTAAAATCACATCGGGGGTTGCCAAGATGAATGAACGCATTGTGATCGACTTTCGCATTCAACACGGTAAGCCGGTGATTCAGGGCACGCGGGTGCCGGTAGCGCGGATCGTGGGCGGACTCGCCGGCGGCATGACTGTTGCTGAAGTAATACAGGAATATGGTGTGTCCGACGAAGATGTGCGCGCTGCTTTGAGTTCTACACCGCCAGCACTGCCCCCTGGCTGCCCGATGTCACCATCGCCGTGTAGCGCTTCAGCCAGCCGGTAAGCGGCCGCGGCGGCGGACGCCACTCGACGCGGCGGCGGGCCAGCTCATCGTCCGGCACATCCACATCCAGCCGCCGCGCGGGGATGTCCAGCGTGACCATGTCGCCGTCCCGGATCAACCCGATCGGGCCGCCGGCCGCGGCCTCGGGCGAGACGTGTCCGATACACGCGCCGCGCGTGCCGCCGCTGAACCGGCCGTCGGTGACCAGGGCGACCGAGCTTCCTAACCCCATCCCCATGATGTTCGAGGTTGGCGCCAGCATCTCTTGCATCCCCGGCCCGCCCTTCGGCCCTTCGTAGCGGATGATCACCACATCGCCGGCCTTCACCTTGCCGGTCAGGATGCCCGCGTTCGCCTCGTCGTGGGAGTCGAACACCACAGCCGGGCCGCGATGGCACAGCATCTCAGGCAGCACGCCTGCGGTTTTGATCACCGCGCCGTCGGGCGCCAGGTTGCCGAAAAGGATCGCCAGCCCGCCGCGCTCGCTGTAGGGGTTCTCCAGCGGGCGGACGCACGCCTTGTCCAGGCTCTCAGTGCCCTGCACGTTTTCCAGCAGACTTTTGCCCGTCACAGTGATCGCATCCGGGTGCAGGATGCCCGACCGCTTGGACAGCTCCCACAGGATGGCGGAGATGCCACCGGCACGATCCACATCCTCGACGTGATAGCTCGATGAGGGCGACACCTTGCAGATGGTCGGCACCCGTTCGGCGGCCTCGTTCAGTCGCGCCAGCGGATAGTCAACGCCGGCCTCGTGCGCCAGCGCCAGGGTGTGCAGCACGGTGTTGGTCGAGCCGCCCATCGCCATGTCCAGCGCGAACGCGTTGTCGATCGCCTCGGCGGTGACAATGTCGCGTGGCTTGAGATCGAGATCGATGAGCGCCATCAACTGCCGGGCAGCCGCGCGAGCCAACTCCGCACGCCGGGGGTTGATCCCGGGCGCGACAGAGGGATCGGCCGCAAGAATCGTACCGTTGCCGGGCAGCGCCATACCCAGCGCCTCGCACAGGCAGTTCATCGAGTTCGCCGTGAACATTCCGGCGCACGAGCCGCACGCCGGGCAGGCAGACTGTTCCAACTCCTGGAGCTCCTGGTCACCGATCTTGCCCGACTTGTATGCGCCTACCCCTTCAAAGACCGAGATCAGATCCACTACTTTGCCGGAAGGTGTCACGCCGGCCTTCATCGGGCCGCCGCTGACAAAAATCGTCGGGATGTTCAGCCGCATCGCGGCCATCAACATACCCGGCACGATCTTATCGCAGTTCGGGATGCAGATCATGCCGTCGAAGCGGTGCGCCGCGACCATCGTTTCCACCGAGTCGGCGATCAGCTCGCGGCTGGGCAGGCTATATTTCATGCCCATGTGGCCCATCGCGATGCCATCGTCCACACCGATGGTGTTGAACATGAATGGCACGCCGCCCGCGGCTCGAACCGCCTCGCGCACCACCTCGCCCAAGACGTTCAGGTGCGCGTGACCGGGGATGATATCAACGTACGAGTTCGCAATCGCGATGAACGGCTTGTCGAAGTCGTCCTCGCTTCTGATAACGCCTGTGGCCCGCAGCAACGACCGGTGCGGCGCGCGCTCGAAGCCTTTCTTGACCATGTCAGAGCGCATGGTGCGCGGTTGGGATGGATTTTGACTCATGGGGATCTCCTGTCCCAAATCATGAAGGCTGCTCCCACGGGTTCACGATCAAAACTCCGGTCGCCGCAAAGTCAGCCGTGTTGCGTGTCATCAGGTGGAGGCCGTGACGCCGTGCTGTCGCAGCAATCAAACTGTCCACTGCGGGCGCAGTGACGCCTTGAGCACGGGCCTGAGCGGTGACCTCGCCCCAAATGGTACAGATCTCGATGTCGATCGGCAGGATACGATCAGAGTAGTTCTGCTCGAGCCCTTGTACCCAGTGCTGCAACGCCTGCTTTTTCTTCCCCAGCGGCAGAAGCGCGGTGCCTTTGACGATTTCGCCGATGGTGAGCACGCTCAGAAAGATGTCAGTATCTGGGATACTTTCAACGACCTCACGTACGTGAGGGTTGCCATTGCTGCGGCGCAATTCTGACAGCACACAGGTATCGAGCAACACCTTCATAGGGTGGTCTCGCGCATCGGCGAACGATCGCGCGCGAGATCAACCCCTTCGAGAGATTCGCCCGCCAGGAGATACTGTTTGAAAGAGACCGTTTGGCCTTTAAGCCGCTCGTATTCCTCAGCCGAGATCACAATCACGGCCTCGTTTCTGCGGCGGACGCGTTGCGGTCCCACCCGAAGCGCCTGGTTGACCAACTCGCTGAAGCGGTTCTTGGCGTCGGCAAGTTGCCACTCCATGTCAGCCTCCATTTTAGCTAGATTGGCTAGACCTTCTGGTTGTATTCTAGCTGGGTCGATCGATACATGCAAGTTACGGAGAGGTTGGACGCTCACTAACGCATCGACAGTCCTTTCGTGACCAAATCGCGTAGTTCGACCATCAACTGGGCCGGCGTCTGAATCAACAGTCCACTTTGGTCGGCCACTTCGGGTGTGAAGTGACGCGTGTTCAACGTCAGGAAGCGGTCAACTGAAGCCTTGATAGCCGCGCACAGGATCGGCGCATCGCTGGGATGGATGATGGCGGTCCAGGCCGCAATCTCGTGTGAGGCCGGATCGGGCACGATCTCCAATCGCAAGCGTGTCATCTGCGCAGCGAAGTTAGGCAGAGCCCGCGGCAGCTTCTTGCGCAAGTTGCGCTCGGCCTCGTCGAGCACTTGTCGGGAAACGACAAGTTGAAACAAGCCGACTTCAGCCAGCCTCAAGATAGCGTTACTGGCGCCAGACGTTGAATCAGTGCCAGCAATCAGCCCGTTGGCATCGACGAAAACCCTATGCATGATCGACTTGCCGCTCGCGCCAGATCTGTTCGCGTTCCTGTTCGAGGCCCTGGAGCAGATCGGCCAGGCTGACACCGTCTTCCTTCATGATGGCCGTGAATTCTTCGGATAGCTTGGGCAGCAGGGTCGATCGTCCCGAAAGTATAGCTACGTCATCGATCTGTACCAGGGTCAGAATATCTCCCTCATCCACGGCAAGATTGCGACGGACGGCTTGCGGCAACGTCAACTGACCGCGTTCTCGCAGACGAACGGTGTAGGTGGCCTGCATGTTATCTCCTCATGCCTCTAGTAGGACAATCTGATTTTCTCATATTCGCATCATAACACGACCACCATTCGACCGCAAACACTGAACGCCAGACTTACCCAACGAGATGTCCCACCACCGCATCCCCCATTTCCGCCGTGCCGACCAGCTTGCAGCCCGGCGTCTTGATATCGCCGCAGCGGTAGCCATCGGCCAGGACGGCGTCGACCGCGGCTTCCACGGCGTCCGCCTCCCGCTCCAGACCGAACGACCAGCGGAGCATCATCCCGCAGCTCAAGATAGTCGCCAGCGGGTTGGCGATCCCCTTGCCCGCGATGTCGGGCGCGCTGCCGTGAATCGGCTCGTAGAGGCCGAAGCGACCTGCTCCCAGTGAGGCCGACGGCAACATGCCCATGCTGCCCGCCAGCATCGCAGCCTCATCGGACAGGATGTCACCGAACATGTTCTCCGTAGCGATGACGTCGAAGTCGGCCGGCCGGCGGATCAGGAACATCGAGCAGGCGTCCACCAGGATATCTTCGATCTCGATGTCAGGATATTCGGCCGCGATCTCGTGCGCCACCGTCCGCCAGAGCCGCGACGACGCCAGCACGTTGGCCTTGTCCACCGAGGTAAGCTTCTTCCGCCGGCCGCGCGCCAACTCGAACGCCAGCCGCACCAGTCGGGCGATCTCCGCCTCGGTATAATGCAGCGTGTCGACGCCCGACCGGTTCGGTTTTTCGCCGCTTTGTCCCTGGGGCTTGCCGAAGTAGAGGCCGCCGGTGAGCTCACGGACGATGATCATGTCCACGCCGGCCAACACTTCCGGCCTCAGTGTGGATGCGCCGGCCAGCGCCGGATAGACCTTCACCGGCCGCAGGTTGGCGAACAAGCCCAGGCCCCCGCGCAGGCCAAGCAGCCCTTGCTCGGGCCGCACTACCGCGCGGGGATCGCTCCATCTCGGCCCGCCGACCGCGCCCAGCAGCACCGCGTCGCTGGCCTTGCACGCCGCCAGCGTCTCATCCGGCAACGGATTGCCGGTCGTGTCGATGGCGATGCCGCCGACCAACGCCTCGGTGAACTCGAACGTGTGGCCGAATTTCCGAGCCACGGCTTGCAGGGCCTTGATGCCCTCGGCAACGACCTCCGGGCCGATGCCGTCGCCCGGAAGCAGTGTGATCCTCGCTTGCATGATGATTCCTCGGTTGGTGTTGAGGTCAGCCGCGGACAAAGTGCGGCATCTCGGACGGTATCTCCAGCGAAAGCTCAACGATGCCGGCGTATGCCCCGTCTTGGTACCACGGCGTCTGGTAGATGAGCTTCTTGACGCCATTCTTCTCGATGGTGTAGACGTTCCTTTCGCCCGACGCCAGCAGTTGCGCCAGTTTGGTACGCGCCGGCTCCGGATGGCAGTCCAGCACATTGCTGCCGACCAGCGCGTCGCCGCCTTCCGCTGCGAACGCCTGCGCCGCGCGGCCGTTCATCTCCAGGATAGCGCCGGCGCGGTCACAGACCGTGATCGCGCCGGGAAATCCATGGACCCAAGAATGATCGCTCATTGAATCGTCCTTCATGACGTGAATGCTTCTTGACTTTTATGCCTCAAACAGCTCAGCGACAGGCATTGAAAAACCGTCGAGTGCCTCTTCGCCTGTGAGGATGTCTCCTTCCTCGAGCTTACGCATCTCGGTGCTCGAACTACAGACGAGCACATCGCGCTTGTCGGGTTCCACGATCCAGACTCGCTGCACACCGATGGCGAAGTACTCCTCGATCTTCTGGCGGACATCTTGCCAGCGATCGGTTGGCGAGATGATTTCAACCACCAACTCAGGCGCGATCTTGAGATAGCCTCCTGATGGCGTACCAGAAAGGCGTTCGCTGGACACAAAAGCGATATCGGCGGCACGCACGCGATCCGGGCCGCGGCGGGTGTAGATCCCGACTTCTCCACTGATGACGCGCCCAAGTCGGCGCTTGCGCACAAAGTCCCTGAGCGCGGAACCGAGTGCGAGTTCGATGTCACCGTGTTGTAGGCTCGTCGGATTCATGCGCACGATCCTTCCGTCGATCAACTCGCAGGGGCCGATGTCGCCCATCGCCAGCAACTCGTCGCCGGTGATCTGCCTGGCCCTGGATCGGACCGGAGTTGTGGTCTGTCCGTGGATAGATGCGGCAGTCATAGCCTCACCTCCGCGAGGTGATTATATCACACGGGAAAAACGTGATACGTGTTGCGTAGTGCGTACTGCGTGTTGCGTAGTGCGTACTGCGTGTTGCGTAGTGCGTACTGCGTGTTGCGTAGTGCGTACTGCGTGTTGCGTTGCGTGATGCATTATCGTTGGCGACATCATTGCAGAGAATCCGTGCGACGCGGTCAATCACGCTCCACGCTCCACGCTCCACGCTCCACGCTCCACGCTCCACGCCCCACGCTCCACGCTCTACGCTCCACGCCTACCGTCACCCGTTCAGTAGGGCGTATTCCATGCTGTCAGATAGCGCGCGCCACGACGACTCGATGATGTTGGGCGAGGCACCAACGGTGCTCCAGGAGCCATGGCCGTTGCGCGTGTCGATGATCACGCGCGTGGTGGCCGCGGTCGCAGCGTCGCCGTCGAGGATACGCACCTTGTAGTCGGCCAACTGGATGTCGGCGAGCTGCGGGTAGTGCGGCAGCAATGCCTTGCGCAGCGCCTGGTCCAGCGCGTTGACCGGGCCGTTGCCTTCGGCCGCGGTGTGGGCAACCTCGTCACCGATCCGAACTTTCACCGTGGCTTCGGCCAGCATCCCGCGGCCCTGACGATGTTCCACCACGACCATGAAATCCACCAGCTCGAACGGCGGCCGGTAACCCGGCCTGAGCCGCTGGAGCATCAGCGCGACGGACGCCTCCGCGCCCTCGAAGAAGAATCCCCGGCTCTCCAGCTCTTTGACCTGCGCGAGGACCTGCCTGGCTTCGTCCTTGCTGGCGTCGAGACCGTATTCCTGTGCCTTGTACACCAGGTTGCCGCGGCCGGAAAGCTCACTGACAAGCACGCGCTTCTCGTTGCCGACCAGCGCCGGGTCGATGTGCTGGTAACTCTCCTCCGCCTTCATGATCGCGGCGACATGGATGCCACCCTTGTGGGCGAACGCGCTGGCGCCCACGAACGGCGCCCGGTTATCGGCCGCCATGTTCGCCGTCTCGCTGATGAAGCGGGAGAGCTCGGTGAGCCGGCGGAGGTTTGCAGGCACAAGACAGTCCAGCTTCATCTTGATCTGGAGGTCGGGAAGGGCGGTGCACAGATCACAATTGCCGACCCGCTCGCCATAGCCGTTGATCGTCCCTTGTATCTGCGTCGCGCCCGCCCGCACCGCGGCCAGGGCATTCGCCACGGCCAGGCCGCCGTCATCATGCGTATGGATGCCCAGCCGCGCCGGAGCACGGTCGCCCTGGCCCGAGGCGAGGGACTTGCCCGTGACCCGGACGATCTCCTCGACCTCCCAGGGCATCGAGCCGCCGTTCGTGTCGCACAAGACCACGTAGTCGGCGCCCGCCTCATAGGCGGTTCGCACGGTCGCCAACGCGTACTCCGGGTTGGCCTTGTAGCCGTCGAAGAAGTGCTCGGCGTCGTAAAAGACCTCGCGGCCCTGCTCCCTCAGATAGCGCACGCTGTCGGTGATCATCGCCAGGTTCTCGTCGAGCGACGTCTCCAGGACGCGGTGGACGTGCAGATCCCACGTCTTGCCAACGATGGTCACAACTGGCGTCCCGGCATCAAGCAGCGCGGCGATCTGGCTGTCCGCTTCGCAGGTCAGGCTGGCCCGCCGTGTAGAGCCGAAAGCCGCCAGTCGGGCCTGTTGGAACGTCAGCCCGCGGGCGCGCTGGAAGAACTCGACGTCCTTGGCGTTGGAGCCGGGCCAACCACCTTCGATGAAATGGAAACCCATATCATCGAGCCGTTGGGCGACCTTCAATTTGTCCTCAACCGAGAATGAGACGCCCTCGCCCTGGCTGCCATCGCGCAGGGTGGTATCGTAAATATAAACTCGAGTCATCGGAATGCTCCTTCGTTCGGAAACTGATGCGTGTAATCGGGAAAACCGGTAAACCTGGCTTCACTCAGAGCATCCGATGCCCTGGGCGACAGAACCGGCAGGCATCGCCGTAACTGTCGCCCAGACGTTCCTCCTGTATCCCGTCAAGCAGCGCATAGGATCAAATCGTCTCTTCCAACATCGACTCAAATGGGTGCATTCAAAATCAGTTAGCCAGCCGAGCGGAGCACGCTTCGCGTGAGCGGAGGGCCACAGCCCGTAGACTTCGGCGAGCTCAGACCTCGGCGAGCTCGGTCGAGCCGTCGAACGGTGCGGAGCGGTCTATCAGCCAGAATCGCACCGTTCGACTGAGCTCACGACGAAGTCCTTCGACTACGCACGGCGCAGGCTGTGGGTCACGGAACGCTGTGGATCTCGTGCGCCGCGCTCCGCTCAGGATGCTTCCATAACTAACTTCGAATGCACCCAACTCAAATCAGCAGGGTATCGACCCGCGACGCATGGGCCTGCTCATACGCGCCGATTTGCGCGCTGTGCTTCAGCAGATAGCCCAACTGATCCACGCCTTCTAACAAACAATCCCTGGCAAAACCGTCGATCGGGAAGGTCACGGACTGACCGTCGGGCAGGCGCAGTGTCTGAGCTGCCAGGTCGATGGTCACCTCGGCGGTTGGATCGGCGGCCAGTTCCAGCAACCGGCGATGCGTCACCGGGTCTACCACGAGCGGCAACAACCCGTTCTTCAGCGAGTTGTTGCGAAAGATGTCCGCGAACGATGTGCTGATGACTGCCCGGAAGCCGAAATCGACCAGGGCCCAGGGCGCGTGCTCGCGCGAGCTGCCGCAACCGAAGTTATCGCCGGCCAGCAAGATACGCGCGCCCTGGGCTTCCGGCCGGTTCAGAACGAAGTCGGGCTTGGGCGAGCCGTCGGCGTTATAGCGCCAATCGGTGAAAAGATCGCGGCCAAGCCCCGCCTTCTGCGTCGTCTTCAAAAAGCGAGCCGGAATGATCTGGTCGGTGTCGATGTTGTCCATCGGCAGCACGAGGACACGCGAGGTCAGAGTAGTGAATGGTTCCATAAGATATCCCTCGACTTGCGTGTTGCGTGGTCCGTTTGGTCTTTCGGCGACCGGTCCGTCGCCAATTCAACGGAACACGCACTACGCACCACGAATCACATCAACGCTCGCACATCCGCCACCGCGCCGGCCACCGCCGATGCCGCCGCGGTCAACGGGCTGGCGAGGAACGTGCGCCCGCCCGGCCCCTGGCGGCCCTCGAAGTTGCGGTTGCTGGTGCTGACCGCGTACTGGCCGGGCATGAGCTGGTCGCCATTCATGGCGATGCACATGCTGCACCCCGGCTCACGCCACTCACAGCCGGCTTCCCGGAAGATCGTGTGCAACCCCTCAGCCTCAGCCTGGGCTTTAACTTGCTGTGAGCCTGGCACGACCATCACGCGCGTCCTGGGGTTCACTTTCCGCCCGCGCAGGATGCTCGCGGCCTGGCGCAGATCGGCCAGCCGGCCGTTAGTGCAACTGCCGATGAACACCACGTCCACCGGATGCCCCAACAGCGGCTCGTTCGGGCGCAAGCCCATGTACGCCAGCGCTTTCTCCAGGGAACGGCGCTGCGCGACATCGGCCATCGCGGCCGGATCGGGCACGCGGCCGGTGATGGGCATGCCCATGCCGGGATTCGTGCCGTAGGTGATCATTGGCTCCAGCGCATTCGCGTCCAGTGTGACCGATTTGTCGCAGGTCGCGCCGGGATCGCTGGGGAGTTGCCGCCAGCGCGCCAGTGCGGCGTCCCAGGCCGCTCCTTGCGGGACCGCCGGACGGCCGGCCAGGAACCCGAACGTGGTGTCATCCGGCGCGATCAGCCCGGCGCGGGCGCCGCACTCGATGCTCATGTTGCAGACGGTCATCCGCTCCTCCATCGAAAGGCTGCGGATGGCCGAGCCCGTGTACTCGAAGACGTGCCCGGTGCCGCCACCGACGCCGATCCTGGCGATGAGCGCGAGGATGATGTCTTTGGCGCCGACGCCCGGCTTCAGCGAGCCTTCCACGCTCACCTCGCAGGTCTTCGGCCGGCTCTGGAGCAGGCATTGCGACGCCAGGACGTGTTCCACTTCGCTCGTGCCGATGCCGAACGCCAGCGCACCGAATGCGCCGTGCGTCGCCGTGTGGCTGTCGCCGCAGACGACTGTCATGCCGGGCTGGGTCAGGCCAAGCTCCGGCCCGATGACGTGGACGATGCCCTGACGAGCGCTGCCGCGGCCGAACAGCGGGATGCCGAACTCGGCGCAGTTCGCTTCGAGCATGGCGATCTGGCTGGCCGCCTGCGCGTCCAGGATCGGCAAGGATCGATCGGTGGTCGGGATGCTGTGATCCACCGTCGCCACCGTCCGGTCGGGGCGGCGCACTTTCAGACCCCGCTCACGCAAGCCGGTGAACGCCTGGGGCGACGTCACTTCGTGCACCAGGTGCAGGTCGATGTAGAGCACAGCCGGGCTGCCGGATTGCTGGGCGACGACGTGATCGTCCCAGATTTTGTCGAAAAGCGTCTTGGACATGATTGCTCCGATGTAAAGATCAGGGACTAGGGATTGGGGATTGGGGATTAGGGACTGGGGACTCGGGACTCGGGACTCGGGATCTGAATCCAGTCTCCCGCTCATTGTTCCCAATCCCTGGATACCTGCTCCCCAATCCCTAATACCTAATTCCTGATCCCTAATCCCTAATTCCTGATCCCTAATCCCTAATTCCTGATCCCTAATACCTAATCCCTAATTCCCAGCCCCCGCCTTCGCCACCGTCAACATCTTGTTCAGCGCGCTCATGTAGGCTTTGGCGCTGGCGACGATGATGTCCGTATCGGCGCCGTGGCCGCTGTAGGTGCGGGTGCGCGGGCCGGCCTGGGTCAGGTAGGCCTCGCCGTTGCCGTTGCCGTTGGGGCCGGCCTCGTGCGTTGGCTCGATGCGGATCGTCACTTCGCCCACCGCATCGATCCCCTCGGTAACCGCCTTGATGCTGAATTCGGTCAGCTCATTGGGTACCCGTGTGATGCGGTTGATGGCCCTGTAGACCGCATCCACCGGGCCAGCGCCGATGGCCGCATCCTCGCGCATGACGCCATCGGGTCCGCGCAGACGCACGGTGGCCGTGGGGCGCAGGCCGCTGCCGCACGAGACCTGGATGTGCTCAAGCCGCCACAGTTCCATCGGCTGGTAGATCTCGTCGTTGACGATGGCCTCAATATCCGCGTCCGCGACCACCTTCTTCTTGTCGCACAACTCCTTGAAGCGTTCAAAAACCTGGTTCAGCTCCTCGGCCCCGAGATCATAGCCCAGCCCCGCCACCTTGCTCTGGAAAGCATGGCGGCCGCTGTGCTTGCCCAATACCAGCTTGCTCTCCGTCAGGCCGACCGTCTCAGGCCGCATGATTTCGTAGGTCAGCGGGTTCTTGAGCACGCCGTCCTGGTGGATGCCGGCCTCGTGCGCGAACGCGTTCGCGCCGACGATAGCCTTGTTCGGCTGGACCGGGATGCCGGTGTACGCGCTGACCAGCCGGCTGGTGCGGACGATCTGGGTCGTGTCGATGTTGGTGCGCAGCCCATAGACCTGCGGCCGCGTGTATAGGGCCATCACGATTTCTTCGAGCGATGTGTTGCCCGCCCGTTCGCCGATCCCGTTGATAGTCACCTCGGCCTGACGCGCACCGTTGGCAATCCCGGCCAGGGTATTAGCGGTCGCCAGCCCCAAGTCGTTGTGGCAGTGTGTGGAGATGACGACCTGATCCGCGCCCGGCACATGCTCGATGATGCCGGCGATCAGTGCGCCGAACTCGTGCGGCATGGTATAGCCGACGGTATCCGGGATATTGAGCGTGGTCGCGCCGGCCTTGATTGCGAGCTCCAACACCTGGTAGAGGAATTCCGGGTCGGATCGGCCGCCGTCCTCCGGCGAGAACTCGACGTCGGAGCACAGGCTGCGAGCATAGGCCACGTTCTCGCCCACCCGCTTCAGACATTCCTCGCGGCTGATCTTGAGCTTGTATTTCAGATGGATGTCGGAGGTGGCGAGGAAAGTATGGATGCGCGGACACCTGGCCTCGCGCACGGCCTCCCAGGCCCGGTCGATGTCAGCCTTGTTGGCACGCGCCAGCCCGGCGATGATCGGCGCGCCCTCCGACTGATCCACCTCGCGGGCCACCCGGCGCACCGCCTCGAAGTCGCCCGGCGAGGCGATGGGAAAACCGGCCTCGATGACGTCTACGCCCAGCCGCGCCAACTGACGGGCAATCTCCAGCTTCTCGTCGATGTTCAGCGTCGCGCCCGGTGACTGTTCACCATCACGCAGCGTCGTGTCGAAGATACGGACGACGTTGTTGTCACTCATACGTTGCTCCTTGGGGAGGGAGGCGTGTCGGGTATCAGGTATCAGGTATTGGGTATTGCTAATCCCTAATACCTAATCCCCAGTACCCACTGCCTCACGCCCCACCCTCGCCCGGCCTGACCTCTTTCGGGTTCAGCCACGGCATCATGCGGCGTAACCCCTTGCCGACTTGCTCGATCTGGGAGTTCATCTTCTCCTGCCGCCAGCGGTTGAAGTTCGGCCGGCCGTTGGCGTTCTCCTCGATCCATTCCTCGGCATAGGCGCCGCTCTGGATGTCGGCCAGGATTTTCTTCATCGCCGCACGGGTCTGATCCGTGATGATCTTGGGACCGGCGGTGTAGTCGCCGTCCTCGGCCGTGTCGCTGACGGAATAGCGCATGTAGCTCAGGCCGCCCTGGTACATCAGGTCAACGATCAGCTTCAGCTCGTGCAGGCATTCGAAGTAGGCGATCTCAGGCTGGTAGCCGGCCTCGACCAAAGTGTTGAAGCCCGACTCAACCAGCGCGCTCACACCACCACACAACACCGCCTGCTCGCCGAACAGGTCGGTCTCGGTTTCCTCGGTGAACGTGGTCTCGATCACGCCGGCGCGCGTGCCGCCAATCCCCTTGGCATAGGCCAGCGCGAACGCTTTGGCCTGCCCGCTGGCATCCTGCTGCACAGCGACCAGGCAAGGCGTGCCGACGCCGTCTTTATACAGCTCGCGCACGCGATGGCCCGGCGCCTTGGGCGCCACCATGCTCACGTCCACGAAGTCCGGCGGGACGATTTGCCCGTAGCGGATGTTGAAACCGTGCCCGAACATCAGCGTCTTGCCGGGCGCCAGGTGCGGCGCGATGGATTCGCGGTAGATCTGCGCCTGGGACGTATCGGGCGCCAGCAGCATGATCACGTCCGCCTCGGCACACGCGTCCGCGACGGGGAGCACGCGCAGGCCTTGAGCCTCGGCCTTCGCCCACGACTTGCTGCCGGCGTACAGGCCCACCCGCACGTCAGCACCGCTGTCGCGCAGGTTGAGCGCGTGCGCATGTCCCTGGCTGCCGAAGCCGATGATCGCGATCTTTTTGCCCTGAAGCAGGTTCAGGTCAGCGTCCTTGTCGTAGTAGATGTTTGCCATGATGAAGTGATCTCCTTCGTATGATAAATGTGGGTCCGTAGAGACGTTGCATGCAACGTCTCTGCGTGCAACGCCTCTACAAGGGTTACGGTTCGTAAATGGTCGCGCCGTTTCCGTTGCCGTTGTCTTCAGCCGGAGGCGGGCTGGTGAAGTAACCGGAGCCCCGGACCATTGCCACAAGACCCGTGCGCACCATCTCCAGGATGCCGTACGGCGCCAGCATTCCGACGACTGACTCGATCTTGGACTCCGGACCGGTGACTTCGATGATGATCGATTCAGCGCAGATGTCCACGACCTTCGCCTTATAAATATCCACCAGTTGGTTAAGTTCGAACAAGGTTTGCGCGTTTGATTTGACTTTGATCAGCGCGAGATCCCGCATCACCGACGGCTCGTTCGTCACATCCTGCACATCGATCACGTTGACGAGCTTGAAAAGATTGTGCGCGACCAGCGTCGCATTGGTCTTGTTTGCGTCGACCGCAATGGTCATGCGCGAGATATTCGGGTTGTCGGTATGACCAACAGTCAGGCTCTCGATGTTGAACCCGCGGCGGCGAAAAAGGCTTGCTACACGGGTCAGCACGCCGGGCTTGTTT
>Ga0172369_10001189_pt1 | contig 37826 bp, 21 predicted proteins | sample LakKiv25m_FD_114539 | JGI IMG/M metagenome (GOLD analysis project Ga0172369, IMG submission 114539) | Freshwater microbial communities from Kabuno Bay, South-Kivu, Congo - kab_022012_11.25m | ecosystem: Environmental > Aquatic > Freshwater > Lake | place: Democratic Republic of the Congo... | reverse complement strand
ACATCGGAGCGACGCGCACAAACTCGCTCATCGCCTGCAGATCCGCCTCGTCCAGCAACGGCTTTCGCCCGCCGCGCCGCCGCTCGCTCCGCGACAGCTTGGGCTTTAACGGCGCCGCCCAACTCAGCACGACCGCCAGCTTAATCTTTAGTTTTTCGGATACTTGTAGCGGACCTTCGCCCGTCTTCAGTGCTGCCTCTGCCTCGTCCCGCTGCGCTGCCGAATACACCATGACCATGACCGCCTCCCGCGTGGTTGGCGGCTCTGTCGCATGGCGCGATCTCTTGTCCAGTTTTCAGCCACATCCTCTTAGCTTCCTTGCTTGACAGGAGGCTACCGCACTTCGGATCGAATGTAGACACCCTCTCAGAGGTCTGGCGGCGGGTGTGCGGTGGCGGCGGCACTTCCGGTAGGAGTTTCTCAATCGCATCGACGAGATTGTGATCTTCCAGAGTTTGCGACAAGAGGACATGGTGCGCATCGTGGAGATCCAACTCAATCGCTTTGCGCAGCGGTTGAAGGATCGCAAGCTGAGCATCACGGTGACGGCGGAGGCGCAAGAGCTGCCGGCGCCGGAGGGGTATGACCCGCAGTACGGGGCGCGGCCGCTGAAGCGGACGTTGCAGACGCGACTGGAGAATCCGCTGGCGATGGAGATTCTGGCGGGGCGGTATCCGCCGGGGCGCCACGTGGTGGTGGATGAGGTCGGTGGGGAGCTGGGGTTTTTTTGGTTGGGGAATAGTGGGTTAGAGTCAATCTTGACCCGCTCAACCGGCGCCCGCTAGAGCCGTGGCACCCGATGACGTGCTTGCGGCCGTGTTTTCGCGATCTTGCGTCGGCAGGTGACGGCGCTGTGCGCCCGGCGGCGTCCGAGTAGCGTTGACGCGACGGGGCAACTGCCTGACACTCCGCACGTCGCCCAGCAACGATCGGAATCGCTGGCGCCCCATGGACACGCCCATGTCATCGCCTGAGCCGGCGCCACCCGCGAACGGCGCCGCTACACTGGCGCGGCACTGTCGCGCATCCAAGCCTCGGCTCGCGCTGGGCATCCTGCTCGTGGGCGCATTGGCGCTGCGCATCGCACACGTGCTCGCGCTGCGCGGCGATGTCCTGTTCGATCATCCCATGTTGGACGAAGGCGCCTATGTGCAGGACGCGCTTGGTATTCTGCGCGGTCAGCCACCCCAGCTGCCGTTTTGGCACCCGCCCGGTCTCGCCTACGCGATGGCCGCCATCTTTGGCATCGCCGGGCCAAGTTTGTTGATCCTGCGCTGTTTGCAAGCACTGCTCGCCACGCTGTGCGTCGCTTTGACCTATGGCTTGGGCCGCCGCCTCTTCTCCGTTCGTGTCGGGTTGGTGGCTGCAGCGCTGGCCGCCGGCCACGGCGTGCTCGTCTTCGAAGCCGGCGAGCTGTTGCCTGCGACCTGGATCATGGTGTTCAGCACCTTGGGCCTCTACCTGTTGGTGGTCGCCCTGGATCGCCAAGACTGGCGCTGGTCGGGGCTGTGCGGCGCGACGTTTGGCATCGCCGCACAGTTTTCGCCGCTCGTGCTGGTGTTCATGCCCCTGGCGGGCCTGGCCGCGTGGGCGGCGGCGGCGGGGCGCCGTCGCCTCTGGGTCCTCGCCGCACTGGTACTCGGAACGGCCAGCACGCTGGCTCCAACGGCGCTCTATAACTACCAGAAGACTGGCGATGTGGTGCTGGTGTCGACCAACGGCGGCTTGAACTTCTATCTCGGCAACAACGAGAACTACCTGAGGACCTTCGCGCTGCGCCCGGGTATGGCCTGGGACGAGCTGACGCTGGAGCCGCGTCGTGCAGGGATACCGGATCTCGCGGATCGTTCGCGCTACTTCTACAAAAAGGGCTTGGCATACATCGAGACGTGGCCGGCGTATGCAGCATGGAATTTCGCCTACAAGCTCTATGGCGCGGTGCACGGCGCTGAAATCCCGCGTGACGCCGATCTCTACGCGTTTCGGGCGCAATCGCCGGTGCTCCGCGTCCTGGTGTGGCCGCGTCCCTTCTACTTTCCGAATGCACTGCTCATGCCCATGGCCGTTGCCGGTGGCGTCGCGTGCCTCGCAAGGCGGCGCCAAGGTCGCGTTGCCGCATGGTTCTTTCTTTCGCAAATTGTCGTCTTGGCAGTATTTTTCTCCAGTTCGCGTCACCGCGCGCCGTTGCTGCCGGTGGCGTGTCTGCTGGCCGTGGTGGCAGCGCGCGAGATCTGGCACTTGCTGCGTTCCCGGTCACACAAGGGCTTGGCCTTGGCCGGTACCGCGACGGTGGCCGTGCTGGGCATGAGCGTCTTTGTGCCCGCCGAAGCAAACCTGCAATTCCCAGGCGAGTTGGACTTCTATCGCGGCATCGCGTGGATGCAACACCGCAAAGACCCGTCGACTGCAGTAAAGGCATTGGGCGCCGCCATCGCCGCCAACCCAGGCGACGCCCGCTATTGGCGCGTGCTGGGCATGGCGCAACAACAGCTCGGCACAGAGGATGAAGCCATGGCATCGTGGATGAAGTCCGCAGAGTTGGACCCCGTCGATCTGTGGCCGCGCCGTGCCATGTCCAGCGCACTTGCGCAGCGGGGCGACTACGCGGGCGCCCAAGCCCAACTCGAGGCGAACTTGAAGGTGCCCGTGCCGTGGCCGGGAGCACTGGCGGAGGATCACTTCCAATTGGCGCAATTGCGGGTCGGTTTGCGGGCGCATCGCGCCGTCGCGGATCACCTGCGCGAAGTGCTGCGTCTGGACCCGACGCTCTGGCGGCTCAAAGTGCCGCCCCTGGCGCGCGACATGATGGCGGCGCAGGTCGGACGCGACGCGCATCTCTGGCTCGTCATTGGTGATTTGTTTCGACAAGATGGTGACGAGGCGATGGCGCGCCAAAGCTGGACCCATGCCGCCCGCTGGACGCCCGACCCTGCAACGAGCGCAGAACTTGCCCGCCGATCTCAGGGGTTGTGAATCTACTGGATTCACGACCTCCGAGCCTCTTGTTTCGAACCAGCAGCCAAGAACTGCTTGAAGTGAATTCAAGTAGTTTCGGCCGCGGCAAGTCCGCAGCCGCGGCCTTGTGAGAGCTTGTGAATGGAAGATTCACAAGCTCTCAGGTCCGCTTGTCACGCGCCAACGCCTGGCCGTAGGCCAGGTGCAGGTGCGCGGGCCGCCCGAAGAGCTGTTTCCGTCGGATGTCGAATACTTGCGTAACGCGGCGCAGGACGCCCCTGCAATTGCGCCGCCTGGCCTATTGCGACAGCCTCGCAGGCGGGGTTCTTGAATCGAGCCCGGTAGCTTCAACACCGGCTGACCCGCGCGACAGACTGACGTTCGCTCCTCTACACCGGCTGTTCGCACTTTCCCGGTTCTGCGCCCGCCTACCGCCTCGCCCCTTCCCGCAGCCAATCCGCCGCCCGCGTCCACGGCACCAGCCCCACACCACCGGTTTCCGGAGACGCCATGCGCTCTTCCGTACCGCCGTACACGACCGCCGCGCGCAAGTTCTTTCCCCTGTCGCGCAGCCGTCCCGCCAGCCGTTTCAAGCCGGCAGACCAATCGTTCGCCCACGTTTCTCCGGATTTACACTCGATCGCCGTCGCATTGCCCAACGCGTCCGGCTCGGCCAGATCGACCTCATCGCCGCGGTGATCGCGCCAGAAGAACCAGCCCGGCCGTCGCCCCGCATTCAGACTGGCCTTTTGCAGTTCCACGGCGATCAGGTTCTCGAAGAGCCCGCCGCGCAGCGGATGCAGGTCCAACTCCTGCGCCGAACGGATGCCGAGCAGGTTGCAGCACAGCGCCGTATCCCAGAACAGCAGCTTGGGCGCTTTCACTTCGCGCGCCGCGAGGTTGCCGTGCCACGGCTGCAAGCGAAAGGCGATGTAGGATGCTTCCAGCGCGGCGAGCCACGCCTCTGCCGTGTTGTGCGTGATGCCGGCATCCGCGCCGAGCGCTGTCACATTCAACACTTGCCCAGCACGACCGGCACAGAGACGCAGAAAGCGCTGAAATTGCGCCAGATCGACGACCCGCAGCACCTCGCGGACATCGCGCTCGACGTAGCTGGCAATGTACGACGCCAGCCACTCGTCGATGGGAATGTTGCGCACGAGCGGCGCCGGCCAACCGCCCAGAAACGCGGCAGTCTGCCAATCCGGAGCGAGCAGGTGCGCATCCGAGAGTTCCCGCATCGAAAGCGGCAACAGGCTCAGCAGCGCCGCGCGACCGGCGAGCGTCTGCGAAACACTTTGCATCAACAGCAGGTTATGTGATCCCGTGAGAATCCAACGACCTGGCTCGGGCCGCTCATCGACATCGACTTGCAGGTAGCTGAGCAGCCCTGGCGCGCGCTGCACTTCGTCGAGGATGGCGCCATCGGGCAGCGAGCGCAGCAGACCGCGCGGGTCACGCTCCGCCCGGTCGCGGATGTCGGGAAGTTCGAGCGAAATCCATTGCTTGTGTGGGAAGGTGGCCCGGCACAACGTGGTCTTGCCGGACTGGCGTGGTCCAGTGACCGTCAGGACCGGCCATCGGCTGGCGCGCCCCGCGAGTGTCGCTTCGAGCTGGCGTCGAATGCCCATGACGTGAACATAATTCGATCTGTACACTTTGTCAATCGCACGGAGAGATTGTACACAGCCGCAGAAAAGCCAGATTCACCAGAAGGTTGTCGGTCAACCAGACCGGCAGCGTGTAGGGCTCGACATCGAAGTGCAAACCGATCGGCTTTGCGCCGCTGCTGCCATGGAATGTCGCGACAGACTGGCTGGCATAACCCGTTGCTTTACCGTGATTTGCCGTCAACGCCAAGTCCTGTCACGGAACAGCAATTCGACTTCCACGCAAGCGTTCATCGACTTCGCCCGCGGTCTGGACAGGCGCTGCGCCGGCCGCCTCATTGTGACACACCACCCTGCCCATACTGTATCGCGTGTCTCACATTGATGCGCGCGTGTCGGCCTTTCACGACGCCCGGCGCGGGCTCACGGCGACGCTCGCGTCGGGCAAGCAGATGGAGCCTTGGGAGTATCGCGATCGTGCGCGGTCATGGCACACCTCTTGCTTTATCCACAGGCAGGAGTGAGCAGAATCCCTATGACATCCAAGAATTCCGCATCGTATCCTTCCACCCTGCTGCCGGCCTTCGGCCGATCGGCGTCCCGTTCGTCGTAGATTGCGTGTTTGCCGGGCCGCGGGCCCATCGTCAGGGAGTGAGCCAAAGCGACCAGCAACGGCAAGCAGACCCACTACGACTCCTGCCCTTCCCCTCTCTCTCCTCTATCTGGCGACCTGGTGCAAGCCCGGTCGCCAGTTTTCTTTTTGGCAGTCTTCTTTCTCGTCCGACGCTTGACGCCTGGCGACCCTTGGGCCGAGACTGGGGCGCACCATGCACGACGTCCTCCTCCGCCCCGCCCTGGACCAGGCAGCGCTCCTCCGTGCGGGCGCCGTGTCGTGCGAAGCCCTGACCGCCGCCTGCCTCGCGCGCATCGCGGCCCGCAACGATGGCCTGCACGCTTTCGTCCAGGTCGCACCGGCGCGGGCATTGGCCGCGGCGCGCGCGCTGGACCGCGAGCGGCGCCGTCACCCGGACGCCCCGCGCGGGCCGCTATGGGGCCTGCCCACAGGCATCAAGGACCTGCACCTGACACGCGGCTTTTTCATGCGCGGCGGCAGCCGGGCGTTCCGCTACGCATGGTCGCCCGTGGACGACGTCACCAGTGCGACTGTGCGCCGCGCCGGCCTCGTCATCCTCGGCAAGCTGGCAACGTCGGAACTCGGCATCCTCCCCGTCATCGAAACCGAATTGGATCCAGCCACTGCGAATCCGTGGGACCGCGAACGCACGGCCGGCGGCTCGTCCGGTGGTTCAGCGGCCGCCATCGCTGCTGGCCTCATTCCGCTGGCGGCCGGCAGCGACGGCGGCGGCTCCATCCGCATTCCCGCCTCCTTCTGCGGTCTTGTCGGCCTCAAGCCCACGCGTGGCCTCGTGCCGAATCCACACAGCACGTTCGAGAGGCTCGGCCTGTCCGTGATTGGCCCCCTGGCCCGTTGCGTCGACGATGCCGCTGCCCTGCTCGATCTGCTCACCGGCCGGGTGCAGGGCGCGGCATCGTTCCTGGCTGCGGCGCGCCGCGCGCCCGCAGCCTTGCGCATCCGGTTCACGACCGAAAACCCGGTCATCGCCACCGAAGCGCCCGTGGTCGCGGCCGTGGCCCGGATCACCCAGGTGCTGGCGGCGCTCGGCCATGCTGTCGACGAGGGCGCATCGCTGCCCGGCCGCATCGACGAGTTCGTGCCGATGTTCCAGTTCCTCGCCGCGCGTGCACCGGTGCCGGCCGAGCGATTCCTGCAGCCAACGACGCTGTGGTTGCGCGCTGCGGGGCGCAGCGTGACCGCGGCGCAGGCGCACCGCGCACGCGACCTGTTCACAGCGCGCGCCGAGGCTTGCCTGGCGGGCGCAGACGTGTGGGTGTCGCCGACCGTGGCGGTCTCGCCGCCACGCCTGTATGCCACGGCGGGGATGGCGGAGGCGCAAGCATTCGAGCGGCACGCCGTGCTGGGTGCGTACACGGCCGCGCTGAACGCCAGCGGAATGCCGGCCATCACCGTGCCGGTGCGGGTGCCGGGCCACCGCTGGCCCGTCGGCGTGCAACTGGCGGGACGCCAGGGCGATGATGCCCAACTGCTGGCGCTCGCGCGCACGGTGCTCGAGGCGCTCGGTACGCCGCTCGTGGCGCCAGCGCCAGTAGTCGAAGTGCCGGAGCGAGCCCGAGACGCCGACCGCGCGCCGTCGACCCAGACCGCTGCGCCGCGCTGAGCGCGTCGTCCTTGCCGCCGCCGCCGTTTGGCAAGCGCGTCAATCTGGACTATGAGGGGCGCGCGACCGCAGCGCGGTGTCGCCTCGGTGCGGACCCCAGCGCGGGCCAACGCATCGCATCCGTCTTTGCCCATCGCTGCAAACCATAGGAAAAGCCATGACTACCTCAAAGATCATCTGGACCCAGATCGACGAAGCTCCGATGCTCGCCACCTACGCGCTGCTGCCGATCGTGCAGGCATGCGCCAAGGGCACCGGCATCGATGTCGAGGCGTGGGACATCTCGCTGGCCGGCCGCATCGTCGCCAACTTCCCGGAGCGCTTGAAGGAAGAACAGAAGATTCCAGACTTTCTCGCGCGCATGGGCGACCTCGCCAAGACGCCCGCCGCCAACATCGTCAAGCTGCCCAATATCAGCGCCACGCCGCCGCAGCTGCAGGCCGCGATCAAAGAACTGCAGGGCAAGGGCTACGCGATTCCCGACTATCCCGAAGAGGCCAAGACCGAGGAAGACAAGGCCTTGCAGGCGCGTTTTGCCAAGGTGCTCGGCTCGGCGGTCAATCCGGTGCTGCGCGAAGGCAATTCGGATCGGCGCGCGTCGACGTCCGTGAAGAAGTTCGCACAGAAAAACCCGCACCGCATGATGAAGGCGTGGCCGCAGGCTGGCTCCAAGGCGCGCATTGCCTTCATGACCGAGGGCGATTTCTATGGCACCGAGACGTCGGTGACGCTGACGGCGCCGACCGAAGCGCGCATCGAGTTCGTCGCCGAGAACGGCGCGCTGACGGTCTTGAAGGCCAAGCTGCCGCTGCTGGCCGGCGAAGTGGTCGACAGCGCCGTGTTGAACGTCTCGAAGTTGCGTGCCTTCTATGCCCAGGAGATTGCGACCGCCAAGAAGGAAGGCACGCTGCTGTCGCTGCACCTGAAGGCGACCATGATGAAGGTCTCGGACCCGGTGATGTTCGGTCACGCGGTGTCGGTGTTCTACGCAGCGGCCCTCGACAAGCACGCGGAGGTCTTGACGTCGATCGGTGCCAACCTCAACAACGGTCTGGCCGATGTGCTCGAACGCTTGGAGCGCCTGCCGGCGGCCAAGAAGGCCGAGATCGAGGCGGACATCGAGGCGGTCTATGCCACGCGCCCGGCCATCGCCATGGTCGATTCACGCAGGGGCATCACCAACCTGCATGTGCCCAACAACGTCATCATCGATGCCTCCATGCCCAACATCGTGCGCGACGGCGGCAAGATGTGGAACAAGGACGACCAGCTGCAGGACACAGTGGCGATGGTGCCGGATCGCTGCTATGCGACGATCTACCAGACCATCATCGAGGACTGCCAGCAGCACGGCCAGTTCAATCCGGCGACGATGGGCAGCGTGGCCAATGTCGGCCTGATGGCGCAAAAGGCCGAAGAATACGGCTCTCACGACAAGACCTTCGTGATGTCGGCGGCCGGCACGGTGCGCGTGGTCGATGCGGCGGGCGCCGTGCTGCTGAGCCAGCAGGTCGCCGACGGCGACATCTTCCGCGCCTGCCAGACCAAGGACGCGGCCATCGAGGACTGGGTCAAGCTGGCGGTGACACGTGCGCGCGCCGCCGGCACGCCGGCGGTGTTCTGGCTCGATCAGAAGCGCGGCCACGACGCGCAGATCATCAAGAAGGTGGAGCACTACCTCTTGGCCCACGACCGCAGCGGCCTCGATATCCGCATCCTGACGCCGGACGAGGCGATGAAGTTCTCGCTCGCGCGCGTGCGTCAGGGCCTCGATACCATCTCGGTGACCGGCAACGTGCTGCGCGACTACCTGACGGATCTGTTTCCGATCCTGGAACTGGGCACCAGCGCGCGCATGTTGTCGATCGTGCCGCTCCTCAATGGCGGCGGCCTGTTCGAGACTGGCGCCGGCGGTTCGGCGCCCAAGCATGTCGAGCAGTTCCTGAAGGAAGGCCACCTGCGCTGGGATTCGCTCGGCGAGTACTGCGCCCTGGTGCCGTCGCTGGAGCAGGTCGTGGCGCAGTCGGGCAACCAGAAGGCGGCGGTGCTCGCGGCGACGCTGGATCAGGCCATCGGTGTGTACCTGGAGAACGAGCGCGCGCCATCGCGCAAGGCCGGCGAGATCGACAACCGCGGCAGCACCTTCTACCTGACCCTCTACTGGCTGCAGGCGCTGGCGGCGCAGAACCAGGACGCCGCATTGAAGGCGCGCTTTGAGCCCGCGGCCAAGGCGTTGGCAGCGCGTGAGGCCACCATCGTCGCCGAGCTGCTGGCGGCGCAGGGCAAGCCCGTCGACATCGGCGGCTATTACCTGCCCGACCCGGCCAAGACGGCGGCGGCCATGCGGCCGAGCGCGACCTTGAACAAGGTCATCGACGCGCTGTAGCGCACGCCAGCGCCAGCAACGTGGGCCGCGCCGGAATCGGCGCCAAAGTCACGCTTGAGCGCGGCCGCCCCCTCGGCTACGCTGCCGGGCCATGTCAAAGCCCGGCCTGCTCCTACCGTCCTGCCTGCTGCTCCTTCTGACCGCGACCGCGTTCGCCGATGGCCCTGGCCCCTGGGTCAAGGTTCGCGACGACGCAGGCATCGTCGTGCAACGGCGCACGGTTCCCGGTTCCCAGGTCATGGAGTTCCGCGCACGAGGCGTCGTCGAGGCCCCGGTTTCCGCCGTCTACGCGGTGCTGCAGGATCACGCCCACGTCAAGGACTGGCAGTACCGCAGCGTCGCTTCGCGTGTGCTGGAAAAGCTGGATGATCACAGCGAGATCGTCTACGAGCGCAGCGGCGCGCCCTGGCCTGTGCAGGATCGCGACTGTGTATTGCGTTCGACAGTGACCTTCGATGCCGCGGCGCATCAGGTGCGGCTGAAGTGGAAGACCATCGATTATCCAAAGATGCCGCCGGTCGATGGCGCCGTACGCATGCCCAGCGTCAGCGGCCACTGGCACCTGACGGTGGTCAACGATGGCGGATGGACGCAGGTCGAGTATCAGGTGCAAGCCGATGCGGGCGGCATGATTCCGGATTGGATGGCCAACAGCGGCTCCAAGAACGTGCCGTTCGATACCTTGCAGGCGCTGCGTAAGCAGGTGGCGCGCAGGGTCAGCGCCGCCCTCGAGCGCGAATACGCGGCAAAGCCGGAAATGCAGGCGGTGCATGCGGTGACGGTGGCGGCCAAGCCGTAGCTCGCGGTCGTGTGGGACAGCGTGGTCCGCAGCGGCGCACATCGGCCGGCGCGGCGCCACTGCGTGCCGCGTCTTGACAGCGACGATCGTCCGGCGTAGCTTCTAAAGCGGACCATGACAGTCCAATTTCAATGGACCGTGCCATTGCAGAGCAGTGGCGCGCCGACCGGAGGTATGCGCACGATGAGTCTCCAAGAACTGCAGCAAATTCGTCGCCAACGGGCCGAGCAGGTCACGCTGGGCCAGGAATTCTACTGCCGGCCGCGGCGTCGGCGCCTGACCATCGAGACCTGTATGGAGGACTACGTGAGCGCCAATGCGTTTGGCGACAAGCACAGTGCTTGTCACAAGTGCGCGCAAGGTTGCACGAATCGCCAGGAGTACGCCGAGAGTCGCTAGGAGTGTGTCGGACTATCGTCCGTCCAAGCTCCATCGGTGCTTGTTGTCTGGGGCATTCGCACAAGAAAAGCCATGAAGTCATTCATTGGGTTTTTCGTGCGAATGGGAACCCGCAGCCGCGGCTTCCCTAGGAGTCTGTCGAGTCTGGCGCCGACACGTAGTTTCAAGGAGTTATCCATCGCTGTTGGAGGTTCTCCGGCAGACTCCTAGGCCCCCTGGACGCGCAGACTGACCCCGACCCAGCGCGGATCGATCGGCGCGCTGGGGTCAAGGCCGCCCAGCTCTTGCGAAAGCTGCTGCATGGCGACGGCCACATAGTCGGCCAGCGCCGCCACTTCCTCATCGCCCAGATCGGGACGCGCCCACAGCGAGGCCTCCAGCGTGCGCTGCAATTCCGGTCGCACATGGCGCTCGCGGCCCGAACCGACAAATGCCACCGCCAAAAACTGCTGCAATTCAGCGGTGGTGAGCGGCTCCAGACTCGGCTGTCCGCCCAGCAGGTGGTGTGCCACTGCGGTATTGAGCAGCGCCACCAAGGTCCAGTCCGGCCCGTGCTTGCCCGCGGCAACCTTCGCGCCGCCCAGGCTGCCGCCGCCCAGACGCGCCAGCACCGTCAGCGCGCCAAGACCCTGTAAACGCTTGCGGATTCGCGCCAGTTCCGCCAGCGTCTCGACCGGCCTGTCGGCATGGCCTTGCGCGACGACCACGGCCGGAAACGCACGGCACAGACCACGCACCAGATTGGCGTCGTCCTTTTGCAGCAGATCCAACGCCGCTTCGCCGCCCAGCGCCGTGCGCAGGCGCCGCGCGCGGTTCTGCTCGATGAGCACGAGGCTGTGACCCGCACGGAACAACTCGGCCAGCGGCTCGACCTGCAGCAAGAGCGCGGCGAAGGCGAGATCGCCATCGCTCAAGAATTCAAGGCCCATCGAACAAGTCTGGGCCGCCTGCCGCGACCAGTGCGCCAGCGCATCCACTGCCGACGGCCGCTCGGCGCGCGCGGCTTGCACGCGGTAGGCCAGGCGAATGAGGGCCAGGCGCAGGCGATCGCGGTCGCGCTCCGGCGCTGCGGCCACGGCGCGCGCGAGAAAACTGCCTTGTCCCGCGTCCTTCAGAGCCAGACCGATGCGCAGCGGCTCGCGCTCCGGCACGTACGGCAGCAGCGTGGCGGGCGGCGACTGCGCCGTGCCGCTGTAGGTGGCGCGCAGTTCCCGGCGCCGCGCATGAGGATCAAGATAACCAAACATCTCGCGCGCCTCATCGCGAGGCAGAAAACCCAGCTCTTCTGTGCGCGCGCAGCGCTCGGTGTGCAACTCGTCCTCGAGCTGACTCGGCAGTTCCCACTGCAGCGCCATGAGCACGCGCCGGCCGCGCTCCACCGACTCGGCAAAGAGAAGGTCCATGAGCGCCCGCAGCGATGGCAACTCCGGATCGTCCGGATCCGCCGCCAGCGTCAGCATACCGTCCGGCGAAGTGAACAGCTCGAGATCTTGAGGAACAATCGACTCCAGATCCTCCTGCGCCGTCGCGTAGACGCGCAAGCTCTTGCCGAGATACAGGCTCAGCAGGCCATCCTCCTGCGCCGCGACGAAACGTTCGGCCACTTCGCGATCCGCCTCCAGTGCCGCCTGCAACCACTGACCGAGGGCGTGCGCGTCCAACTCGCCATTCTTCCAGACGTCCAGATCCGTGCAGGCCTGCAGCTGGCGCGGCGAGGCTAGCGCGAGCAGTTCGCCGGCATCTTCCAGACCGATCTCGCGCACCAACAGCACATACTCTTCGGCCGCCATCGCCTGGATCGCCGCTTGCGGGTCCGCCAGCGACAGGATCAGGTCCAAGCGCTCCTCGCCCGAACCGCGCAAGAACCGCAGCGACGCAGCTGTGAGCACTGTGCCGCCTTGCGCGATCAAGGGCTGCAGCGCCTCGCGCCGTTCTTGTGGCTGATCCTCAAAAGGATCCAGCGCCGGCCCACTGCGCTCTTGGTCTTGGGGCTGCTTGTTGGGCGACATATCTTTCTCCAGCAGGTTCTAAGGATTGTGTCCGAGCAGCGTCGTCAGCGCCCGCAGCGGCAGATCCGCATCGCCGCGCACGCGCAGCTTGCCACTGGCCAACATCTTGAGGGGCGGTGTGCGCGCCGCAGCCAGCGTGGCCAGATCGTCGAGATCCACTTCAAGGGTCGTGTCGGCCGTCTCAAGAGCCACGGGTCCGTCACCGAGCGTCAGGACATAACGGTACTTTTCGCCCATGTCGCGATCGCTCAACTCGAACGCCAGGCTACCGCGCAGGGCCGAGACCGCCGCGATGCGCGCCGGGTCATGGGGCAGCGCCGAGCAGTCCGGCAGCTCGACAGGCCGCCCCTGCTTTTCCAGGATCTTGCGCAAACGCTCGCGCAAGGCCCCCGTCACCGCTTCGCGAAAGTGGGCAGAAGTCATAGCGATCTGCGCCGAAATCGGCCCGACCTTGCCCGCCGTGACCTGCGGCTTGCCCTGCTTGAGACCGACCGTCCACACACCGCCGCCAGGACCCAGCACATGGTAGACCATGGCCTCGGGCAGCGTGATCGGCGGCAAACGCAGCGGCAGAGACGGCAGAATGCGCTCGAACCAATCTGTCGGACGCGTGGTTCGCGGCGCTGTGAAGAACGGGTCAGGAATCATGGGCGAACTCCGGTCAAGCACCGCCGCTCTTGGTCAACGAGTCGAACACGCAACGCGCAACGCGGCGAGGCCTGGGACAACGCAGGCGCGCCAGGTGCAGGTTCTCTTGCACGGGCGCTCAGAACGTGATCGGCCGATCCGGGCGCGGTTGCTGCTGCTGCGGCGGTGGCGGCGGCGTGCCGGGCTCACCTGTCGCCTTCTTGATCGCGGGCTTGTCGTTCTTGCCTGGCCTGGCCTTGTGCGCAGTCTCGCTGGCGTCCTCGGTGACGATCACGTCGGGTGCCTCGGGCTCGGCGATCACATCGAGCGCCGGCGCGACCTGGACGTCCGGTGCGGGCGGCGCGGGCGCGGGCTGCGGCGCAGGCGCCGCTGGCGCCACGACGGCTTGCTGCTCCGGTGGTGGCGGCGGCGTGCCGCGCAGGGCCATGCCGATCACCACACCCAGGACCGCCAGCGCGACAACCCCGGCCACGGCAATGCCGATGATCTTGCCGTGGCCCGTGGGCGCGGCAGGGAGCGCCGCCGGGGCCGCGCCGGGCGCCGGTCGCACCTGCGCCAACGGTCCCGGTGTGGGCCCACCTTGGGAACGGCGCGGCGGCGCAGCCGCTGGCGGAGGCGGCACGGCTCCGCCGGCCTGCGATCCCTCGGTCTTGCCTGCAAGCAATTGCTGCAAAAACGCGGCCTCGCCGGCACCGAGCGCCATGGTCGCGCGATCGTCCTCGCGCACCGCACCGCGAATCGCTTCAGCAAACGCGGCCAGGCTGGTGTGCCGATCGCCGGGCCTCTTTTTGAGCGCGTGCTGCAGTTCCAGCTCCAGCGTCGGCGTCAGTTCGCAGTCCGTGCGCACCTGACGCACTGCGGGCGCGGCGGCCGTTGCGTGGCGGCGCGCGATTTCCTCGACGCTGCGGCCGCGAAACGGCGGCTTGCCAGTCAAACACTCGAACAAGATGCAGCCGAGTGCATAGACATCCGCGGCACTTGGCGCGCCTGCGCCCGGCGCGGCGTACGTCGCTGCGTAGATGGCGTCCGGCGCGCCGGCTGGGTCGGTGGTGATGCGTGGCGCCCCGCTGCCGTCCGCGGCGCTGTAGATGACATGGTCGGGTGTGAGGACTGCCCCGGCCGCGTCCTTTTGCTTCGCGCGCGCGTCGGCAATGGCCGCAATGCGTGCCACCGCCTGTTCCGCCGGCATGGGGCCGCGACTCAGCAAGGCCTTGAGCGTCATGCCGCTGCCGGTCGCCTTGGGCGCCGGCACGGGCGCCGCGGGCCGCACTGGCGCGGGCACCGCCGGGCGCGCTGGGACCGGCGCGGCCGGCGCCGCCGCCTTTGCGCGCATCGCCGCCATGTGCGCCGCGACCTGCTTGGCATCGTACGCCAGCGTCGGATCGGACTGAGACTTCTCGGTTTCAGCCGTCTCCTGTTCCAGCGGCGCCGCTGACAGGCCTTGCAGGGTCGGCTTGTGTCGCTGCGGGTTGCCGGGCGCCGGACCTTGCAGCCGCGCACCGTCCTTGGGGCAGAACTCCAATTCGTCCGGGTGCTCGCCGTGGCATGTGGGACAGAGCTTGGACACGGGCAGACCGTCCGGAAGGGGCCGTCCAGTGCGACGGCATGGGGAGTATCGCGCGCTCTGACAGGACTGACAACGGGTTGCCCAGCAGCGAGTGTCAGTGCGCGCGATCGTCGCCGGAGGGCGGCGGTTCTTGCGGCAGCGCGCGCGGTGGCGTCAAGCCAAGGCCGTGTGGCGGCTTGGGCGTCACCTTGGCGGGCACGGGCCGCACGGACAGGTCGCCATCCAGCACCGGCACCGCCTTCACGAGCACGAAATACGCTGAATCATTTGAGATGATATCTGTGTTCCAGTCCTTGATCTGGCCGAACGCCGACTCGCCCTCGTCACGCAGCTTCTTGGATTCCGCTTTCAACTTGCTGGCAAAGCCCGACGTGCGCCCGCGCTCCAACAGTGCGTAGAACTTCTTGCCTTTGTTCATATCTTTCAGATACGGCCCGAACTGCGTGGCCTTTTGCAGTGGACGGATCTCGTTGTTCGAGTAGTAGGTCTCGCCGCGCCAAGTGATCAGCCAGCTGACGATGTCCTCATTGCACACGCGCTTGGGCCGCGCATCGAAGAAATCAGCGATGGCGCCGAGACCGACCTTGGCGACCAGCGGAGTGTAAGCCTCTGTGATTTGGGGCGGATTGGTGTGCATCGAGCAGTCTTCGTAATACGCCTCGAACAGGTACTTCTGCGACCAGTGCGGTGCCAGCGACGGCATATAGTAGTTGAGGGTCCAGAACGCGACGAGGAGCGCCGCCGCACTGACCAGGCCAAGACCCACCGTGCGCAACCGTGGCCCCAACATGGCCAGGAGACCGAGACCGGTCAGACTGCCGGCGATGATCCAAAAAATCTTGAAAGAGAACCACTTCCACGTCAGGATTTCGCCCACGGCCGGGCCGACGTGGCGCGCGAACGGCTGCTGGGCCCAGGTCAAGATCGGGTTGGTGTCGGTGGGCCATTGCACTGCCGCGTTCCAGTCGAAGGGCATGTTCTCGGGCAGCGGGCGATCGTACTTGTAGGTGAACATGTTGCGCAGGTTCTGGTAATCACCGAGCAAGTTGGCGACAAAGACCGCGAGCAGGCCGAGCCCCAGCACAACCGCCACCCGCGCGGCGAGCGAGCGATCACTGCGCAGATCGTGCAGGTAGAGGCCCACTACCATACCCAGCGCCGGCACGCCGGGCAGGATGTAGTGGTGAAAACGCGTCGACGAAGCGGTGAACAGCGCGAAAGAAATGATGAACCACAGGAGAGCCAGCAAGCGCAACTGCTCGCTGGCCGCGGCGGCGGGCTGCCCCGCGGCGCCATCGGTCGGGGGCTCGGGTTCGGAACGGGTGAAACGCACGGCGGAAATCAGCGCGACCGGCACGAACACAGCCCAAGGAAACAGGCCATAGCTCAACCATTTGACGAAGTACTCGAAGGTACCCGTGTCGATCTGGTGCACGCCGGCACCGACGCGGTTGAAGTGATCGTGGATGAAGAAGCGCTGGTAGTACGGCATGCCGTGGCGACAGAACATCGCGACATACCAGGGCGAAACCGTGAGGAAGAACAGGGGCGTGCCGCGCAGCAGCTCCATGCGGCCAAAGAGCCGCCACTGCCTGGACACCGCCATGTAGAGCACGAGCACGACGCCCGGCAGCAAAAAGCCCAAGAGGCCCTTGGCGTAGGTCGCCTGAGCAAACAGCATGTAGCCGCACAACAGGAGAAAACGGCGGATTTGCGCGTCCTTGAAGGCGTCATCCCAGCCGCGGCTGCGCTGGCGCAGGATCGGCACCAGCACCGACGCCAGCAGGGCCAAGGTCAGCGGCACGTAGATCAGCAGGTGGTACACGCCGTTTTGCTGGATGGTCGCCACCCAGGCGGCAGCGCCCTGCAACCCATTGGCAGCATTCGCATCGATCAGATCGGTCGCGATGATCGCGAACTGCGGCACGAGGTTGGCAAGCGCAAAAGCGACGAACAGCACCGTCGCAGCGCCAAACCCGCGATCGGTCAGGACATCGCGCTTGCCGAGGAAGGCCAGGGCGAAGAACAGCAGGCCGATCGACAGGGTCGCGACAAACGGCATGTCGGTCTGCGCCTGGCGGCTGACCATGTAGACAAAAGGCGACAAGGCGACGACGGCGGTGCAAAGCAGAGCCTGATTGCGCGCGGCGATGCGCTCGACCGTCAAGTAGACCATTCCAGCCATGCTGGCGCCGAGCAGAGCCTGGGGAATGCGCAAGGCCCAGTCGGTAAAGCCGATGAGTTTGAAGAACGTGAGTTCGGCCCAGAAGATGTAGATCGGCTTGGAGTAGAACCACTCTCCGCTGATCGGTTCCTGGCCGATCTTGTGCGAATAGCCCCACCACGGGTTCACCCAGTCGTAGGTCTCGAACATGTTGCGGGCGACTTCGCCGTAGTGGGTCTCCCACGGGTCCCACAGGCCAAACGAGCCGGCGTTGAAGAGGTAGAGCGCGAACACACAGCCTATCACCAGCCAGCGCACCAGACGGTCGCGTGGCCCCGGCGCAAACACCGGGATGTCAGCGACGTCGGCAAAGAGGGCGATGGCGGCGCGCGGGCGGCTGGGCGGGGGCTGCGTAGCGGTGGGCTCGTTCATTGGCCTTTTCGGTCCAGGAAGTCGGCGCGCTTCATACCATCGGGAAGCGCCAAGTCAACCGCGGGTCCCCGATCCGCCGCTTTCGGCGCAACTCTGCGTCATCACTTCGTCGTCTTCGCTCGACGTACTGGAGTACGCCTTCGCTCGACTCCTCGTTCTTCCTTGATTTGCATCCGAAATCGGCGTCCGGGCCAGAATCCGGTGCTGGATTCTGGGGGTCAGCGCCAGCCGATGCCGAGACGCAGGCGCACGAAGACCTCCTCGTCGGATCGCGCGCCCAGGCGGTAGAAGGTGGTGCCGAGATCGATCTGCGCCAGTGGCACGACGCCGGCAAAGGTCGCTTCGGCGCCGATGGAAAGGTAGACGGGCACGGCCAGCGTCACATCCGGCGCGACGTAGACGGTCAACGGCGCGTGCACGCCGACCGAGAAGCGCGCCGGCAGATCGCCCTCCCAGCCGGCGACCAGACCGGGATTGCCGAGACAGATCGCGGCGGTATTTGTCGTCGATGGCGCGGCAAGCGCCGGATGGTCGCGGGCCCCGAGGTGCAGGGCGAGATCCGGTTTGCCGACAGCGGCGACCTGCCAGCCACCGAGCGCGGCGAAGCGCATGCGCCAGTCGGTGCCGAGCCCGACGCCAAAGCCGCCGACGCGGGTGTGCTGCGCCCAGGTGAGGCGCACGCGCGCGGTGACGTCGGCCAGCGACGTGAGGCCGATCATGCGGCCGTACTCGAGATCCGGTGCGCCGATGCTGACGTAGTTGGCGCTCTCGCCCTGATCGTAGGTGTCGGCGCCGACAAAGGTGCCCGCCTGCGCCGGCCAGGACCAGCACAGGGCCCAGAGCGCAGCCAGGATGAGGCATTTGCCGTTGCGACCGCTCCGCATTCGCTTGCTCCTTGAACCCCCACGACCGTCCAGGTCTAGCACTGCGCAGGCGCCTGTCAAAAAGCATGCATGGGCTGCACGCGCAGTTCCTTCAGGTAGCGAAAGAAGGTACAGCGCGGCAGACCACTCTTGCGCAAGGCCTCGCTGGTGCTGGCTTCGCTGTGGAGCAGGCTGGCGACGACCTCGCGGCGATCCTGGCTGCGCGCTGCAGGCAGGCACGGCCGCGCGGCGCCGCGCGGCGGGTGGCTGTCGGCCACGCCGCTGGCCAGCACGGGCACCCCAGCGCCGAGGGCGGCGCGCAACTCGCTCAGGGTCGGGTCTCCCCACATGGCGCAGCTCTGCAGGCGCCGAGCGATGTTGCGCAGTTCGCGCACGTTGCCATCCCAGGGATGCCCAGCGAGCAGCGTCGCCGCACCGGGTGGCAGCCGCAGATCGCCCAGAAACTCCTGCAGCAAGATGCGGGCATCGTCACCGCGCTGGCGCAAGGGCGGCAGGTGCACTTCCATCACCGACAGCCGGTGCAGCAAATCCAGACGGAAGCGCCCGGCGGCGACCTCCTGGCGCAGGTCGCGGTGGCTGGCGCACAGGACCCGCACATCGACCTGGCGCACCGGACCGCCCAAAACTTGCACGTCGCCGGATTCCAGGACGCGCAGGAGGGCCGCCTGCGCCGCGGGCGTCAATTCGGCGACTTCGTCCAGGAATAGCGTGCCGCCATCTGCCCTTTCGAACGCGCCGCGCCGCGCCTCGACACTGCCGGTGTAGGCACCGCGCGCAGCGCCGAACAACTCGGCCAGCAGCGTATCACCGTGCAAGGCCGCACAATTGACCGCCACCCACGCCTCTGCGGCGCGCGCCGAGCGGGTGTGCACGAGACGCGCCGCCAATTCCTTGCCGCAGCCGCTCTCGCCGGCCAGCCACAGCGGCCAATCCGCCGCCGCCGCCAGCGCCAGTTCGGCCATCACCTGGTGCATCTGCGGGTGGCTCGACCCCAACTCGCCCATCTGCAGCCACGGCGTGCCGTTCTTGATGATGCGCCGCGCCACGATGACCGGCACGCGCCCAAGCCGCAGCACATCGCCACAGGCCAGCGCCGTGGCGCGCGCCGTCAGCGCCTGGCCGCGCAACGTGGTGCCTTTCCGGCCGCCGAGATCGACGCAGTTGGGGCGACCGCCGCTGACCTGCACGCGGCAGTGGCGGCCTTCGACGTCGGCGCCGGCCAGCACCACATCGCAGCTGCGGTCGCGGCCCAACACCGCCCGGTCGCCGACCGGCACGCAGCGCCAGCCCGAGCCGTCGGGCACCAGCAACACCCAGTCTTCTGTTTGGATTGCGCTCATCGCCCCTCCGGTCAGCCGCACGCGGCGAGGTTGTCGGCGTCATGGGCCGCGGCCAGCAACTCCCACAGCAGCTCGCGCCGGCCGTGCTCGCCGCCGGGCACGCCGTCGAGCACATCGAGCAGGGCCAGCGCCTCACGGCCCAAACCCAGCGCCGCGACGCCGATGGCAACGCCGTACAGCCAAAGCCCCAGCTCCTCGGCGCGCGGCGCCACGACCTTGCGCCACAGCAGCGGCTCGGCCTGTGCCAGGGCCTGCAGCCGCTCCAGCCGCGCCAGTTCCTCGGCCAGCGTGTCGGCCTGGGTGGCCTCGCAGCGCCGCCGCAGCGACAGCGCATCGTCCAAAGCCCGTTGCATGTGATCCTTTCTCTGACTCCACCTGGTCTGATTCATCGCCTGCCTCCCGCGGCATGCGGCCCGCGCCGCGCCGACTACGAATGGGTGTTCGCTCGATTCGCGTTTTGTTGACGGGTGGGCGTGCGATTTTCTCGTCGGGCTCGGTCGAATCGGGGATCGACGCACGGTGTCTTCTGCGCCCTGACTGTCTGCCATTTGCGTCGTTACCGCGCGATTATCAAGCGCTACAGGCAGCAACCAGCAACCAACCACCTTGACAGTCCATGGATGCCGTGTCACAAGTTGGCCGCGCACGATGAGGGGTCGTGCACACTGCCAACCGCCCGCCCATTCCAGCGCCATCTTTCATCCGCCACGCTGCTCAGCGCCGCCCGCCAAGCCACGCCTGACACGCGCCGAACGCGACGCATCACGAGGGTATCCATGTCCGCAAGATCCTTGCTCTGGCTCGCCATGTCCTCCGCCACCTTGCTGGCTGCCTGCGGCAGCACGGCCGCTACCTCCGGCGTCGAACCCGGTGTGGACGTGCCGGGCGAAGTCTTGCCTGCGCCGGATGCCGCGGACGCGGTCACGCCGCTGGACCAGGTGACGCCACCAGACGTCGCTGTCGACACGACGGCGCCAGGCTGCGCATGCGGCGACCACAACTGCTCGGCCACGTGCGGAGAATCGCTCGCGAACTGTCCGGCAGACTGCGCGACCTGTGGCGACAAGGTGTGTTCGCCGGGCGAGGCACCTGCGACCTGCGTCGAAGACTGCTGCGGCGCCTGCGGCGATGGCCTCTGCAAAGGCTATGCTTGCGGCGAGAACCCGGAGAAGTGCCCGGACGACTGCGGCAAGGCCTGCGGCAACCAAACCTGCGAGAAAGGCGAATCGCCCGCAACCTGCCCCACAGACTGCAAGTTCCAGGCCTGCGGCAACCAGGTCTGTGAACCGGAAGATGGCGGCCCGCAGGCATGCCCCCAGGACTGCGGCACGGCGTGTGGCAACTGCGTGTGCGAGAAAGGCGAGAGCTGGACCGACTGCCCCGGCGACTGCGGCTTCTGTGGCGACGCGATCTGCAGCAACTGCGCGGGATTGGGCGAGTCGAGCTCGACCTGCCCGGCGGACTGCAAGTCCGACGGCTGCAAGGACCCCAGCGGCAAGGCTTGCGACGACGGCATCGCCTGCACGGCCGATCTATGCGGCGCGACCGGCGCTTGCATCCACCTGCCCGATGCCAGCGGCTGCAGCGACGACAGCGTGTGCACGACCGACAGCTGCGACCCGGCCAGTGGCTGCAAGCACGTCGCCGTGGCCGGCAGCTGCGACGATGGCGATCCGTGCACGACTGGCGATCAGTGCATGAGCGGCGTGTGCAAGGGTCAGGGCTCGTGTGCCGACGCGGGCGGCGGCGATGCTGGTTCCAATGCAGACGGCGGCTCTCTGTTTGGCGATGGTGGCGGTGTGTCCAAGGACGCTGGCGCCACCACCGATGGCGGTGAAGTCGCCGGTGGCTTCGGGGCAAGCTGCCTCGGTGGTTACGACTGCGATTCAGGTGTTTGCGTGCAGGGGGTGAACGGCAAGCAGTGCTCAAAGACGTGCGTGGATGAATGCCCCGCCGGCTGGAACTGCGTGCAATCCAGCGATGGCGGCGACCTGACATTCGTCTGCAAGTCGACTGCCTGCAACCAAATGGAATGGTGCAACGGCAAGGACGACAACTGCAACGGGCAGACGGACGAGGACCTGTGCAATGACGAGGACATCTGCACAACGGACTCCTGCACTGCCGAGGGGGCATGCAAGCACGTGCCCGTCGTCGGCGTTCCCGCGTGCGACAAACCCACGTGTAAGTCCTGCAGCTTCGCCGACAACGGCGATGGCACCGTCACGCTCAGTTGCAGCGACGGCAGTTCCGTGGGCTTCGACAAGGTCGGCGCTGACGGCGAGACCGGCGCTGACGGCCAGACCGGCGCGCCGTGCCAGCCCGGCGGACCCGGCGGCCCGGGGGGCCCGGGCAAGTTCCCCGTCCTGCCGAACTTCAGCGAGTTCGGCTGCACGGTCACCGACGAAGACGCCAACACCAAGCTGATCACGTGCAGCTGCGATTTCGCGGTCGCTGTCGGCGCTGTCAAGCGCGGGGCCGATGGCGCCAATGGCATGACCGGCGCCAATGGGTCGATGGAGTGCAGCGACGGCAATGTCTGCACGGATCCAGATGGTTGCGACGCCGGCCAATGTGTCGGCACGGCCAAGGACTGCAACGACAACATCGCCTGCACCGCCGACAGCTGCGATGCGGTCAGCGGCTGCGTCCACACCGCCAACGCCACGCTGTGCAACGACGACAACCTCTGCACCGACGATGCCTGCGACGTGGAGGGCTGCAGCCACACGCAGAATACCGCACCCTGCTCCGAGCCTGCCTGCAACGTCCTGCAGTTCACCGGCGCTGGCGTGTGCGCTGCCGGCGAGTGCGTGGCGACCAGCAAGACCTGCGATGACGCCAACGCCTGCACCACCGACGCCTGCGCGCTGCCGGCGGGTTGCACGCACACCAGCCTTGGCGACGGCACCGGCGCCGGGGGCGCCTGCGCGCCCAATGACGGCTGCTCGATCGGCGCGATGCAATGCCAGGCCGGCGCCGCAAGCTGTGTCACGACCAGCACCGACGCCGCCAAAGAGGGCAAGGCCTGCGGCACGGGCGGCGGCGTGTGCAAGTCGGGGCTTTGCTACCTCAATCAAGCGCCGAGCGTGGTGTCGGCGGCGTTCGCTGCCATGCCGATGCAGCCGGGGGCGGCGGCGGCGTTGACCGTGATGGTGGCCGACCCGAATACGGATTCCGGCAAGTCGGTCAATGACATCACTTCGGTCGTGGTCGATGCGACCAGCATCGGCGGCGCGGCGAGCGTGGCCCTCACGTGGACCATCGACGCGGCAGACACCCACGGCGGCACCTACAGCGCCAGTCTCGCCACCGCGGGCTTGATCGAGGGCGCCTACCTGCTGCCTGTCACCGTCACCGACAGCGGCGGCCTTGTCGCCAAGAGCCTGGCGCCGCTCTACATCTACACCGGCGCTGCGCTGCATGTCGGCAACGGGCAGACCTACGCCAACATCAAGGCGGCCATCACCGCGGCGGTCGATGGCGATGCGGTGATCGTCCATGACGGCACCTACACCGGCACCTCGAACAAGAACCTCGCGCTTTCAGGCAAGAAAATACTCGTGATCGGTCAGACCAGCACGGCGAACACCATCATCGACTGCCAGGCGAACCTGCGCGCCTTCAGCCTGACCAACTCGACCGAGACCAGCCAGGCCGTGGTGGCGCGGCTGACGATCCAGAACTGTGTGGCGAGTGCGATTCGCCTCTTTGCCGATCAACCGGCGGTGGCGATGAACCCGTCTTTTGTCGAACTGCACCTCAAGAACAACAGCAACAGCGACAAGGGCGGCGCGGTCGTGGTGCAGGGCTTGGGCGTGAACCCGACGTTTGCGCTGTCGAAGTTCTCGGGAAACACCACGGCCAATGGCGGGCAGTATGACGGCGGCGTGATGGTTCTGACCGCGGCTGCGCAGGCCACCTTGGCGCACTGCGAGTTCACCGGCAACAGTGCGCAGGCGGCCGAAACCATCCGCGCGGAAGACACCTGCAAGCTGACGCTGAACGACTGTCACTTCCACGCCAACAGCGGCGGCACCGCGGTCGTCCACGTCGACGGCGCTGCAGCCTCGCTGACGATGAGCGGCGGCGAGGTCACCGCCGAAACCTCTACGGACGGCATCAACGTCTCCACAGGCGAGGCGAACATCAGCGGCGTGAACTTCCACCACAACGTCGGCGGCAGCTTGCGCGTGACCGTCACCAACTACTCCGGCGCCGGCACGCCCTTGTCCGTGACGAACTGCCGATTCGAAGCCAACGAAGGCGAATCCCTCTACGCAATCTCGTACATCACCGAAGGCAATGGTTCGATCTCAGGCTGCAAGTTCGTCAACAACAAAGCCCGGGCCCTGTATGCGACAGATGGCTATGGCAAGCTGGCCATCAGCAACTGTTTGTTCAGCGGCAACCATCACAGCTTGGCGCCCGTCGAACTCGCCGGACCCATCGCCTTGAGCAACAGTCAGTTCAGCGCCAACATCAGCGACAGCGACGCAGGTGCGTTGCTCGTGTCGGCAAGCGGCGTGGCCGTGTCGAACTGCGTCTTCGACAGCAATCAGGCTCTGGGCGCACAAGGCAAGGGTGGCGCACTGCGCATCCTCGACTACTACAGCTCGATATACAGTGTCAAAAGCAGCGTGTTCACCAACAATCAGGCGGCAAATGGTGGCGCCATCTACATCTCAAGGTCCGCATCGACTTACCCCAACACGGCGGCGCCGACCTGGCTTTCGAACCTGCTGCTGACGGGCAACAAGGCCACGGACAGCGGCGGCGCCATCTACCTGGACGTCAGCCCGAACGGCTACGGCGCATCCTTCGCCGGCCCCCTCAACCTGCGGGCGCTGACCGTTGCCAACAACACGGCGGCCCAGGGTGGCGGCATCTACGTCAACCAGACCGACACCACGATGGATTACTGCGCCATCTGGGGCAACACGACCACCGGCACCTCGGGTACGCCGGGCCACCAGATGTTCGTCAACTCGACCACGGCCGACATCAAGCTCGCCGTCAAGTTCAGCAGCATCGCCAACGGCGACGGCGACATCGCCGACGATGGCGGCAAGGTCAACGGCCAGACCTTCTTCGAGAGCGACGGCTACGGCAACCTCGAAAAGAATCCCCTCTTCGTCAAGGGGCCCAAGGGCGACTACTACCTGTCGCAGACCGCATCGGGCCAGGCCACGCAATCGCCGTGCGTCGATCCGGCCGGCACGGGGGTGACCAAGGCGGTGGATGCTGGCTTTGACCAGTGGACGACGCGCACCGATGGCGTCAAGGATGCGGGGAACCTGGACATGGGCTATCACTACTTGCCCTAGCGTCGGCTCAAGACGCCGCCCGTCGCCCAAGGAGGATGCATGAGCCGATCCATCAAACGCGCGACCCTGTTGGCCACGGCCTTCCTGCTATTGCCGCTACCGGCGGGCGCTTCCGGTAGCCCCTACACCTGCGACGGCAAGCCCGTCGGCGCGTCGTGCAGCGTGTCGCAGTGCGCGGGCGACACCCCGTTTTACCCGCCACCCATGTACGGCCAATGCCAGGGCGAGTATGGCTGCACGCCCGGCGCCGACGCGGGCGGTTCGTCGTGCAAGCTCGCATGCGCCAATACCAAGGTCGATCCCGCACAGCAGGCCGCGTACGAAGCCCAGGTCGCGGCGTGGCGCGCCGAGAAGGCGGATGCGACCCCAGAGATCACAGGCACGGGCGCGAACGGTGGCGCTGACGCTGACGCCAGTGCCGCCGCCGACGGCAGCGGCGAAATCAGCGCGCAACCTGCCAACACCGCAACGGCCCCGGCCAGCGGATGTCAGGCCGGTCGTGGTTCTGGAGGTGGTGCCGCGTGGACTGTCGTTGCGCTGGCACTGACTGTGCTTTGCCTGATGGGGCGGGCGGCGCGGCGCCACCGTCTCAACAGACAAGAAAGCCATTGAATCACCACCTTGACACTTCACTCTCGCCCCGGCATGGTGCGCGAATGGCTGCGAAGACGAGCACATTCCTGTCCCTCCTCACCTCCTGCCTCCTGTGCGCCAGCATGGCCCTGCCTCTGCTGCTGCCCAGGTCCGCTGAAGGCGCCAATGCGCACAAGGCGGCGACCGCCATGGCCATGCAGGCGGCAGCGGCCTTCGAAAAGGGCGATCTGCAGCGCGCCGTGCAATTCTACCTTCAGGCCTACCGCCAGGATCCAGGTCAGCCCGACTACCTGTACGGCGCCGCGCGTGCCGAGCACATGGCCGGCAAGAACGATCAAGCGGAAGAGCATTACCGCGAGTTCTTGAAGGCCCCTGCCGCCAATCCGCAGCGTGCCGACAAGGCGCGCGGCTACCTGCGCGAGCTGGCCGGCCTGCGTGCCGATGCCAAGGCCCAGGACGGCGAACGCATGGCCGCCAAAGGCGAGTTCGCGCTGGCGGCTGCGGCCTGGCTGGATGCCTGGCGCATCGCCCCGGATCGGCTGCGCTTCTTGTTCCGTGCGGGGCGCGCGGAGCATGAGGCCGGCGACGACATCCAAGCGCGCGAGCACCTGGGCGCCTACCTGCGTGATGCGTCAGCGGATGCGCCGGATCGCGGCGAGGCGCGCGCCCTCTTGGACCGCATCTTGAAGCCCAAAGCTGCGCCGGAAAAGCCCGTCGCGCAGGCCAAGCCAGAGGTCGCCAAGCCTGCGGCCGAGCCGGCCAAGGCGCAGCCGATCGTGGTGCAGGTCCAGCCGGTCCAGCCGGTCCAGCCGGTCCAGCCCGCGGCCAAGCCCGCGCCGGCCGTGCCGGTCGTCGTCAAGCCGGCGCCGCAGCCCGACAACTCGGTGGCGAAATGGACGCTGGGCGCCGGCGCGGCGGTCACGGCCATCGGTCTGGGCGTGCTAGGCTGGGGTCTATCCGAGGCCGCTGATTTCGACCAGCGCCTGGGCTACGATGGCAAGACCGTCAAGAGCACGCTGACCTACGCACAGGCCGAGGCGGAGTACAACAGCATCCGCAGCCACCAGGTGATCGGCGGCGTGCTGGCGGGCGCGGGCGCCGTGGCGGCGGGGGTGGGCGCCAAGCTGCTGTGGTGGCCGGCGCACAAGGTAGCGGTGCTGCCTGCGGGCTCCGGACTGGCCATCGCCGGTCGATTCTGACATTTCTTGAGGGGGCACCGTGAGAGTACTCGTCTGGACTGCGCTCGTGGCAGTGGTCGCGGGCTGTGGCATGACGCTGCCGCCGCGGGCGGCGTTCGTCAAGACCGGCGATGTCGTGACGGTCAAGGATGCGGATCCGCTGCCGGATGGCCTGGCTGATACCGATGGTTCGGTCAGCCCGGACGCCGAGGTGGCGCCCTCGGATGTCGTCCCCGACGTGGCGGACAGCAGTGACGCGCCAGACACGCTGGATGTGGCGGACGGCGACGACACGACAGACACCGAAGACGTGCCTTCACCATTGGATTCGGACACCTACACCTGCGGCGACAATTGCGACACCAGCAGCCCAGACAATGGCCAGGACATCTGCCAGTGCGGCGACAAGATCTGCAGTGCCGCCTGCGGCGAGAGCCTGACCTCGTGTTCGGCGGACTGCGCCCAGTGTGGCGACGATGTCTGCTCGCCCGGCGAAGATCCCAAGAACTGCGCGAAAGACTGCTGCGGCAGCTGCGGCGACGGCGAATGCCGCTGCACCGAGAGCGCCAGCAACTGCGCCTCCGACTGCCTGACGGGCTGCGGCGACGGTGCCTGCAGCGGCGAGGAGACCAAGATCTCGTGCCCGGGCGACTGCAAGGCCCAGGGCCAGATCTGCGGCGATGGCGTGTGCGAGCCGGGCGATGGTGGCGCCGTGGCCTGCCCGCAGGACTGCGACAAAGCGTGCGGCAACTGCAGCTGCCAGCCGGGCGAGGACTACCTGAATTGTCCAGTCGATTGCGGTTATTGCGGCGATGGCATCTGCAGCCTGTGCTCGGGCACCGGCGAAACACTGCAGACCTGTCCGGCCGACTGCAAGAACCCAGAGGACGGCACCTGCAAGGGCGTCGTATGCAATGATGGCAACAGCTGTACCAGCGACAGCTGCGTGACGGGACAGGGCTGCGTGTACGTGCCGGCGGCGGGCGTTTGCGATGACGCCAACGCTTGCACGATCGGCGATGCTTGCTCAGACGGCGAATGCCTGCCCGGCGCCGAGACCGAGTGCAGCGACGGCAATGTGTGCACGAGCGCGGACTGCGACACGGCGGCGGGTTGCACGTATGCGGCCAACGACGAAGCCACGCCGTGTTCGGACGGCGATGTCTGCACGGTCGGCGACTTGTGCGCAGAGACGGCGTGTCTGCCCGGGGCCCAGACCGTGTGCGAGGACGGCAATGCCTGCACCAGCGATAGCTGCGACAAGCTGAGCGGTTGCGAGTTCGCCCAGACCACCGCCGCCTGCGACGACGCCAACGCCTGCACCGAGGGCGATGTCTGCGGCGGCGGCGTCTGCGCCGGCTCGGCGAAGGTGTGCAACGACAGCAACCCTTGCACCGACGACGCGTGCAATCCCGAGAGCGGCTGCGTATTTACCGCCAACAGCGCCGCGTGCGACGACGCCAATGCCTGCACCAAGAACGATGTGTGCGCCGTGGGCACCTGCGCCGGCGTGGCCTACAGCTGCAGCGCCTCCGATGCCTGCCATGACGTGGGAACCTGCAAGGGCGATGGCACTTGCAGCAATCCAGCAAAAGCGGGCGGCGCTGCGTGTTCGGACGGCAGCTTGTGCACGGTGAATGACGCTTGCTCGGCGGGTGTCTGCCTGCCTGGCGCGCAAACCGTCTGCGACGACGCCAACGGCTGCACCAGCGATACCTGCGTTTCCTTGGCCGGTTGCGTGTTCATTGCCACCACAACCGGCTGCGACGACAACAACGCGTGCACTGAAGGCGATGTCTGCGGCGGCAGCTCGTGTGGCGGCTCGGCCAAGGTGTGCAACGACAGCAACCCTTGCACGGACGACTCCTGCAACCCAGCGAGCGGCTGCGTGTTTACCGCCAACACGGCGGCGTGCAATGACAACAACGCCTGCACCAAGAACGATGTCTGCGCCGCCAGCGTCTGCGCCGGCGTGGCCTACACCTGCAGCGCCCTGGACGCCTGCCACGACGTCGGAACCTGCAAGGGCGATGGCACGTGCACCAACCCTGCCAAGGCCGATGGCGCCGCTTGCGTCGACGCCAATTTGTGCACCACGGGCGACAAGTGCCTGGGTGGCGGCTGCACGGGTGGCTCAGGGGCCTTGAATTGTGACGATTCCAAGCCTTGCACCACAGATGGTTGTGTCGCGGCGACGGGGTGCACCCACGTCAGCGGCAACGACGGCGCGACGTGTTCGGATGGCGACGCTTGCACCGTGGGCGATGTCTGCGCCGCCGGTGTCTGCAAGGGCACGGCACCCATCTGCGGCAATGGCTCCTGCGATTGCGGCGAGACCGCGGCGAGTTGCGCGGCGGACTGCAGCAGCGAACCGCCGATGGTCATCGTGCCGGGCGGGACCTTCCTGATGGGGTCCGCCGATGGTACCGGCAACGCAGACGAGCACCCTCAACACCAGGTCACGCTTTCCACCTTTGCCATCGACAAGAGCGAAGTGACCGTGGCGCAGTACAAGGCGTTCTATGACCAGTTGAGTGTCGGGCAAAAGTGCACCAGTTCCAACACCAGCAGTTTCGCCTGCGGCCAGCCGGGCACCAGCAGCGGCTGCAACTGGAGCGTCGCCGGCAAGGATCAGTATCCGGCCAATTGCACCGACTGGTTCCAGGCTACCGCCTACTGCGCCTGGGCTCACGCTGGCGGGCGGCTGATGACCGAGGCCGAGTTCGAGTACGCCGTCCGCAGCGGCGGCAAGGACCAGGATTTCCCGTGGGGCAACGCAGCTGCGACTTGCGCGCTGAACGTCATGGACGACGGCGGCCCCGGCTGCGGCACGGGCGGCACGATGGCGGTGTGTTCCAAGACGCCGGGCAACAGCAGCCAGGGCGCCTGCGACCTCGTCGGCAATGTCGTCGAGTGGACCTCGGACCGGTACGGCGCCTACAGCGCTGGCGCGCAGATCAACCCGACCGGCGCATTGACTGGGACCAACCGCGTCATTCGGGTCGGCTCGTTCTTGACCGACACGAATCCCGTCTACTACCCCAAGGCGCCTGTGCGCAATTCCTGGTCGCCGAGCATGCGCTACTGGGATGGGGGCTTTCGCTGTGCCAAGAGCTTGGACCTGTGTGCCGGCGTCACCTGCCCGGACGGCCCTTGCGGCGCCAAGACCTGCGAGCCCACGACTGGCCAGTGCGTCACCAAGGCTGGCGGCGGCGCATGCGCGGAGCCCAAGGAACTGTCCGGGCTGGCGGTCTGGCTCGATGCCAGCGATGCATCGACGGTCCTGAGTTCCACGGCGCCCAATACCCCGGCGACCAGCGGTCAGGGCATCGTCAAGTGGCTGGACAAGTCGGGCAAGGGCTCGGATGTGGCACAGCTCGCCAGTCAGGGCGTTCCTGTCTTGACCGCAAATGTGCTGAAAGGCAAACCGGTTGCGCGGTTCACACGCACATCGAAGCTGAGCGGCCAGACCCTCACCGGCACGCAGACCCTCGGGTCGAGCGCGCTGACCGTGATCCTGGTGCATGCCTACCGCTCGAAGCCAAACGGCACCGGCGACTACCAATGGGGGACTGCGCTGAGCCTGGGGCATGAGCCGGACACGGTGCTTGTCGTCAGCTCGGACAAGGACAAGGGCTTCACGCACTACGGATCCGCCATGTTCGAAGAGGCCACGCCCATGGCCTTGAATCAGTTTCGCATCCAGAGCTTGACCTACGATCTGAGCCAGGTGGAGGCGTTCCTCAACGGTGTGTCCATGGGTACGGCCAAAGCCCTGCCGGGGGCGAGCCTGGGTCCGGAGTTGAATCTCGCAAGCTACTACTACAACGCCGGGCTGACGGGTTGGGAGTACTTCCCGGACAGCGACATCGCCGAGGTCATCGTCTACAACCGCGCGCTCAGCGACAGCGAACGGGCTGCAGTCGAAGGCTACTTGAAGGTCAAGTACTTTGACCTCTGTGCCGGCGTTTCCTGTCCGGAACTCGCCTGCGCCACCCAGACCTGCGACGCCACGACCGGCACCTGCGTCGCCACGCCCAAGGCGAACGGCACGACCTGCGACGACGGCAACGCCTGCACCACCGGCGACACCTGCCAGGCCAGCGTCTGCCAGGGCGGCGCGGCGGCGAACTGCGATGACGCCAATGCTTGCACTGCGGACAGCTGCAGCGCAGGTCCCGGCTGCGCACACGCCAACGTGGCCGATTGGACGACCTGCGGCGCCGGCCTTGTCTGCAGCAGCGGCGTCTGCTCGGACGTCAAGGTCGCCAAGAGCATGGCATTCATTCCGGCCGGGACCTTCTGGATGGGCTGCAATGCCGCCAAGGATACCACCTGCAACGCCGACGAGAAGCCGCAGCACCGGGTGACTCAGGATGCCTACTACATGGATCTCACCGAGACGACCGTGGCGCAGTACAAGGCTTGCGTCGATGCCGGGGTGTGCACGGCGCCTGCTTCGCAGCAGCCCGCGGCCTACGCGACCTATCCCGGCTTGACCAACAACCCCGTCAACTTTCTGACCTGGTCGCAGTCGCAGGCCTACTGCAAGTGGCGCGGCGGCGAGTTCGACCTGCCGACCGAGGCGCAGTGGGAGATGGCGGCGCGCGGCAGTTGCGAGCACAACGGCAGCACCGCCGCGGATCCGGGCTGCGCCGCGGCCATGCGCACCTATCCGTGGGGCGAGGCCGCGCCGACTTGCACGTATACGGTGCGCTCCGAGGGCGGCAATGGCTGCGGTACCGGCGCGACCTGGGCGGTGGGCTCCAAGCCCCTGGGCGACAGCCCCTATGGCCTGCACGACATGGCCGGCAATGCCTGGGAGTGGACCCGCGACTGGCAGGGCGCCTACAGCGCCGGCGATCAGTCGGCGCCGGAAGGCCCGCCCGACGGTTCGCTTCGCATCATGCGCGGCGGCTGTTTCGACAACTACAACATCGGCTTTTTGCGCACGGCCAGACGCGGCAGCTTTGCGCCATCCGCGGCCTACGGTTTCTTGGGTCTGCGCTGCAGCCGGACCTTGGCCGCCGTCACCAGCTGCAGCGGCCTGCCCGATGGCACGCCGTGCACCGACAGCAACGCCTGCACCACCGGCGAGACCTGCCAGGCCAGCAACTGCAGCGGCGGCGCCGTCCTGAGCTGCGATGACGCCAACAGTTGCACGACGGACAACTGCGACGCGGCCACCGGCTGCAAGCACGTCAACGCCAGCGCCGGCACGGCGTGCAACACCAGCGGCACCTGCGATGGCACGGGGAACTGCGACCTCAGCGCGCCGTCCGGCATGGTCTTGATTCCCGCGGGCACCTTCTGGATGGGCTGCAATGCCAGCAAGGACGCCGCGTGCAACCCGGACGAAAAGCCGCAGCACAAGGTGACGTTGACGTCCTACTTCATCGACGCCACGGAAACGACCGTCGCGCAGTACAAGGCCTGCGTCGATGCCGGCGTCTGCACGGTGCCGAGTCAGGTGCAGTCGAGCAGCCCGGCAGCGACCTACCCGGGTCTGACGCAGAATCCTGTGAACCATGTGAACTGGACGCAGGCGCAGGCTTTCTGCAAGTGGCGTGGCAGCGGCTTTGACCTGCCGACCGAAGCGCAGTGGGAGATGGCGGCGCGCGGCAGCTGCGAGAAGAACGGCAGCACGGCCACAGACCCCGCCTGTGCCGCGGCGATGCGCACCTTCCCGTGGGGCGAGGCGACGCCGACCTGCAGCTACGCGGTGATGCGCGAAGGACCAGGCGTGGCCAACTACGGCTGCGACACCGGCAAGTCCTGGGCAGTGGGCGCCAAGCCGGCAAGCGACAGTCCCTATGGCGTGCACGACATGGCGGGCAATGTCGAGGAATGGAACCGCGACTGGTATGCCTCGGCGTACCCGTCCGCCGCCCAGACCAACCCCACCGGCCCGGCCAGCGGCACCGACAAGACCCACCGCGGCGGCAGCTACCAGAACCCGGCGGTCAGCGCGCGCAGCGCGAAGCATTCGCAGGACCCGCCGTCGTTCAGCCACGAGGGCGTCGGCTTTCGCTGCGTCAAGGACGACCTCTGCGCCGGCGTTGTCTGCCCCAGCCTGCCCTGCGCCAGCAACACCTGCGACACCGGCACCGGCCAGTGCGTGGCTACGCCCAAGGCGGACGGTGTGGCGTGCACCGACAGCAACGCCTGCACCACCGGCGAGACCTGCAAGGCCAGCGTCTGCCAGGGCGGCACGGCGACCAACTGCGACGATGCCAATGCTTGCACCACCGACAGCTGCAGCGCAGGTCCCGGTTGTGCGCACGCCAACGTGGCCGACGGTGCGGACTGCTCTCAAGACGGGTGCATGGTGGCGACGTGCACTGCGGGCACATGCGGCGGGTCCACGTTTGCCCCCGCGGGCAGCACCTGCCCAGCCGCCTTCGGCAACCCCGGCAAGAGCGGCTTTTGCAACGGTTTCGGCCAGTGCGTGGAATGCATGTGGGCGAGCGACTGCTACGTCAATCCAGCTTGGAACCCGCAGTGCTACGACATGCTTTGCACGACGGGCATGTGCGACTTCTACAACTACAACAACGGCGAAGTGTGCAACGACTCGGCCGCGTGCACCGCCGACGACAGGTGCAGCCAGACGTACCAGTGCGCGGGCACCGCCTTGGCGGATGGCACCACCTGCGACGATGCCCAACCCTGCACCACTGGCGAGACCTGCCAGGCCAGCGTGTGCCAGGGCGGCGCAGCGGCGAACTGCGACGATGCCAATGCCTGCACCATCGACGCTTGCGACGCGGCCAAGGGTTGCACCCACACCAACGTCAGCGCCGGCACCGATTGCGGTGGCGCAAAGGTCTGCGATGCCGCCGGTGCCTGCGTCGTGGGCTTGTCCGGCATGGTCTTGATCCCCGGCGGCACGTTCTGGATGGGCTGCAACAGCGCCAAGGAAGCGAACTGCAACGCCGATGAGAGTCCGCAGCACAAGGTGACGTTGTCGAGCTACTACATGGATGTGAATGAGACGACGATGACGCAGTGGAAGTCCTGTGTGGACGCGGGCGGATGCACGCCGCCGCAGGGCGACGGCAACTCGACCTCCTGCAACTGGGACACGGCGGGCGGCAAGGCCAAGAGCGGTCGCGAGCAATTCCCGGTGAATTGCGTGACATGGACTCAATCGCAGGCGTACTGCAAGTGGCGCGGGTCTGCGTACGACCTGCCGACCGAGGCGCAGTGGGAGATGGCGGCGCGCGGCGATTGCGTGAAGAACGGCAAGACTGCTGGTGATGCTACGTGCGCCCAGGCGATGCGGAAATACCCGTGGGCCGACTCAGACGCGGACTGCACGTATGCGGTGATGAGCAATGGCACCTACGGCTGCGGGACGAAGGCGACGTGGGCGGTAGGGTCGAAGACAGCGGGCGATAGTCCGTATGGATTGCATGACATGGCGGGCAATGTTTGGGAATGGAACAGGGATTGGTATGCGACCTACGTGGCCGGAGATCAGACGAATCCGACGGGTCCGGGCAGCGCCACCTACCGGGTCATTCGCGGCGGTAGCTTCTACAACGACGCCAGCGACTTGCGGGCGGGCCATCGCGACTTCGGCGTCCCGTCGAATGCGGAATCCATCTTCGGCTTGCGCTGTTCGAGAACTTACCCCTAGCCCAACCCAGGCCCGCCGCACACCTGCCCGAACCGGATAGCAATCTGGATATCCCATTGCGCCACATGGACGAGCCAGATCTCCACATGGAGATCCGTCTGCGCCCTATGGATGAACGACATATCCACGTGGACGAGCGACCTATCCACATGGATGAACCAAGTATCCACGTGGAGATCCGCTCGCGCACCATGGATTGCCGGTCTGTCCAGGTGGATACGCGGCCCGTCCGCTTCGCCGCCCTCACCCCCGGCCTGCGGCCGACCCCTCTCCCGCGGTGCGGGCGAGGGGTAAGCGCCAGGGTTTCCAAGTCCCTCGCCCACACAGTGGGAGAGGGACAGCCGCCGCAGGCGGCAGGGTGAGGGCACGATCCAGAACTTGACAACCATCCCCACGGCGCAAGACTGCGCGCGGCGCCACGCTTGCAACCCGGTGCCGCTGGAGGATGTTTCATGGCAGTCCGCAAGTCTCAAGCCGAACAAGTCAGCCGCAACAACCTCGCCGTCGAGGGCGCCAAGGCGCACCAGGCCGCGCTGCCCGCCGAGACCAAGAAGCTGGCGGCGACGCTGGCGGCGCACAATGCCAAGATCCAGGCCCTCAACGCCAAGCAGGAGGCGGCCAAGGCGGCGCTGACGGCGCTGACGCAGCAGGTGAACGCGGAATTGAAGGCGGCGGCCAAGGTACGGGCGCGCATCGTCAAGGCGGCGGAGTTCGCGTTCGGCACGCGCGGCACGGAGCTGAAGGCGTTCCGGCCGGCGACCGAGGGGCGGGGCTAGGGCAAGCAGGCCACGGCCATCCCAATGTCGCCAGGGCGCGCCTCGCCGCCCTCACCCCCGGCCTCCGGCCGACCCCTCTCCCGCGCTGCGGGCGAGGGGAAGAGCCAAGGATTCCATGTCCCTCGCCCATACGGTGGGAGAGGGACAGCCGCCGCAGGCGGCAGGGTGAGGGCGGCCTGCACCGCCCAGCCACAGGCATGCTATCCTCCACCCGCGGAGGTGCTTCATGGTCCTGCCCAAACGTAAACCCGTCAGCTACACGGATCTCCTCGCGTTGCCCGACCACCTCGTCGGCGAGATTCTCGACGGCGAACTGATCGCCAGTGCGCGCCCGGCATCGCGCCATGCGATGGCGTCGTCCACCGCGGGCGGCGATCTCAGCGGAGCCTTTCACCGCAAGCCCGGCGGCAGCGGCGGTCCGGGCGGCTGGTGGATCGTCGATGCACCCGAGCTCCACCTCGGCCGCCATGTCCTGGTCCCCGACCTTGCCGGCTGGCGCCGCGACCGCATGCCGGTCTGGCCCGACGTCGCCTATTTCGAGTTGGCCCCCGACTGGGCCTGCGAAGTCGTCTCGCCCGCGTCGGTGCGCCGCGACCGCGTGCAGAAATCGCGCATCTACCTGGAGTGTGGCGTGCAGTGGCTGTGGCTGGTCGATCCGGCGCAGCGCCTTGTCGAAGTGCTGCGCCATGCCGGCGAACACTGGATCCTGCAAGGGGCCTGGGTCGGCGACGACGTCGAAGCGCGCATCCCGCCTTTCGATGCCATCGCCATCGACCTGACGCGCTGGTGGCCGGAAGAGGCGGCAACGCCAGCGCCCTGAACGGCAAGCCGGCGCCTATGTACGCCCCGCTGCCCCATGCGCTATGCTCCCGCCGCCTTTCCCAGCCGGAGTCCGCCCGTGGCCAAGAAGAACCGCTCCAAGATCGCCGCCGAACCCCAGGCCAGCGCTGCGCCGGCCGCGCGCCCACAGCCGCCGCGCCGTCCGCTGTCTGTGGAACCCGAAGACGGCTGGGCCTTCCTCGATGACGCCGTCGCCCTGGGCCTCGGCCTCTTGTGCTTTCTCTTGCCCATCGCCGTCACCCCCGGCATCCGCGACCTGTTCCAGCTGCCCAAGCAGCTGATGATGGCCGAGGCCGCGGCGTGGTTCATCGCCCTGTTCGCCCTGCTCGCCCTCATCGGCCGGCCGCTGCGCTGGCCCAGGACGCCGCTCTTGTGGCCGGGGCTGGCGCTGGTGGCGTCCGTCCTGCTCGGCGTCGCCATCGCCCCCGAGCAGACCGGCGGCATTCTCTCGCTGTTTGCCAAGACCGACCTGCACCGCTGGCTGGCGGCGGCTGTGCTGTTCGCGGTCACCATTCTCGGCGTCACGTCGCCGCGCCGCTTTTGGTATGTCGCCGTGGGCCTCTTGCTCGGCGGCCTCTACGTCGCCCTGGTCGGCATCGGCGAACAACATGACATCCAAGCGCTGTTGCCCCAGGCCTGGCTGGAGCACAAGGTTGCCATCATCTCCAAGCCCGGCTCGACCTTCGGCAACCGCAACATGGCCGCAGAGTTGATCGTCGCCGTCATGCCGGCCAGCTACGCCGTGATGGCGATGGCGGCGCGCTGGTGGGGCCAGCACAAGACCTGGCAGGCCCTCTTGGCGCTGGCCTTTGGCGCCTCGGCGTTCGTGATCCTGCTCTATTACTTGAAGCTGACGGTCACGCGCTCGGCCTTTGTCGGCGCCTTCCTGGGCCTCGTGGTCGCCGGTACGGCGTGGATGGTCGGCCGCGTGCTGGCCGAAAAGCGCCGCGCCGCCGCCGAAGCCGCAGAGGCCAGCGAGGCCGCCGCCAGCGGCGCCGCGCCCGAAGCGCCGCGCCGCTCGCGCCTGATGCCGCTGGTGGTCGGCCTGACGTTGGCCGCCGTCGCGGTCGCCGCCACCTCGGCCTACCTCGTGCGCTCGGGCTTCAACACGCCCATCGACGAAGCGGACCAAAAGCGCGCGCAGAGCATGAGCGAACTGGTGAAATCCTCGTTCGACACCGAAGGCAACGCCGCGCAGTGGCGCTTTGGCATGTGGGCCAGCACCTGGAAGGCCATCGAAGCGCATCCTTTTGGCCAGGGCGCCGGCAACTGGCGCGTGCTCTACCCGCAGTACGTCACGCAGCGCACGCAAAACGAGATGTTCAGCATTGCCAAGCAGCCGATCCGCGCGCACCAGGACTTCCTGCAGTTTGCCAGCGAGTTCGGTTTGCAGGGTCTGGCGGCGCTGCTGGCGCTCATCGGTCTGGCCTTCTGGCTGACGGCGCGCGCGGCATCGCGCTATGGCGAGGCGGTGCAGGGCGACGCCGATGGCGCTGCCTGGCTGGCCTTTGGCGCGGCCTCGTCGCTGGCGGCGATCTTTGCCATCTGTGGCGATGCGATGTTCTCGTTTCCGCTGGCCTTGCCGGCGCCGACCTTCCTTTTTGCCCTGCACTTGGGCGTCATCGGCAGCGCCGAGATCTGGCTGACGCGCCCCGAGGAATGGGCCAAGCGCAGCACCGTGCCGACCTGGGGCAAGATCGCGCTGGTGGCGTCGGCCGTGGTGTCCATCGCCACCCTGCAGAACCTGCACGAGCGCTGGATGGTGGCCGAGCGCGGCTTCACCGACGGCCGCGCCATGCAAAAGCGCGGGCGCGCATCCGAGGGCCTGGTCGCCATCCGCGAGGCCATCGCCGTCAACCCCGACGACTTCCAGAACCACTTCATCGAGGCCCTCTGCCTCAACAGCCTGGGGCGCACGCGCGAAGCAATCGACAGCTTGCAGCGCTCGCTGGTCCTGTACCCCAACCTGTTGAACGCCTGGGTCAACGTCGCGATGTTCAGCGCCAAGATCGGCGATT
>Ga0172369_10001181_pt1 | contig 38068 bp, 51 predicted proteins | sample LakKiv25m_FD_114539 | JGI IMG/M metagenome (GOLD analysis project Ga0172369, IMG submission 114539) | Freshwater microbial communities from Kabuno Bay, South-Kivu, Congo - kab_022012_11.25m | ecosystem: Environmental > Aquatic > Freshwater > Lake | place: Democratic Republic of the Congo... | reverse complement strand
TAAAAAAATGAATCAGAGGGTTTTTCTGGTGGGGCGAGCGGGCGTTATACGCCCGCAGGCGTCGGGACTGAGCTTACGCATATTGCTGGAAATGGGTTCGAGCGTCGTCGTATAGCTGTGCCACAAGGAAACTTTTTTGGATTTGGTCGCCCGCATGGGCGGCTTTTTCTTTGGTTGCGCGGAGCGCAGGCCAAGGGTTTTTCAGAGGGGGAGAAATTTCTGGGGCAGCCGTCGGCTGCGCCTTTTTGGATTTTAGCCGCCATCGGCGGCTTTTATTTGGTAAAATAGAACTGCAACCAATTCACATAGTAGACTGTTTTTTATGGCTTAAATAGCCGTCTTGGACAGTTCAAGTCTACTTGGATTGGTTGCACCAAGGCGGCTATTCAAGTTGAGGGGGCAAGTATGGGTGAAAAATATATCTTGTATGCGAGAAAGTCTACAGATGTAGAGGACAAGCAAGTTTTGAGCATTGAGGCACAGCTAGTAGAGCTGCGAGCATATGCCAAAAATGAAAATCTAGCCATTATTGACGAGCTGATAGAAAAACAATCAGCTAAGACACCCGGACGACCTATATTTGGCGATATGCTAAAGAGGATAGAAAACGGCGAAGTCAGCGGAATTATAGCGTGGCACCCCGACCGATTGGCTCGCAATTCTATTGACGGTGGACAGGTTGTCTACTTACTTGACCAGACGCACTTGCGATCGCTCAAGTTCCCTACATTTTGGTTCGAGAATACCAGCCAAGGAAAGTTCATGCTGTCTATCGCATTTGGACAAAGCAAGTATTATGTGGACAATTTGTCCGAGAATACCAAGCGAGGATTGCGCCAAAAAGTACGACGTGGCGAATGCCCTGGAGTTGCGCCTTTTGGCTATATAAATGATGTTCGTACGCATACAATCGTGATAGATAGGCGCAATGCGCCAATTGTCAAAGAAGCATTTGAGTTGTACGTCAAGGGCGACCAACGACTTGAGGACATCGCCGAGTTTCTAAAGAACAAAGGCGTACTGTCAAGAGGCGGAAAAACAGCGCACCGAGATAGAGTAAAGAAAATGCTGACTAATCCGTTTTATTATGGGCATTTTCGTTATGTCGGTGAGGTGTACGAGGGCAAACATACACCTGTTGTGAGTAAAAAACTATTCGACCAAGTACAAACTGTCCTTGCCAAGCGTGGACACCAGCAAAAAGGTGCGACTGCGCCGCAAGCCTTTTGTGGACTTTTACGGTGCGGTGCGTGCAATATGCACATCACCGCCGAAAAGAAAATTAAGCGGCAAAAGAACGGCAATATGCATGAATATGTGTATTACCGATGCACTCGCAAGAACAAACTCATCAAATGCACAGAGTCAGCCATAACCGAGCCGAACCTGACTGCGCAGCTATCGGACATTTTGCATAGCTTCGCTATGCCTGAAAGCTGGGCGGTGGAGTTGGAGGAAATGCTGGCAGCAGACGAAAAGCAAGCAGAACAAAGTTCTGGTGTGTTTATCGCTGACGCTCAAACACAAGTTACAGGCTTGCAGGGCAAGCTCAAACGACTTTTAGATAGCTACCTCGACCAAGACATTGACCAGCCGACCTACAAGGCAAAACAAGCCGAGTTGATGAGTGCGAAAAAGTCGCTTGAGGAGCAAGTCAGCAAGCTGACGCTTGCGAGCAATGTTTGGGTTGAACCTATGCGTCAATGGCTGACACAAGCCGTTTCTCTCTGTGAAATCGCCAAAAGTAACAGTCTTGAGTCTAAAAAGGAGGCATTGTTGCAAATCGAAGGATTGAACCTGTTTCTAAAATCCAAAAAGGCGCAGCCGACGGCTGCCCCAGAAATTTCTCCCCCTCTGAAAAACCCTTGGTCTGCGCTCCGCGCAACCAAAGAAAAAGCCGCCCATGCGGGCGACCAAATCCAAAAAAGTTTCCTTGTGGCAGGGGCACGAAGAATCGAACTTCGATCTTAGGTTTTGGAGACCCATATACTGGCCATTGTACTATGCCCCTTTATTGTGGTACATGAACTACAATATTGTACCAGAAAATTCTATTGATTTATAGGTTGTAAAAGCACAAGCATAGTCTTATAATTAACGCATAAATATACACATAATCAAAGGAGTGGTTGGTCAATGAAAATTGACCACTTAAACACAAAGCGACATGAATATATTAATGCTAGGGTGGGAACTACCTCCTTACAACACTGGTGGATTGGGCGTAGCTTGTTACCACATGTCCAAGGCACTTGCTATTCAAGGTGCTAATATTGACTTCGTAGTCCCCTACAGTGCCATCCACCCAGGTTCAGAATTTATGAATGTTCATTGTGCGACGGGATTGTTGCCATATGAACGGTTTGAGTTGGGTGCGTACGACCACCCAATATTACATTCAGATCCTCTTTCTGAGGCAGATACTAATGACCTGCGGGACATGCACAGCGTGCAAGATCGTTACGTAAAATATGTTGAAAAACTTGTACGTATAACAAAACCTGACATTATTCATGCTCACGACTGGCTGACTATCAGGGCTGGCATGCGCGCCAAAGAAATAACCGATTCACCGTTAATTGTTCATGTACATGCAACAGAATTTGACCGATCAGGCAGCATCAGTGGTAATCCATTGATACACGAAATTGAGTACGAAGGTTTAACAATGGCGGATCGAATTGTTGCGGTCAGCCAGATAACCAAAGACCTAATCGTTCAGAAATACAATATTCCTGCCGATAAAATTGAGGTTATTCATAATTCGATTGATCTGGATAGTTTTAATGATGGACACGAATATGACAAACGAACATATAAGTACCTTGAAGCCATGAAACAAGAAGGATATACCGTAGTGCTGTGCCTAGGTCGACTAACTATTCAAAAAGGTTTGTCGCATTTAATCCGCGCAATATCAAAAGCTAGTGAAAAGTATGATAAAATTTTGCTACTAATTATTGGTGAAGGCGATCAACGTAACGATCTTATTGAGTTTGCGGCCGATTTGGGAATTTCAGACAAAATATTTTTTGCAGGTGGCTTTTTTGGGGGCAAACAAAAACGCGACGCATACGCCGGATCTGACATCTTTGTCCTTAGTTCGGTCAGTGAACCGTTCGGTTTGACGGCGCTAGAAGCAGCGCATTATGGCAATGCACTAATTATTACAAAACAATCAGGTGTCGGTGAGGTGCTTAACAGTGTGTTTAAGTATGATTTTTGGGATATAGATTTGTTGGCCGATCAATTAATAGGTATTGCAACATCAAGCGCACTACGAAATTCATTGCAACAAAACGTTCAATACGAATACAGTCGAATTTCGTGGCATGACGTAGCAGCCAAGTGTTTGAAAATGTATAATCTGCAGATTGGGGCTGGCTCATGACAAACAAACGAGGCATTGTTTTATATCTACACGCCCATCAACCGTACAGGGTACGTAAATACAGCGTGTTTGACTCGGCGGTCAATCACGATTATTTCGATGACCCCGATTATTACTCTGAACGCAATAACGAACAAGTTTTTCGTAAAGTTGCCGACAAATCGTATCGGCCAATGAACGCATTACTTGAAAAACTTATTGCCACTCATCCCGAATTCAAAGTTTCACTAAGTATTACTGGTGTATTTTTAGAACAAGCCGAAAAATGGGCCCCAGATGTAATAGAAAGCTATAAAAGACTAGTTGCAACCGGACGCGTTGAAATTGTTGCGGAAACTTATTATCACACACTTGCCTTCTTCTATAGTATGGTCGAGTTCGAACATCAGGTTGAAGCGCATAGAAATAAAATTCGCGAATTATTTGGCGTAGAAACAAAAGTATTTCGAAATACCGAACTTTCATACAACGACTCAATGGCTAAGTGGGCTGATAAGTACGGTTTTAAGGGCATATTAGCCGAGGGCTGGGATCCGATATTGGAATGGCGCAGTCCTAATTACTTATACCGACCGACCGGAACTGATAATATCGCACTACTTTTAAAAAACTATCGACTAAGTGATGACGTAGCCTTTCGATTTGGGGATAAAAACTGGCCCGACTGGCCACTAAACGCTGACACTTATTGTGAATGGGTAAATGCTGCAATTACGGATAAAGAAATTGTCAATTTGTTCATGGATTACGAGACGTTCGGCGAACACCAGTGGGAAGATACCGGAATTTTCAATTTTTACGAAGCTTTTGTTGGGAAATGGTTAGAAAACCCGGCTAACACCTATTACACGGTGTCCGAAGCGATTGATGCGTTCGAACCCGTCGGCGAGATAAGTATGCCATACACAGTAACTTGGGCCGATACAGAGCGGGATTTGACAGCTTGGTTGGGCAATAGCATGCAACAAGAAGCGCTAAGATACATATACGCCATGGAGGACGACATTCTGCGTACGAATGACCTGGAACTGATTGGTGACTGGCGAAAACTACAAACATCCGATCATGTCTATTACATGTGCACTAAATGGTTTAACGACGGCGACGTTCACGCATATTTTAGTCCATACGAATCACCTTACGATGCGTTCCTGTATTTTATTAATGTTGTCCGCGATTTACGCTGGCGACTTCATGCCTACCACCACACTGGTGGTTTAAATGGCTAGACCGATTGTACTTAGTAACGGCGAGCTGCATGTTGGGCTGAATGGTTATGGAACGGTCCATGACTTTTATTATCCATATGTTGGTTTTGAAAATCATTCAGCTGGCAGTAATCTGCGACACAAAGTTGGTGTTTGGATTGACGGTGAACTAAGTTGGATTGACGATCCGAATAATAAACAAAACGATTGGTCATTTACGTTTCGATATCCTCACAGCGCCTTAATCGGGCATACGATTGCAAAAAACGAACGCCTGGGTATCATATTGGAATTCGATGATTTTGTTGATGCCAACATTAGTGTGTTTATTCGAAATATACACGTTGTAAACCTTCGAAACCAATCCCGTGAGGTAAGGTTATTTATGCATCAAGCATTTGTAATTGGCGATTCGCGCAGTAACACCGACACTGCACAATACCTGCCCGATAATAACGCCATACTTCACTATCGAGGACGCCGAGCGTTTATTGTATCTGGTAACTATAACGATAGACCTTTTGATCAATATACGGTTGGCCTGTTTGGAATTGAGGGCAAAGAAGGCACTTATTGTGACGCCATTGACGGCGAACTGGGCATGAATAATGTAGAACATGGTCGAGTCGACTCGACGATTAGATTTAAAATCAATGTTGATCCAAACAGTTCGCAACGAGTTCAATATTGGATTGCGGCGGGTACGTCCACCCGCGAGGCGTTATATATTCACAGTAAGGTTCAAAACGATGGTGCCCTATCGTGTATGCAGCGAACGGCAGACTGGTGGCATGAATGGCTGGAACCAACTTATGCGATAATCGACAAAATCGAACCCAGTCATCGTACTACATTCATACAAAGTATGATGATAATTAAGTCACAAATTGACAAACGTGGCGCGATTATTGCCAGTACAGATACATCAATGTTGAATTATTCTCGTGATGCCTATGGGTATAGTTGGCCTCGTGATGGCGCTTATGCATTGTGGCCCCTTATACGTATGGGCTACAAGGATGAGGCATATAGATTCTTTGAATTTACAAAACGCGGTCTTCACGTAGATGGCTACATGATGCATAAATATCGAGCCGACGGTGCCCTGGGAAGTAGTTGGCATTCATATGTTCATGACGGAGCAATTGCGCCACCTATTCAAGAGGATGAAACTGCCTTGTCGGTATTTATATTTTCCCAATATTATCAAATGCATCCCGAATCTGGGTTACTAAAAGAATTTTATAAAACCATGATATTACCAATGGCTGACTTTATGGCGGATTATGTTGACAAAACGACAGGACTCCCCCGCCCCACCTATGACCTGTGGGAACAAACATTTTCAACCAGCACTTACACAACTGCTGTAACGTATGCGGCGCTGCTGGCGGCGTCTGATTTAGCAACGGCGGCAAATGACCAAAACAATGCGGTAAAATGGCGCCTGGCTGCAAACGATATTCAGACAGCGGCCCACAAGCACCTGTATAACGAATGTAAAAAGATATTTTATGTTGGATTAAACGTCAAAGGTACTCAAATAATAAAAAATGACACAGTTGACTGTTCTGCTGTTTTAGGAGCGTATATTTTCGGATTATTTGCAACCGATAGTGAAGAAATTTTATCATCAATTAAAACGGTTGAACAATTATTTGGCATCAACGAAGGCAAACCAGGCTTACCTCGTTATGAAAATGACCAATATCGTCGAGTTAGTTCTGATATAACGGGAAATTATTGGTTCATTACTTCATTTTGGTTGGCGCAATATTATATCGATTGTGGCGAAAAACAAAAAGCTTTGTCTATTCTAGATTGGGCAAAAAGCCATGCCCTCAGTACTGGAGTTATGGGCGAACAGCTGGACCCAACATCAAACGAGATAGTCTCACCTGCACCACTAACGTGGACTCAGTCTGAATATGTATCAACCCTTCTTGACATGATTGCAATGGACGAAAAACCTTCGTGAGCAATGCTATTTATTCGGCATTGAAAAAAGCTGTCACCACAGTAAATTTGCGCATTGAAAACATAAAACGACAAAAAACCATTATAAAATTCACTGAAAAGGTTGGCTTGGTATATTTTGGTTTTGTCGACCAAAACTCCGACGAACATAGAATCATTCGCGGATTAACGGTGTCGTCATCGCATCGGGACAACCACTACTGTGTCGGATCAGTTGGTGGTTATAACGTTTTAGTTGTTAATCGAAGTGACATTGTTGCTAAAACTGATAAACACGAAGCATTTAATTGGATAATTATGGCCTTTGATTTGCATACACAAAAATCAATCCCACACTTTTTTATTGGTGCGAATAATCACGACATGCGGCATTATCATTCCTTGTTTTCAACGTACCCTAATATGCACGAAGTTAATTTAGGGACGTTTCATACATATAGTCCAGATTTTATCAGTCGTTTTACAATATTCGCACGTCCAGCAAAAGCGCTTGATGTTGAAAAAGTAATTGACGTCAGCGCATCAAAAGTTTTAGGAGCTCATTTTTGGCCACTATCGGTTGAACAACACGACAACGTGTTGTATATATACTCAACCATACAAAAAGTTACATCGACATTACTTGATTCAATGTTTGAAAACGGCCTTTGGTTAGCCGGCTATATAGACAACGTTAGCTCTTGCGAGGTTTAATTTCGTTACGACCAAGGCTTTTTTTAGTTTCGGTATACGTTGCGTGGGTACGAGCAATCGGGTCATATTTTTTAATCGACAGTTTTTCGGCGTTATTTTGAGTGTTTTTGGTCGTATAATAAGTTCGATGACCGCTTAGGTCACTTACCAGACCGACTAATTTTCGCTTTGTATTCTTTTTTGCCATAGGATTCCTTTAAAATTTGTATAATAAACTACTAGAGGTAGATTATACCAAAAACAGATGATTATCGCAAGCTGCTTATCGATAGTTGGTAAAGCTAATAGGAAAATCAAAATCAGCAGACCTAATTAGCTGCATTGCGCTTTGCAGTTCGTCTTTGTTGCCGCTAATTACTCTGACTGCCTCGCCTTGGATTTGGGCTTTGACTTTTGGTAATTGTTCGCGCAGTAGTTTTGTTATCTTTTTGGCTTTATCTTGGTCAAGACCTGCAATAAACGGCAGTTGTTTAGTTGCTTTTAAATTACTGACGACGACTTCTTTGGATAGGTCGATTACTTTACTACTTTGTTCGCGTGATGCAAGTTTTTTTCGAATAATATCTATAATACTGTCAATTTGCCATTCGTTTGCGCCAATAATTTTATAACCTTTTTTGTCGTCCATCCATTCAATCTGGGTTGGTGTGTTTTTAAAATCATAGCGATTACTAATTTCTTTTTGAGTCAACGCAAAAACATTGTTCATTTCGGCTTTGTTGTATTCGGATACAGTATCAAAACTAAATGTTGCCATAACCCTATTATAACAAATGGTTATCACGAGGTGACTATAACTTAAATTGGAGCCGTGATCGGGATTTGAACCCGAGACCTCATCCTTACCATGGATGCGCTCTACCGACTGAGCTATCACGGCACATCTTTACGATTATATCGCGTAATTTATAGTTATGGAAATATATAATCAAAACTCAATATTTATTCTTCTTCGTGTAGATACCAACCGAGCTAGAGGGGGTTATTGTTACTTTGCTAAATTTTGATGCATCTGTATTTAACATTATAATACATTCAGTATATCATAATATGTTTTATGTTACCCCTTGTCACATTAAACATAAAGTAGCTTAAATTATGTTATAAGCAACGTAGAATTTTTGTTAACGATACAAGTATACATAGTTTGCATTTTCATAATGCTAATGCTATATTTAAGCTACCTAAACATGGTTCATAATAATTCGGGGAAAATTGTAATGAAATCAAAAAATTTATCAAATAAAATATTTAGGTCTGGTTTTACTATAATTGAACTTATCGTAGTTATTGTAGTTATTGGGATTCTGGCTGGTGTTACTGTTGTTAGTTATATTGGAATATCGCAAAACGCTGTTGCTATGGGACTTAAGTCTGATCTGACCAATGCGTTTGATCAAATGCAATTATATCAGTTTAGAAACGGTTCTTATCCAACCTCTATAACTAAAACGGCTGACATATACTGTCCAAACCCCACCGATACCCGGTTCTGCTTTACTGTAAGTTCTGGCACTACCTTGGCTTATGTCAATGCAAGTCCTACAACATTTATGCTTACTGCTGAAAAGAACGGTACTAGCTATATTGTCACCGATAACACAAAACCGTCTCTTAATCCCCACCTAAGTTGTCCGTCGGGATTTATAACTGTTCCTGGAAGCACAACCTACGGTACTAACGACTTTTGTGTCATGAAGTACGAAGCTAAAAACGATGGAAGTAACAACGCCGTCAGCACAGCCGCTGGTACTCCGTGGATCAACATAAGCCAAACATCGGCTATCGCTACCGCTGCCTCTGCTTGTACTGGCTGTCATCTCATCACCGAAGCCGAATGGTTAACTATTGCTCAAAATGTGTTAAATGTTGCAGCTAACTGGACTGGCGGTTCGGTTGGTTCTGGTCAAATCTATAGTGGACATAATGATAGCACGCCATATAATGCCATCGAAGCTAGTACAGATGATAGTAGCGGATATTATAATACCGGTAACGTCAGTCCTTCAAATCAACGTCGTACTTTGATCTTATCTGACGGTGAAGTTATTTGGGATTTAGCTGGAAACGTTTGGGAGTGGACCAGTGGACAAACCACAGGTGGTCAACCGGGGATAACCGGTGCTGGTTATGGCTGGCGTGAGTGGACTAGCTTGACCAACTATGGCTCTCTTTCACCTAATCCATTTCCGTCATTTACTGGTATATCAGGTGCTAGCAACTGGAATAGTAGTAAAGGTGTAGGTATGGTATATAGCAGTTCAGACGATGTGACGTGGCAACGTGGCATTTTTCGCAGTGGCGATTGGAGTCAAGGTATTGGTGCCGGTGTACTAGAAATGGACCTGTTAAATGTGCCGTCCTCGTCAGGTCAGAGTCTTGGTTTTCGGTGTGCCAAATAAAATTGATATATGACATAAACATTAACCCACTGTATTTTGTATTTTCATAAAGCTAATGTTATATTGATATCAATCTTTGACTATTAATATAAAAATATTTAGGTAAATTAACGGTGAGACCGACCAAACCATTAAAACCCTTTAAAAAATCGGGTTTTACTATAATCGAACTTATCGTAGTTATTGTAGTTATTGGGATTATAGTTGACTATTGACTTCTTATATTCCTTATGGTAAATTTGGGCTATCAATATAATTGAGGATTTCAATAATGAAACTAACGCATAAATTACTAAAAACTCTAGGTTTTACGATCATTGAACTTTCGGTCACTATTGTTGTTATTGGTATACTGTCTACTGTGGTGTATGTTGCATATGTTGGTGTCAGCAAAAAAGCAACAATCGCGACCATTGAAACTGACCTAAATAATGCTAGCGATCAGTTAAAATTATACAAGTTAGATAATAAAAAATATCCAAGCTCCAATGATTGTAGTACTATCCCGGCCTCTCCTCCTAAAATCTGTCTGACGGCTGTTTCCGGCAATGTGTTTTTATATACGTCATACTATCCATATAATAGTTATTCACTGATTTCTACTAATGCGTCTGATGGCTTGGCGTACAGTATTACAAACACCACAACGCCAAGAGAAATCAGTTATTATCCCCCGGATGCATCCTGCCCGACAGGATTCATTAAAGTACCAGGTAGTGTAACGTATGGCACCAGCGACTTCTGTGTTATGAAATATGAAGCCAAAAACGTTGCTGGAGTTGCAACAAGTCAAGCTGCCCTTAAACCATGGGATTATATTACACAACCAGATGCTATTACCGCTTCTAATGCTGCATGTACCGACTGTCATCTTATACAAGAAGCTGAGTGGCTAACAATTGCACAAAATGTGTTGGGGGTTGCCAGTAACTGGAGTGGTGGTTCTGTTGGATCTGGGTATATTTATAGTGGTCATAACGACCAGGATCCTGGGGGTGGCGATTATAAAGGTCAAGCCGCTGATACTAATGACAATAATGGGTATTATCTTACTAACAATACCGCTCCGTCGAATCAGCGTCGTACTTTAACTTTATCTAATGGAGAGGTAATATGGGACTTTGCTGGTAACGATATGGAATGGACATCAGGTACAACGACTGAACAACCTGGGATAACTGGCGCTGGCCTTAATGTTCGTGAATGGACTGCTATAACTAATCCAGGTACTCATTGGCCCAATCCATCGCCTACTACTACTGGCATATCTGGCGCTGGTGGCTGGAATAGTAGTAATGGTATAGGTAAGATTGATAGTAATGCCGATGAATCGGGTGTACGCGGTTTTCTCCGTGGTGGTGGCTGGGGCTATGGTTCAAGTGCAGGTGTCTTGTCGCTAGAATTACATTATTCGCCTGGATTATCTGTTGCGGGTTGTGGATTTCGTGCAGCTCGTTCCACTCAGGCGTCGGAACCAATGCCTCCACCACCGTACGATTCTAACGGTCCTCCCGCTAACCCTCCTCAATAGTCACCTCGACGTTGATAGGTTTTAATAAAGCATCCTATCTACCAATGAACTAATAAAATATGCTAAAATAGTACAGTTGCCGCCTTAGCTCAGTTGGCCAGAGCAGCTGTTTTGTAAACAGCAGGTCTTCGGTTCGAGTCCGAAAGGCGGCTCCAACACGCTGGAATCGTGTAGTGGCAATCACAGGAGACTGTAAATCTCCCGCCTTATGGCTTCGTAGGTTCGAGTCCTACTTCCAGCACCAAAATGAATAACCACACCCGTAAGGCTGTGGCTATTCATTTTGATACTAGTTGTATATCTTGACTGTCCTACACTACTCGTCGGGGTTGTTGAATTCGGCGTGGTTGGCCATTGGGAATAATTATTTTCGCTGCTTTATCATGAATATTTTTAGCCAAATCGGCCTGATTTGTTCGTTCGTACGCATCAGCCAAAATACTTAATGTTTGTGGAATTGGATCCAATTCCACAGCTCGCTCAAGAGATTCAATCATTTTTTTATCAAAACCTAGTTTTTCTTGAACTTTCGCGTATGCAATATGGCGTGACGCAAGGTCGCCGTCAATTGCAATTGCCTGTTCAAATGCTAAAGCAGCTTTGGCGTAATCTTTGGTTTCATAATAAATAAGCCCGACATTATGTAGGCTGCTGGCACTTGGTTCTAATGATTGGGCGATTTCAAAACATTCAATCGCATCCTTTAACGAATGTTGTTTCGCATATAGTATACCCAGTCTGTTGTAAGCGCTGGCGTTTCGTTCGTCGATGCGCAGTATCGTCAGCAGCGCCTTTTCAGCGCGCAGATACTTATCTGATTGAATCGATTCCTGAGCGATAGTCCACAATTGGCTAAGTTTATCTGATATACGTGAAGGTAAATCGGCAGCAACCTCACTAATCGTCTGAGGTTGGTAAATAACCCAGACTCCCAAAAGAACTATAAATAACAGACTCATCATATCTACGGTCTATTATAACAGAATGATTGCCTATATAACCATTTGTGCCAAACAAAGGCGAATATTACCGTTGGCTTCTATGCGTTGATATGTTTTTAATAATTTATCAATGTAATTAACAGTGTCAAATTGAGGATTTTTGATAATATCCTTTTTTAAAATATTGGCAGCGTCAGCAAGCAACGTCAGGGTCAAGACTCTGCTGTCTTTGTAACGTTGAGCGATCAACAGCTTATCATATAAGCCACTCTGCAGTAACTGTTTTGCATCGTGCATCATGACGGTACGGTGGTCAAAATATTCTTTATCTGTTGAAAGTTTAGTAATTTCTGCAGGCAATCCGTCGGCGATAAACAGTATCTGAATTCGTATTTTTTCGTTAGTAACACCCAAATCGTCTAACAGTTGATTTGATTGTTTTAGTGTAATAGGTTGTATGTTAAGATTTTCGACACGAGATATAATTGTTGGTAATAGTTTTGACACAGAATGTGAAACCAAAATAAAGTACAGTTTGTCGTTGGGCTCTTCTAACAGCTTTAAAAATGCGTTTTGTGCTTGGTGCGTCATTCGCTCGGCATAGTCAATGATGACAATACGATCCTTCGTAGTTTTTGTTCTGGTGTCGTCGTAAAGTCGTCTAATAATACCGATACTAATCGCACCTTTTTCAATATCAATTCGTTCGTCTTTTTCGGGCAATATGGTTGTTGGGGTAACACCGCGAAGTTCGGAAATATAAACAGCAATCGTAGAAAGACCAACGCGACTATCCCCTGTTAATAGTAACGATTGAGGTAGTTTTTTTGAAACGTGGTGTAATAGCTGTTCACTAACAGGGTTGATGATTGGTTTATTGTGTTGAATCATAACGACCCCCTGGAAAATACTTTGAAATTTCATCAGGAATTGGTGCGGTAAATACCTGTCTGTTGCCCTCGGGAATAGTAATTTCTATACTGAATGCGTGAAGGTAAAGTCGATCGGATTGTTTTCCATAAACCTTGTCACCCAAGATAGGTGTCCCCAGATGTTTCATATGTACTCTTAATTGATGCGTTCGTCCGGTTTGTGGCAGTAATTTAACTAGCGAGTATTTGTCATTTGATGCGACAACATCGTATCTGGTTAAGGCGGACTTTCCGTTAATGTCAGCTCGAAAGGTACTTGGCGCTGACGGGTTTCGACCAATCGGAAGCTCAATGTTTGCACTAGATAATTTGGGGTGGTCAGTTACGATGGCGAAATATACTTTTTTTACTTTTCTATCCGAAAATTGTTTTTGCAAATATTCGGCTGTTTCCGGGTTCCTAGCACCAATCATAACCCCGCTGGTGTCACGATCCAATCGATGAATAATACCTGGGCGATTTGTTTGAATGTTATATGTACTGTATCGTTTGAAAAAATCAGCAACCGTAAATTCGTCGTTCGCAACACCCTTGGAATGCGACAACATGCCGCATGGTTTATTAATGACAATGATATTGGTGTCAATATATAAAATTGGAATACTATTTGAACTATGGTCAGGCGAATTCGGCAAATTAACCGTAATTTTGTCAACGTCAATAACTGTGTGCTTGGGCGATAATACCTTTTCGTCATTGACGCAAACAAAACCCGATTTGATGTATTTTTGCCATGTGCTGCGTGACGTATCCGGATATCGATTGGCTAGTTCGCTATCCAGTCGTTGCTTGTTGGACATAACCTCAAACAAATAACATGTTTTCCCCTTATAGGGGGTTGAATACGTACCACGGTTATCCTGCAGGTTTTTCATTAGTTCGCCGGATATATTGGCGTTATTTGTTCGAATTTGTGACATAACATAGTCACTATCGTCATCGGCACTATCGTCGAATAGTATATAATACTGTTTTTTGATGAAATGGAACGAAACTAGCGTGTTTATTGGACCTGGGTGTGAAATCTTAACCATTTCAACGTTTCGCGGTACGTTATCATCACTTGCCACCTTGTAACGTCGTAGAACGTCCAAAATGTCACGACTGGATACTTTCACACTATTAACTGCCTTTGGGTCGTAAACCGACAGCTTGTTGAGCTCGTAGAAGTGTTGCATTGGCAATTGGAGTCAGATCATGTTCAGATTGCTTAAGTTTTGACAATAACTGATCGTCTGTAATATTTCTGTATTTTGTTTGAAAATCTATTAAGAAGTTACGAACAGTATCGGCAACAGCCTTTTTAAGGTCGCCGTAGCAGGTATTACCTTCCCATTCATTGTTTACCTCGGTTTGATTACGACCTGATAGTAGTGACAAGATTTGCAGTAAGCTTGATATTCCTGGCTGATTTTTCCAATCAAAGTGGATACTGCCAATACTATCCGTTGTAGCTCCCATAATCTTTTTAACGGCAACGTCTGGATCGTCGATTAGTAATATTTTTGATTTATCATCATTCGAGCTTTTACTCATCTTTTTAATTGGATCAGTAAGGCTTCTGATACGAAGTCCACTGTCGCGTTTAATAAACTCTGATTGTAACTTAGTCGATTCGGGAATTACAAAAATATCACCAAATTTATTATTAAATCGAATCGCAATATCGCGTGTTATTTCAAGATGTTGGAATTGGTCGTCGCCTACTGGAACGTATTTTGCGCCGTACAGTAATATATCAGCTGCCATTAGAACGGGATAATTAAACAGTCCAACACTAATACTGTCACTATTTTCAGCTGATTTTTCCTTAAATTGAGTCATACGATTCATTTCACCAACATAGGTAAAACAGTCTAGGATCCATGTTAATTCGCTGTGAGCAGGAATATAGCTTTGTCGATAGATATAAGTGTTACTGTCATTTATATCAAGTCCTGCTGCTACAAAGTACTTTAAATTATTTAAGCTATTCTGATAAAGTGACATATGGTCTACTGGAGTTGTGAAGCTATGGAGGTCTGGTACGAACATATTTATTTGGTATTCGCCGGCAAACTTACGTTGCATATCGATTATAGGTAGAAACATACCTAAATAGTTACCTATTGTTGGTTCTTCGTTCGATCTAAGTCCAGATAAAATTACAGGCTTCATATTCTTATCCATTATAACCTACTTCCCAGTGTTTTGTGCGCCTTAAAACCAAGATATTTTGTATATTTCTTATATGAATTCTCACCGACAAGTATTGGATAAAAACCGAACGAGCAATACTCAAAATTACGTAGAGTTGAGACGTCTTTATCAGAAATCTCGTTTTTATTCAGAAAACCCTTTATTTCGTATATTGTTTTTGGCGTTTCGCATGTAGTGTTGTGTATATATCGTTCGATATCATTACAAAATTGATCCATTAATTGTTCAGTAATCTCGGTATTATTTACTTCAATAGAAACTGCCATAGGACATACACCTATAAGTGATGTTTTTGATATGTCGTCTGGCATCAGGACTATTTTATCTATTGATGATGAATTTATAAATCTTCGATTATAGTCGGAAATTCTCGGAATAATAATACAAGGTGGTTGCAGACATGTTGTTGTGTGCAAATCTATCACCAGATCAAACGCCTCGTACCTAATATAGCGCAATATTGTAGCCGCACGTCTTTCTTCATACGTAGTCGTGCCACCGGTGTAGCTTCTATTCATATCAGATTCTATTTGTCGTACGTTTTTTCGATATGCTTTTATATTTCCTATTTTAAATCTGACATGTGGTACGATGTCTGGTCGTATTTCTGTAATATAATCATATAGTTTTTTGCCTAGTAATTCGTTCCCGTGCAGGGAACCTAGTAAAAGTATTTTCTTCATAAATTGTGCTCCTTTTGTATTAATAAAATAGACCGTCACGGTGACGGTCTATTCTATATACTCGAGTTTTTGGATGTGTTACTTAAGAACACGGAACAAACCGCCACAGAAAGTTCGGTATTGCCATGATTGTATTGGTGTGTTCGATTTTATCATTACTATACCTTTATAACATAAAAATTTAATCTATGATAGATAGTAAGTGGTAAATTAGCGTTTTGAGAATTGTTCACGTTTGCGGGCTGATTTAAGTCCGTATTTTTTACGTTCTTTCTCGCGAGAGTCACGTTTTAAGAATTCGGCTTTTTTCAGTATCGTGCGCAAATCGCTAAAGCCAGTTGTTATGGCTTTGGCAATAGACAGTTTAATTGCGTCTACTTGACCCGATGCGCCACCGCCTTTTACAACTACTGTAATATCAAAATCTTTTTGTTTACTGACTAGCGCCAACGGATCGGTAATTTCAGCTAGGTGAGATTTGTTTTTTCGTAAATATTCATCAGCTGGTCTATTATTTATGGTAATTTTACCAGTGCCTTTATATAGTCTGGCCGATGCGGTTGCGCTTTTTCGTCGTCCTAAACCGTACAGGTATTTTGACTCAGCCATGTTACATTACCTCGACCTTCCGTGGAGTCTGTGCGCTATGTGTGTGGTTTTCGCCAACAAAGACCCGTAAACGCTTTAACCGTTCGGCTGCAAGTTTATTTCGAGGAATCATACCTTTTACGGCCTCTGTTACAATTCGTTCAGGGAACTTTTCACGCATTTGTCCTAGTGTTTTTTCACTAATTCCACCAGGGAATCCTGAATGTCGGTAATATTTTTTATCAGTTTCTTTGTTTCCTGTTACTACAACTTTTTCAGCGTTAATAACTACGACGAAGTCGCCGTTATCGATGTGTGGAGTGTAGGTTGGTTTATATTTGCCGATCAAGTATTTTGCAACCGTTGTTGCTACGCGACCCAAAGGGGCGGTTGATGCGTCAATTAAAAACCAGCCATGACTAACGTCGCCTTGTTTTTGTGAGTATGTTTTAGTATTGACCATTACTCTTTAACCTCCTGGGGTTTGGGCTTAGTTGACGTAGACTTAATTTCGTCAACGAAAGCGATTGTTGCCATTTGGGTGCCGTCACCAACACGCAGCGAGGTACGTTCTACCCTGACGTGTCCGCTGTTACGTCCTGTCAGCTGGGGGGCAATTAAGTCAAACAACCGAAAAGCTGATTCTTGGGTACTGAGAGCTGCGATTACTCGTCGACGATTACTTAGACCACCTTTTTTAGCTTTGGTAATAACTTTTTCAATATATCGGACTAGCTCTTTAGCTTTTGGTAGGGTTGTTTCGATTTTTCCATGCATCACTAAACTAGTCGCAAGACCTTTTAATAATGCTCGTCTTTGATCGCGCTTTCGCCCAAATTTACGTCCAATATATCCGTGTCGATGCATGACTAAAGTTCCAGTTCCGCCAACTTCTCGTTTACTTCATCAAGTGCTTTTGATCCAAATCCTTTTAGTTCTCGTAGGTCTTGTTCGCTTAGGGTTACAAGATCATGAACCGTACGAATATCGTTATTTATCAATGCGTTGGCTGTTCGGGCAGATAGGTCCAATTCTTCGACCGCAGTGTTAAGCTCGTTCTTTTCGTTATCCTTGTCTTGACCAAGGGCTGGTGCAAAATCTACCACCGTAGAGCCTGCTAATGCTGTATATTGATTTACCAATATGGCCGATGCTTCTTCAAAAGCTTGTCTTGGTGTCAACGAACCGTCGGTTTCAATACTTAGTAGAAGTTTGTCAAGATTTGTTTCTTGTCCCACACGGGTATTTTCGACTTTGTATCGTACACGTAATACCGGACTAAAGATTGCATCAACAGCAATCATGTCGCTGTGAATTCGTTTTATACTTGAATCTTCAATTGTTTGATAGCCTCGTCCAGACTCGACAATAAGGTCGATTAATATTGACTTTTTAGGATCATCAATCGTGCAAATTATCTGATTTTGATTTATAACCTCAATGTCGGCAGTGGTTTTGATGTTTTTGGCGGTAACTGGTCCTGCACCCTTTTTTTCAAGGCGAAGTTCGACGGGTTCATCGATGTAAGATTTAAGTCGGATGTTTTTAATGTTTAGCATAATGTCAATAACGTCCTCTTTGACACCGGGAATAGTCGTAAATTCGTGACTGGCGCCTTCGATGCGAAATGCTACGACAGCAGCACCCTCAATACTGGAAAGTAAAACTCGGCGCAAACTGTTGCCAAGTGTATTACCGTACCCTGCGTGTAGCGGTTCGATATCAAAGGTGGCATTCGTTGGGCTTTGCTCGTCAATGTTGGCAAGTGCTGGATTGTAAATTACTTTTGACATTTTTTGACTCCTTTTCGCCGTGTAGCGAATTTTAACGTGAGTAATACTCAACGATTAGCTGTTCTTTAATATCTGGTTCGGCTTCCTCGCGTGTTGGTAAGCCGACTATCGAAATGGTTAATTTTTTATGGTCGCTCTTGAGCCACCCAAGAGGTCCCTGGTATGTGTTGCTTATTACTTCATCAATTTGGCTAAAGTAACCTGATTTAGTGCTTTTGGGGCGGACAACAAGTTCGTCGCCAACCTTCATTCGTATTGATGGAATGTCAACACGACGACCGTTTAGCAGAAAATGTCCGTGACCAACTAATTGTCTGGCTGAACGTCGACTGGTGGCAAAACCTGCACGATATACGGTATTGTCCAGGCGAAGTTCCAGCAGTTGCAGTAGATATTCGCCCTGAAGTAAACCATCTCTGTTTTTTGAATGTTCAGCTTCATTCATTAATTTAGCAAATTGTTTTTCAAGTAATCCATATGTACGACGAACTTTTTGCTTTTCACGAAGCTGAGTTAAATATAGACTTGGTTTACCCTGGTGACCATGAGCATGCATCCCTGGAATGCCAGTCTTCCTGGACATAACCCTGATCGCCTTGGGGTGCATAGCATAACCTTCACGACGACTCTGTTTAACAATAGGGGAAGTATCTCGCGCCATATTATGCCCTTCTTATTCTTCGTTGTCGTACACCGCCGTGAGGAACGCCTGTTACGTCTTTGATGCTGTCGACGGAAATCTCTAAACTACCCATTGCACGAATTGCTGCTTCTCGGCCAAGTCCGACACCCTTTACAAAAACGTCAACTGATTTTACGCCAAATTGACCTTTGGCTGTTTCGGCGACCTTTTCGGCGGCAACTTGGGCTGCATAGGCCGTACCTTTTTTACTACCCCTAAAACCAGTCGCGCCAGCGCTGGAAGCTGTCAGCGCATTACCGCTTTTATCGGTAAAGGTTACGATTGTGTTGTTGAACGTTGCTTGAATATGCATTTGACCGGCAGGAACTGACCGGCGTTGTTTTTTCTTGGTTGTGGTTTTCGTTTTTGCCATAATTCAATTCCTTTCTACGTCTTGGACGCGGCTTTCTTTTGGGTCCCACCAACAGCAATACCCTTTCCTTTACGAGTTCGTGCATTGGTGCGTGTTCGTTGACCGTGGACGGGTAGACCGCTTTTGTGTCGAAGTCCTCGGTATGAACTAATATCTTTTAATCGTTTGATATTATTCGTAACTAAACGCTGTAAATTACCTTCAACAATATAATTTGAATCAATAACCTCGCGTATTCGCTGTTCTTCGGCTTCGGTAAGGTTTTTGACGCGAGTAGTTGGGTCAACGTTAGCAGCAGTAACGATGTTACTAGCAAATTTTGGACCAATACCGTAAATATACGTCAATGCGGTTTCAATTTGTTTGTCAGCGGGAATGGTAATTCCAGAAATGCGAGCCATACTACGCAATCTCCCTTCGGTTGATTGCGGGGATTGGGGACTCGGAATTAGGAATTGGGGTAATTGCAAATACGAGATTTTCTAATCCCCATTTCCCATTTCCCATTTCCTGATGTTGAGTATTACGAAACATTCTAACCCTGCCTTTGCTTGTTCTTAGGCTTTTTCTTATTGATGACACGCAGGATACCTTTGCGGCGAACCAACTGGTCATCAGCGCTGATTTTTTTGACACTCGCACGAACTTTCATAAATTGTTTACAAAATCCTTACTGTCATTCATTACATTTAATCTTTTAAGCGGAAAGTGATTCTTCCCTTACTAAGATCGTAAGGGGTCAACTCGACCTCCACTTTATCACCTGGCACAAGTCGGATATAATGTTTGCGCATTTTACCTGAAATGTGGGCGATTATACTATGACCGTTTTCAAGTTCAACCTTAAATTGAGTATTTGGCAGTGATTCCACCACCTTACCTTGCAATTTGATTACTTCTTTTAAACTGGCCATAAGTTACAGTTCACAATTATACACCACTGCGTTGAAAACGTAAAGAGATAATCATAACAAAATACTTGCTCGTGTACTGCGTACCCGCGCTTATTCAATAATTCTATTATATATCACATGGATTTTGTGTCAATATTAAAACAATCATATATCAAAATAGATATTCTTAATGTTATCTGATTGTCAGGACAGAGAGTAGATTATATTACCGAGTAACACGGAAACCAAAACTGTTGTTACCAGCGTTAGTTGTGAATGCCATTGCTAAAACGCCTGCTCCGTTATAACAGTTATTTGTAAAATCACCGCCACGAAATATATATGCCAACGTTGCATCGTTTGCGTTGCTACTTATAAGGCGCCCGATCCCATTAGATGGGCCCCAGCTGCCGGCGCCAGTTATACCTGTTGTTGCCGGGAACGGATCTGGTGAAATTTCGCCATGTTTTGTTATGCCTCCCCAGGCTCGGTTTTTATAAGAAGCATCGCTTACAGCACCAGGTTGATGGCCACCAGATGTTGTACCTGATGTCCACTCATTTATATTACCCGAAAGGTCCCATATCACATTACCGTTTGATAGTGTTAATGTGCGACGAGTCCGAGCAGGTGCCGTAAAATACGTACCATAATAGCCGTCGGCATCATTTGAGCTTGCCGCCAGGAAAAATGGGCCGTCGTCCACGTTCCCGTCACAGTTTCCACCGTAAATATATCCCGTTCCAACTGCGTGGTTGCCTGCACCGTCGTCCCAATTGCTGTCCACGCCAAGCACGTTTTGGGCAATAGTTAGCCATTCGGCTTCGGTAATTAAATGACAACCAGTACAGCCGACAACATTGGCACTGTAGGCTGCAGCTGTAGTTCGATTTACCGTACCCCACCACGGTTCTCCAGCCGCTACAGATTCAGGCACATTTGTTGCACCGACCTGTTTAGCTTCGTACTTCATAACACAGAAGTCGCTAGTTCCATACGTGGCACTGCCTGGGACAATTATGAAACCAGATGGACAGGTTAACGAAGCGACTAATGTAGGTGACGAGATTTCGGTAACACGATACGTAACACCGCTGGCGGTATGTGTAGCGTCCAACGTAAAGCCGGATCCGACAGCAGTATACGACAGTGTGGTACCGGGACTAGCCTTAAGACAGTGTCTAGTATCAGGAGATGGCGCGGAACCTAGCGGGCAATAGTTACCGTCAAGGCTGGTTGGATAAGAACCGTGGTCGATTTGATACATTTTTAGTTTACTCGCACTACCAGAAAGATCAGACTGTAGTGATGAAGCGATAGCCTTTTGAGAGATGCCGGTATATGCAACAACGCTAATAGCCGCTAGGATACCGATAACCACGATAACCACTAACAGTTCAACTATAGTAAAGCCTGCGTCGATAGTTGATGTATGGTAGTTAGTATATGTCATGGCGTCAGATAATTTTGTCATATATATTATATTGTCTTAATGTGCAGATAAACACAAGGCATTGCGCCAACTAACTACTGACTACTATTTATAATCGTCGTACGTTACCATCAGTGCGCGCGAATTGACTTGTCGCAATGATTCCAGTGCAACTGAAACGACAATTAGTAGTCCCGTACCACCAATTGACAACTTACTGCCGGTAACGCCCGCCAGATTATACATCAAATACTCACCTATAAACGGCAAGACGGCAATTGTGCCAAGCGCTAATGACCCGAATAATGTTAGTCGATTTACGGTACGAGTCAGATAGACTTCGGTCTGTTGGCCGGGACGAATCCCGTCAATAAAACCACCTTGTTTTTGAAGATTCTCGGCAATTTCATTTGAGTTGAATACAATTCCTGTATAAAAATATGTAAATAAAATCACAAGTATAAAATATACTGCCGGATAAATGAACGCTTGCATCGTTGAACCTGTAAATGAACCCGGGCTGGGCGTTTGAAACCAAAGAATCAGATTCTTTGCCAGCGTCAAAAAGGCTGGATTGCCCGTAGCCTTGATTATCTGTCCTACAAAAGCTGGCAATGATAAAAACGATACGGCAAAAATTATTGGAATAACGTTGGCTGATATTAATTTAACTGGAAGAATGCTTTTTATACCACCATAACTACTATTACCCTGAACGCGTTTGGCGTAATTAATTGTAATAACTCGCTGAGCTTCGTTGATTTTAACCAAAATATACAAAATAATTAATGACGCCAGGACAAGGCCTACCGCTATCCAAAAAGACAATGGGTTTACTGGTATATTGAACCATCCAAATACATTCAGGGAGCCTTTGGACGTATCAAACAGCGAACTTCCAATTGTGGCCATAGTTTTCGGTATTTGGCTAACAATACCAGCAAATATAACTAAACTGATACCATTGCCGATACCTTGTTCGGTAATTAATTCTCCTAACCACATCAACAATACAGAGCCGGCAGCCATAGCCGTAACGGCAACCACCCAGTCTGTTAATGACGAATTTGCCAGGATAGTCGTGTTACCCGCCAGTACGGTTTGACGAAGTATAAATACAAAAGCGATTGACTGGACGATAGCCAAAGGAATACTTATCATACGTGTCCATTGGTTGATTTTGCGTCGTCCAGATTCACCGTCTTTGTGCAGTTGTTCGAGTTTCGGTATGGCTTTGGTTAACAGTTGAGTAATAATTGACGAGGTAATAAACGGACTCATCCCGACAAGAATAATTGAAAAACTAGTTAAGGCTCCACCGGTCAGCAGGTTTAAAAAACCACCAAAGTCAGATTTGCTGATTATACTGTTAACAACTTCCTTAAGTTGAGTTGGTTCAGCCAGGGGGACTGGAATGTGTGCGAGTAATCGATAGGCAACAATAATACCCAACAAAATAAGAACGCGTTTTAGCATATCGCGATTTCTTAATGATTTTATGATTGTTTTCCAGTTCATTACGTATTTTATACCCCGTTAGTGTTTATCGTCGGCCAATATATCAATTAAATTTATTTTTTGGTGACAGTTTCAGCAGGTTTTTCACTCTTTTTCAATGGTACAGCAGTTTTTACAAAACTTCCACCAGCTTTTTCGATAGCCGTTCGTACGCTTTTACTGGCACCCGATACATGTAATGTTATATTTTCGGTTAATTTACCTCGTGAAATGACCTTTACCGACTGATAGGGTGACGAAATATACCCAGCTTTATACAGGGACATATTATCGACGGTTTTGCCTTTAAATGTATTAAGGTGATCTAGGTACACAACCTGAGCGGGTGTACGAAGTGATTTGAACCCTCTAGCCTTGGGGACGGCCATAACCATCGTACGCGAGCCACCGGCAAACATCGTGTTAATTTTTTTACCACTACGAGAATTCTGTCCCTTTGTACCGCGTCCAGCTGTTCTTCCCTGGCCGGCAGCAATACCTCGACCAACTCGTTTAGGGACTTTTGAGGCGGTAATGTTTAATTCGTTGTACTTAGTCATTTTCAGTTTCCTTTTTTACGGTCTTTTTTACAACTGATTTGTCGGATTTTGCGTTCAGCCATTCACGTTTTGGTGTTATGCTTTTCAAAGCATTGATTGTGGCGTAAGCGATGTTAACCTTATTGGTTGATCCAAGAGATTTAGTTAATATGTCGTGAATACCGGTAACACCAATAATTGAGCGAACAACGCCACCAGCTATAATACCAGTACCTGCAGAAGCTGGTTTGATTAGTACCCGTGCGCCTGAAAATTGCAATTCACAGTCGTGTGGAATGGTTTCTTTATCAATAGCAATGGTTACAATGTGTTTTTTAGCGACTTCTGTAGCTTTGGCGATAGCAGCTTGGACATCGGCACCTTTTGCTACACCGATACCAACTTTATTTTTTTCATTACCGACTACAACTAACGCCTTGAATCGAAAACGACGTCCGCCTTTTTGCACTCGTGACACTCTATCGATATTAATAACCAATTCCTGAAATTCCTTTTGTTCTACAGGCATATCACGTCGACCACCAGACGATCGTTGACCTCGTTGTCCGATTTGTGGTTTTGAGGTAGTTTCTGTCATGGTTAAAACCTTAATCCTTCCTTGCGCGCTGCTTCTGCTAGTGCACATAAACGTTTAGCGTATTTATGGCCATTTCGGTCAAACACTATGGTCTCGATTTTTGACTTTTTTGCCTTTTTAGCAATATCGGTACCAATCAAAGCAGCTTGTTCAGTCATTGTTCCGGTCATTTTTTGTCCCTCGCTGGTACTTGCAGCAACCGTTCGCTGGGCGTTATCATCAATCAACTGGGCGCTAACATGTTTATTACTTATTGATACACTTAGACGAGGTCTGGTGGCTGTTCCTGAAATTTTTGAACGAACACGACCTTTTCTAAGACCCTGATTCAGAATTTTATTCGCGTGACTACCCATTATTTTCCAGCCTTTCCAGCCTTACGGCGTACAATTTCGTCAGAATATTTAATACCTTTTCCTTTATAGGGTTCGGGCTTCTTGATTTTTCTAATTTCAGCTGCTGTTTGACCAACAGCCTGTTTGTTTATCCCGGAAACAGTAATTGTCATCTTTTCAACCGTTAGGATGATTCCATCAGGAGCCTTATACTTTACAGGGTGAGAAAATCCTAATAGCATTTCGATTTCGCTGCCACCACCACTAACACGAAAACCAACACCGTTTATTTCAAGTTTCTTTTCATAGCCCTTGACAACACCAACGACCGCATTGTTTAGCAGCGCCCGCTGCAAACCATGTTGAGCTTTGGCGATACGTTCGTCGTCTTTTCTGGTGACAATTGCTTGATTGTCGGTAAGTGTGACTGTTACGTCGCTCAGATATGGAACAGTTAACTCACCTTTTGGCCCTTTAACTGAAACGATATCCGAGTTGACCGTGATTGTCACGCCGTTGGGTATGTCGATTGGCAGTTTTCCGATTCTACTCATAGTAATTCCTTAATAAACCTTTAACATTAATTCACCGCCAAGACGTTGCTTGAAAGCGACATGACCAGGCATTACACCCTTGCTGGTACTGATAAGCACCATGCCGCGACCATTTTTCACTCGGGGTATATCATCAGCACTGGCGTACACACGTCGACCCGGTTTTGATAGTCTGGTAATTTCGGTGATATTTGCATTTTCACCTGGCTGGTTTATGGTTATAACCAGTGTGTCGCGTGGTTTCGAGTTTTCAATCTTAATCTCACTTAGGTAATTTGCTTTTTTAAGCTCTTTTGCGATAGTAATTTTTAACTTACTTGAAGGAACGCGAATTTCGTTTTTTCCAACCATAACGGCATTACGAATGCGAGTTAGTAGGTCGGCAATTGGATCTGTTGTTTGTAATGACATATATTTTCCTTTCCTACCAACTGCTCTTTGTTATACCGGGAATTTCGCCTTTTGAGGCTTTTTCGCGAAAGTTAATACGATTCAGTCCGAAACGACGCATATATGCACGTGGTCGTCCGTGCAATACATCTCGGTTTTTCCACCTTGTTGGCGAGCTGTTCAAGGGAAGTTTGGCAAGACCTTCTTGGTCGCCAAGTTCCTTTAATTCAGCGCGTTTTTCGGCATATTTAATGATCATTTTTTTACGTTTTTCGTCTCTAGCAACTGCAGATTTTTTAGCCATTATTTCACGCCTCCTTGCTTCTCAAATGGAACACCAAACTTTTCAAGTAATGATCGACTGTAATTAGGATTATCGCCAGAAATAACAAAAGTAATTTGAAGCCCGTGACTAACCTGCGTATCTTCGAACGATAGTTCAGGAAAAATTGACTGCTCGACAACACCAAAGTTATAATTACCTGATTTATCAAACGCCTTTGCACTGACACCGTGAAAATCACGTGTTCGAGGTAGTGAAACGTTAATAAAACGATCCAAAAACTCGTACATGCGAGATCCGCGTAGCACTACGCTAATACCAACACGATTCAAGCCTGCTCGAATCTTGAAACTAGCAATGGATTTTTTCGCCATTCGGTCAATAGGGTGCTGTCCGGTTATTTTGGCTAAAGTATTGCGTACTACTTCGTAATGGTGTTTATCGTCTTTGTTTTTTCCGATTCCTACGCTGACTACAATCTTTTCAAGTTTAGGAACTTGATGTACGTTCTTTAACTTTAATTCGGCTTGAAGTTCCTTAACAATTAAGTCTTTGTATAAGGCTTTCAGGCGAGGAGTTGATTGGATTAGGACATTTGTTGTAACCATTATTTAATCTCCTTATCTTTGAATTGTCGGGCGACACGTATTTTGTTGCCATCGTCGTTTTTCGATAGACCAACTCGACTGGTTTTACCGGTTTTGTCATCGATTACGAGTGCTACCTTGTGAATCGCAACTCCAACCCGTATGTCTTTTTGTCCTCCGCGAGGGTTTTGCCTTGTCGGTTTAACTTTACGATGGATATTGCCGATTCCATCCACCAGAACCTGGTTCTTTTTAGGAAGAACCGCAAGAACTTTTCCGGTCGTACCTTTATTGGATCCACTTATTAGTTTCACGATGTCACCTTTGATTATGCGTTTTAACGTTGCCATACTATAAAACCTCTGGTGCTAGACTAATAATCTTGGAGTAACCAAGTTCACGCAATTCACGTGGTATTGGACCAAAAACGCGTGTTCCTTTAGGGTTTTTGTCGTCACCGATAATTACTGCGGCGTTGTCATCAAACGCGATAGTTGAACCGTCCTTACGTTGAATTTGGTCACGTGTTCTTACGACGACCGCTTTAACAACCGATTTACGTTTGACGACGCCAATAGCGGTTGCAACTTTGACTGTAGCAACAATGATATCTCCAACTCTTGCGTAGCGACGTTTTGTTCCGCCCAGTACCCGAATACACAGGATTTCTTTAGCACCTGAGTTATCTGTTACTTTTAATCGTGATTCTTGTTGTATCATATTAACCCTCTTTATCCGTCAAAACTTTATCTTGAAGCTTAGGTTGACGAGCTTTCTTCTCGCTTGGTTTAACAGTTTCATTGGCGTAATCAGAAGTAGTAGTTGTTAATTCATCATCTTTCAGCTGGATTGATCCACGTGACTTTTCGATAATTTCATCTAATTTGAATGATTTACGTTTTGAAAATGGACGTGTTGCACTAATTGTGACCTTGTCGCCCTTGTTTGCGGTATTATTTTCATCATGAGCCAAATACTTGCGACTAACGGTGTACTGTTTTTTGTATATGGGATGGGTCTTGCGACTTGTAACAAAAACTGTGATAGTTTTATCGGTTGAGTCAGATGTGACGATTCCTGTAAATATTTTCTTCATATACTTTATTCTCCTTTTACTTCCGCTTTATTGACGGGATTTGTCGACGCAAATATTTCGTTGGCTCGTATAGCGGTATGTAGTCTGGCAATCTCTTTGCGAGTGGTAGTGATAACATGTGGATTAGTAAGTTCGCCCAACTGATGGCCTCGTTTCGATTCAATCAAATCACATTGTTTCGTTAACAGTTCTGACCGTAGCTGATCTAGTGTCTTAACTTCGGTTGCGTTCTTTGTCTTGTTGACGATTTTTTTTGCAGCTGCCATTAGACTATTTCCCTCGCGATAAATTTAGTTTTTACTGGTAGTTTATGGGACGCTAGACGCATTGCTTCGCGAGCAATCGGTTCGTCTATGCCTTTCATTTCAAATAATACCGTGCCGGCTTTTACTTTTGCTACAAAAAATTCAGGGTTTCCTTTGCCGCTACCCATTTTTACGTCAATTGGTTTGCGAGTAACAGGAATGTGGGGGAAAATACGAATCCAAATCTTACCACCGCGCGAAATATGTCGAGTCATTGCTTGACGAGCTGCTTCGATTTGTCGACTGGTAATACGTTCGTTTGACTGAGATTGTAAACCAAAATCACCAAAAGCGACGTATTGCCCACGAGTGGCAACGCCTTTGTTTTTGCCCTTACGGACTTTTCGGTGTTTAGGCTTTTTGGGGGATAACATATCGATTAAATCCTTTCACCCTTATGAATCCAAATCTTGACACCAATAATACCAACAGTGGTTTTGGCGCGAGAGCAGTGATAATCAATATCCGCACGAAGTGTGTGAAGAGGGACGCAGCCTTCAATCATTTTTTCGGTTCGTGCCATTTCAACATTATTAAGTCGTCCGGAAACCTGAATACGAATACCTTTGGCGCCAGCCGCCATCGTGTTTTGGGCTGCCATCTTAATAACTCGTCGGAAATTAGCCCGACGTTCAAGTTGACGAGCAATATTTTCGGCAACAAGCTTCGCAGCCAATTCAGGACGTTTTACTTCTTCGATATTCAAACGTGCAGGTAAACTAGCAATTCTTTCGATAGCTGTTTTTAATTCTGTTACACCAGCACCACCACGTCCGATAACAACACCAGCCTTGGCGGTATGGATTGTTATTGTAATCAAATTGGCCGATCGTTCTATTTCGATACGATTTATCGTTGGACGACTTTCAAATCGTTTTTCAATCAAGGTTCGAATTTTATGATCTTCGAATAGCCATTTCGCAAAATCTTTCTTACCTGCATACCATCTGGAATCCCAGTTTTTATGAACATGGAGTCTAAAACTAATTGGATTAACTTTATTACCCATATTATTTGACCTCTTTTTTGGCTGTCATTTTACGTACAGTTGTTTTTTCAGATTTAGTTGGGCCGTCCTTGGATGTAGTCGTCGGTTTGGTTTTAATACTCCCTGAAAGTTCAACCAAAATGTTGGACTTTTTCTTTTGATAATGTCTGGGCATACCTTTGGCAGCCGGTTTAAATCGCTTCAAACGAACACCTGCTGTTACTGATAAGGTAGATATATTAAGAGATTTTCCATCTAGTCCATGATTATTGATAGCGTTTGCTTTGGCGCTTTGAATAGTTTTAATAACTGGCAGTGCGGCACGTTTTGGTGTGTGAGACAAAATAACCAAAGCATCAGCCACACTGCGACTTCGAACAAGACTGGCCACTAATGCAACCTTCCTGGGTGTTTGATCAATGCTTTGAGCATATGCTCGTACTGTCTGTAAGTCGGCCATTATCGTTTATCCTTTCCACCATGCTTGCGAAATTTACGAGTTGGGCTAAATTCGCCTAGTTTATGCCCGACCATGTTTTCCGTCAGTAATACGGGTATATGAATTTTGCCGTTGTGAACAGCAATCGTGCGACCAACCATCTCGGGGCTAATCGAACTTGATCGAGCCCATGTTTTGATAATTGTACGATCATCTTGACCAAGTGCTGATACTTTTTTTGCAAGCTTAAAGTCCACAAACGGACCTTTTTTCAATGATCTACTCATGACCTACCTTTTCCTTTTCGCATCGTGGCGACTTTTTACTATCAAATTACTGACGTCTTTACGGCGCCTTGTGCGATACCCAAGTGTTAATTGTCCCCATGGAGTTTGAGGTGGCTTTCCTGGACCGTGGCGTCCACCGTCACCACCGCCATGGGGGTGATCCGCCGCGTTCATAACCACTCCACGAACACCAGGACGAATGCTTTTCCGACGATTTCTGCCAGCTGATCCAATTTTGATATTTTGATGTTGTATATTGCCGACAACACCGATAGATGCAGTTGCTTCTTGTCTGAAACGACGAACCTCGCCTGATGGCATACGAACTTGCGCGTAATCGCCATCACGAGCCATCAATTGCGCCTTGGTACCAGCCGATCGAACCATTTGGGCACCTTTTCCGGGGTGAATTTCAATAGCGTAAATCTGTGATCCGATAGGAATGCGCGACAACGGCATGCGATTGCTAGATTCGATAGGCGCTTCTGTGCCGCTTTGTACTATTGTGCCTTTTTGCATCGCAGTGTCAGCTAGGACATAGTGATACAGACCATGTTGATCCTTGATACGCGCAATACGAGCACTGCGATTTGGGTCATATTCGATTTCCTCAACAACAGCTTTGGTGCCATCTGCTAGATTATGGTTTATCAGACGATAATGGCGTTTTACTCCACCGCCCCGATGACGAACTGTAATGCGTCCAGTGTTATTACGACCAGCGTTTTGTTTTTTACTTTTTACCAAACTTTTTAGCGGCTTCTTGGTTGTAATTTCGCTAAGATCCTGGCTGGTCATGCCACGACGGGCCGGAGAGGTTGGATTATAAAGATTAATTGACATTACTTCTTCTCCTTCTTGCCGGAATCAGCTTCGGTGGTGGCTTCGTCGAATACCTTGATACTATTACCTTCAGCTAAGGTAACGTAGGCTTTTTTGGAATCTTTTCGGTGGGTCTTGCCAGGCTGACTTCGTTTATTTTTTGAAAAACGAATTGACTTACCAGACTGAATTAATGTTTTAATTCCAATTGTTTTTACGTCAAACTGACTTTCGACAGCTGCGATAATTTGTTGTTTATTTGAATCAACGGGCACATCAAAAACGTAAACACCGTCCTTGGCTTGACCGTATGCTTTTTCAGTCGTTCGTGGGAATATATTTATTTGTTGTGCCATATTACTTCTTTGCTCCCAACAGCCACGTTTTAATAATGTCAACCGATTTGGTCGATAATACTATATGATCGGCATTCAATATATAATAAACACTTAGGTAGTTAGCACTGACAAGCAATATATTTTGCACATTGTTGGTAGCCCGCAATATTTGAGGTGTTTTTTCATCTACAACCAATAATACTTTTCTGTCTAGGTTGTTGTTAGACAAAAATCCAATTGCGTCCTTGGTTTTACCCATCGTGGCAAAATCTTGAACAATAACCTTGTTGGCTTTATGTGCTAATGTCAACGCCTGTCGCAATGCTACCCGTTTACTGGTGGTGGATAGTTTTTTCATGTGATTTTCGTTTCCAGTTGGACCAAAAGCGATACCACCACTGCGCCATATTGGATTACGGCTGGATCCGAACCTGGCACGACCAGTGCCTTTTTGTCGCCATGGTTTTTTACCACCACCACTTACTTCCCCCCGTTTTTTTGTTACAGCGTGGGCGGTGCGTGAGTTAGCAAGAAAACTATCATAAGCTAGTTTCAGTAGTTCATGATTATTTACATCAACTCCAAAAATCTCTTTCGGTAAAGTAGTCTTGTTAACAGTTGGTTTTGTGATTTCAGCCATTACTTAGAACCTCCAATAATAATCAGGCCTTTTTTAGGGCCAGGAACTGCACCACGCAAACCAATCAAGTTTTTATCGGGGTCGATATACGCAACCACAAGGTTTTTAACTGTTACACGGTCGTGACCCATTCGACCAGCCATGCGCTTTCCCTTGAAAACTTTTTGGGGATACATTGATCCTATTGATCCAGGCTTACGAACGTCACCTTGTCCACCGTGAGTGTGACGACTAGTTAAAAAGTTATGTCTTTTTACGGTTCCGGCGAAGCCCTTACCCTTGCTGGTACCGGTGGCATCGACAATATCACCAAGGGAAAAAGCATCGACATTTATTTTGCTTCCAATCGATATATCCTGTGGGATATCAGAAACACGAATTTCTCGTATATAAGTAGGCGTACATTCAGCAGGTTTAGTATGGCCTGCGTGGGCCTTTGTAGGGTTTTTGCCTTCGCCATATGCAATTTGTACAGCACTATATCCATCAGTTTCAACAGTTTTTAACTGAGTTACTGTCACTGGGCCGGCCTTAATCAACGTCACGGGAATCATGACGCCACTGCTGCTAATGATTTGGGTCATACCAATCTTGGTACCTAGAAGTGCTTTCATGGCCTTCTTGCTCCCACTTAAAATTCTTGGTGGAAGGCAGTATCCTATCTGTTGGACTTACCAATTCACCAAGAATCGTTATTAATATCTTAGAAGTTACCTCTTAACTTTAGCACACCTCCTGTTATCAGTCAATAAATTTGATACGTGATAAAATTACTATATGAAAATTGTAAAGAGGCGGCGGGAAACAGTGATGCTTTTAGCGGTGGGTGTTCTGGTCATCAATCTTGCGTTTGCTGTTTGGATTAGTGCCAAGAACGCATTATCTCCTATAATTTTTTTGTCAAACTCTTCTGCAGCCATAAAACAAAAAATTAATAAAAAGCTTGACGCAAACGTATCAACCGTACCCACAGTTTCTAATAAACCTTTATCTAATACAGACCCGTCAAGCATTTGGGTAGTTGTGAACAAACAACACCCTCTAACGCCTGTTCAGTACAGCCCTGCTGACCTAGTTACGACAATGGGGGGCAAGATCAGTCAAAAGGTACAGCTGGACTTTGAAAAAATGCTGTCAGATGCAGCCGTCCAGGGTGTAAATATCACAGTTGTCAGTAGCTATCGTTCCTATGACACACAAATCAGCATATACAACAACTACGTAGCAGCAAACGGTCAAGTGGCTACTGATACGTTTAGTGCTAGACCTGGATATAGCGAGCATCAAACTGGCTTTACGATTGACTTCGGCAGCAGTACTAATACTGACTGTAATATCAAGATGTGTTACGAGAATACAGTCGAAGGTCAATGGCTGGCAAATCACGCATATCAGTATGGGTTTTTACTGCGTTATACCGCCGAAAAACAAAGTGTAACTGGGTACGTGTCTGAACCATGGCATTACCGATATATTGGAATCAATCTTATCACTAAAATGAGAAATACCTCTAAATCGACTTTGGAAGAATACTTTAATATTAGCGGTGGCGAAACCTATATTTAATTTGTTTACATAAAATTAACAATAATGCTTGAGTTTATTTGGTAAATGCGTCATACTGTTGACATAAAGATTTATTAAGGAGAATATTCATATGGCAAGTCCCAAAAAAGCATCAAATAAACTTAAAAAGACCAAGATGAAATCATTTGAACTTAGTCCGGATCACAAACCATTTATGTCATTTAGAGTTACCGATCAGACAATTTACTGGTCAATACTATTAATTTTGGTACTTTTGTTGGGTGTTTGGGTACTAAACATACAGATAAATTTGTCTGATATCCTCGACAGCGTTAAATAGTTTAAATTATAGGAGTAGTTGAAATGGCAAAACCAAAAAAGACTACAAAACGGAAAAAACAGCCTAAACAGGTTAAATACGTATCATTTAAACCTTGTAGGGACACTAGGCCATTTGTGCAATTCAAAATCACTGACCAAACTGTCTACTGGTCAGTTATGTTGATATTAATATTACTATTGGGATTGTGGGTGGTAGACAGTCAGATTAAAATTTTAGATATACTGCAAAATATGGTACATGACTAGGATTAGGATACCTACATTCTTATTTCGGCATCAACGCCAGCCGGTAGGCTGAGGTTTTGTAAGCTATCGATTGTTTTTGGTGTAGCATTGGTGATATCGATTAAGCGTTTGTGGATTCGCATTTCGAATGCCTCACCACCTTTTTTGTAAACATGTGGTGATTTTACAACTGTAAAAACACTACGACGTGTTGGTAATGGGACGGGGCCACGGACACTGGCCCCTGTTCGAATGGATGTATCGATAATTTGTTTAGCTGATTGGTCAATTACTTTGTAATCATACGCTTTGAGGCGTATTCGAATACGGGGAGTTTGTTCCTTTTCCTTTTCTACCATAATTTGTTCCTTTCCGCTGTATAACGGATTTTATATCGTAACCTACACCATGTCATATGACCTGGTCGCCGTTTTCGCGGCGTGTCATGAACCAGTTTTCTTTCTGTCACGACGTAGTTCTCAATATGATTAATAATACTCAGCTATTGTAACAAAATATTGTCCAAATGCAAGTTGACAACTGGACGAGTTGTGGTATGATGATATTAGTCTATCCGTGTTCCAGGAGGATACTAATGGTTGGACATGATCAGGCAAGTCATGATACAAGAAGGATCGAGATTGTGCATGCGATCGGTCTTGAAAACGCCGTAAAGGCGCTGCACGCCATGTCGATTAAAGACTTGAACAACGGCGGCGTGGGCTTCGCAACAATGATCTTCACTATTCACAGGCGCGCCAAGCGGGTGCTGAAGGGAGTCTCAACGGTGGCCCTTACAGCGATCATCCTCGATGAAACTCGCTATGTACACGCACGAGCAATAAAGATCCCTGGTATATTTCCGGGACTATACGAACTCACAATCTTTCACATCATCTAACACTCCCGCCAACCCGTTGACAGCGAACCCCAAAGGTTCCTCCGGGAACTGGCGGGGTTTTCGCATTTTAGACATTAAAAATACCTCTGTTTAAAAGAGGTATTTTTTATATTATAAAGAGTTATTTTATAACTTTTGTAACTACACCGGCACCAACAGTCTTACCGCCTTCGCGAATGGCAAAGTTTAGACCTTTCTCCATTGCAATCGGTGCAAGTAATTTGACCTTGAATGTCAATGTGTCGCCAGGAATAACCAGTTCTTTGTCAGCTGGCAGTTCAACTTCACCTGTAACATCTGTTGTACGAAAGTAAAATTGTGGTTTATAGCCTTTGCTGAATGGCGTATGACGACCACCTTCTTCTTTTTTAAGAATATATACTTCTGCGTCAAATTCAGTGTGCGGCGTTAAACTACCAGGTTTGACAACAACCTGACCACGTTCGATTTGATTACGTTCAATACCACGTAGTAATATGCCTGCATTATCACCAGCTTGACCCTGATTTAAGTTCTTTTTAAAAGCTTCAATACCGGTAACAACCGTACTTTGTAATGGGTGGATACCAACAATTTCAACTGGATCATTGATTTTGACAATACCTTGTTCAATACGACCAGTTGCAACTGTTCCACGACCCTTGATTGAAAAAACGTCCTCAATTGGCATAAGGAATGGTTTGTCTAAATCACGAATAGGTTCTGGAATATAGCTGTCCAATGCATTAACTAGTTCCATAATTGCATCTTCTGACGCTGAATCGCCTTCTAGAGCCTTAGTTGCTGAGCCTTTGATAATTGGAGCGTTTTCGTCAAAACCGTTTTTAGCAAGAAGTTCACGAATGTCCATTTCAACTAATTCAACTAGTTCAGGGTCGGCCAAGTCCATCTTGTTTAGAAAAACAAGAATTTTTGGCACACCAACTTGTTTGGCAAGCAAGACGTGCTCGCGGGTTTGTGGTAATGGTCCATCATTTGCGGCAACTACTAGGATAGCGCCATCAATCTGTGCGGCACCGGTAATCATATTTTTGACATAGTCGGCATGTCCTGGCATATCTACGTGGGCATAGTGACGTTTAGCCGATTCATATTCAATATGACTTGATGCAATAGTAATACCACGAGCTTTTTCCTCGGGTGCGTTATCAATTTGAGCAAAAGCAACTACCTTGTTTACTGCACTAGGCATTTTTTTTGCAAGAACAGATGTAATTGCTGCTGTTAGAGTTGTTTTACCGTGGTCAACATGTCCCATTGTTCCGACATTAACGTGGGGTTTAGATCGATCAAAGTCTGCCATTATATTGTTTCTCCTTAATATTTTTTAGACGAAGGTAATATTACCTCACGACGTATGCTTTGCATTATACAGAATAATTTGCATAGAGTAAAGTTATTTATTGATAATTTTAGTTTCAACGCCATTAATATATATGACTATCCAAAAATATATTGATAAAAAAACTGAAAGCTCAACATCTAGAAGTAAATTTAACCCCTGTAAAACGCAAATAATGATGAGTAGCAAATAATTGCAAGTAACAGAACGGATTTACAATAAACATAAAATTTGGCAATACCTCACCATGATTCTATTATCTATTTAGTTGAACGCTTATCAATTATTTCTTTGGCGACATTTGGTGGGACTTCCTCGTATCTGGCTAATTCCATTGTGCTAGCGGCTCGTCCTTGGCTCATAGACCGTATGTCATTGGTGTATCCAAACATATTAGCCAACGGTACCAACGCTTTTACTAGTTTTGCGCCGCCACTGAGGTCGTCCATTGCTTCTATTCGTCCACGACGAGAATTAAGGTCGCCAATCACGTCTCCCATAAACTCATCAGGTGTCGTTACTTCGACATGCATAATCGGTTCAAGCAGAATCGGGCTGGCTTGTTTAATACCGTCTCTGGTTGCCACGCTACCGGCCAATTTAAAGGCCAGTTCGCTTGAGTCAACATCGTGATAACTGCCATCATATAACGTCGCTTTGACATCTACGACTGGATATCCAGCGATAACACCACCGTCAAGTGTTTCACGCACACCAGACTCAACTGGTTTGCGATATTCCTGAGGCACTACACCACCTTTAATCGCATCAACGAACAAAAAGCCTTTTCCCGTTTCGTTTGGTTCAAATTTAATCCAGACATCACCATACTGTCCACGACCGCCAGATTGTTTAATATGTTTACCTTGAACTTCTGACGTACCCTTAATGGATTCACGAAAGGCCACTTGTGGTTCGCCAATATTTGCTTCAACCTTAAATTCACGTTTCATGCGTTCTATTAAAATATCAAGGTGTAATTCACCCATACCTGACATAATAGTTTGACCAGTTTCAATATCTGTATGTATGCGAAAAGTTGGATCCTCTTCAGCCAGTCGCTGAAGCGCTATACCCATTTTTTCTTGATCGGATTTAGTTTTTGGCTCTACCGCAATAGAAACAGGTGGATCTGGAAATGTAATCGTTTCTAGGGTAATTGGCTGAGCAATATCTGATAAAGTTGCACCCGTAAAAGTATCTTTTAACCCAACAACAGCGGCAATATCACCAGCGCTGATGAAATCAATATCTTCACGTTTGTCGGCATGCATACGCAAAATACGTCCAATGCGTTCCTTGTTGCCAGTGGTGGTATTAAGTACGTATGAACCAGCTTTCATAACGCCACTATATACACGTACAAATATCAGTTTTCCAACAAATGGATCAGTTGCAACCTTGAAGGCTAGTCCGGCAAGCGGTTCTTTTTCATCTGGTGTACGTTGAATCGCCTCGCCGTTTTTTGGATTAAGACCCCACGTAGCGTCAATATCAAGCGGTGAAGGCAGATAATCGACACCTAAATCAAGGACTTTCTCTACAATAACACCACGACCGTCACCTCCAGTCACCAAATAAAAATCACCAGCTAGAACACGCTTACGAAGAGCGCCTTTCAGTTCGTCGATGGTTATTGAATCTTCACCTTTTTCAAGAAATCGTTCAAATAACTCATCATCGGCTTCTATTGCCGCCTCAATCAACAAACTGCGAGCATTTTTAGCTTTTTCACACATATCAACCGGAATATCACCAACTACTAATTGGTGGTCGGCGTAATCAGAGTACGTATAGGCCTTCATATCAATCAGGTCAACAACTCCGTTGATGTCTTTTTCAAACCCAATCGGTAGGTGTATAGGTAGGGCGTTTTTGGTTAATCGTTTGTGGATGCTATCCAATGATTTATAAAAATCTCCGCCTGTTTGATTGATCTTATTAATAAAGCATACCCTTGGAACCTTATACTTATTAGCCTGACGCCAAACAGTCTCGGACTGGGCTTCGACGCCCATTTTGCCATCAAAAACGACTACTGCACCATCCAAAACACGAAGCGATCGCTCTACCTCGGCAGTAAAGTCAATATGACCCGGTGTATCGATGATATTTATCTTGTGATCACGCCAAAAGGTTGTAACAGCAGCCGATGTAATCGTGATACCACGTTCACGCTCTTGCTCCATCCAGTCAGTTGTAGTCGTGCCACCATCGTGAACAACTCCAATTTTATGTGAAAGCCCAGTTCGGTATAAAATACCTTCGGTTACAGTAGTTTTTCCAGCATCAATATGGGCAATAATACCGATATT
>Ga0172369_10001178_pt1 | contig 38107 bp, 22 predicted proteins | sample LakKiv25m_FD_114539 | JGI IMG/M metagenome (GOLD analysis project Ga0172369, IMG submission 114539) | Freshwater microbial communities from Kabuno Bay, South-Kivu, Congo - kab_022012_11.25m | ecosystem: Environmental > Aquatic > Freshwater > Lake | place: Democratic Republic of the Congo... | reverse complement strand
GGCGCTGGCGTCGGGGCTCGTGCTCGGCGGGGCCTCGGCGATCTACGCGGGCTACGCGTGGCCCAGCTCGCGCTTCCTGGTGCCGTTCCTCGTGTTCCTGACCGGGCCGCCGGCGGCGCTGCTCGAGGCCGCGGCGCGGGGCGTGACGGCGGGACGCGAGGCGCTGGAGCGCTGGGCGCCGCGCGGGGGGCGCGTCGCGGCGTGGGGGCTGGCGGGGCTCGGCGTGCTGCTGGCCGCGGGCGGGGTGCTGCGCTGGATCGGGCCGCGGGGCGACGCGGGCGAGCTGAGCCGGGCGCGCGTGTCGACGCTGGACGGGCGGCCCTGTGACTTCTGGAACCTGAAGTGGCAGCGCTGGGAGTGCAGCCACCTGGATCGCGACCTGCACGACATGGTGGGCGTGCCGCAGGAGGGCGAGTGCGACCTGCCGGGGAGCGGGTGGGTGCGGCTGCCGGCGAGCGGGCCGTTCCAGGGCAAGGCGCTGGAGGTGGCGCGTCCGGCCGGAGCCACGGCGCTGGAGTGGACGATCGCGGCCGACCCGGCGGGGCGCCCCAAGAACGCGGTGCCGGTGACCGTGGCGGGCCTGGCTCCGGAGGCGCGCGTGCGGCTGGTGTCCTCGGCGGCGCCGGAGGTGCGGCGGGCGCAGCTGGCGGCGGGGGCCGAAGCCGTGCGGTTCGCGGTGACGGCCGACCCGGCGGTCACCGCGCGGGCGGGCGTTTGCCTGCGGTGGGCGTGGCGGTGATGGTGGGCCCGAGGGATCGCTACCGCGGGCGCAGCGCTCGGGCTTGCGGGCGCAGCAAGCAGCGCCCCTACTTGTACTTGGAGACGATCTTGGCGGTCAGGTCGAGCTGCGGCATGGCGTAGAGCACGCCGTCCTGGCGCTTCTCGAGGATGATGGTGTAGCCCTCCTGGAGGCCGATCTCCTGGATGATGCCGCGCAGCTTCTCGAGGATCGGGGCGAAGGCCTTCTCCTGGTTCTCGAGCAGGCTCTTCTGGTGCTCCTGGTACTTCGACTGGAGCTCCATGCCCTTCTGCTGGTACTCCTGCAGCTTCTGGCGCTTCATGTCCTCGGACATGAGCTGAACCTGCTTGGAGAGCTGCTCTTCCATCTCCTGGAACTTCTTCAGCTGCTCCTTGAACTCGGCCTCGCGCTTGGCCACGTCCTTCTCGAGCTTGTCCTTGGCGGCCTTGCCGTCGGCGGTGCCGAGGATGGCCTTCTCCATGTCGACGTAGCCGATCTTCACCTGGGCGAAGAGCGGCGACGCGGCCAGCAGCACGACCGCGGCGAGCGCCAGTGCGAAACGCTTCATGAGAGCCTCCTTAGAACGGGTTTCCGATGGTGAACTCGAACACGATGGAGTCTTCGCCGACCTTGGGATTCAGCGGGAAACCCCACTCGAAGCGCAGGGGACCGACCGGCGACCACCAGCGGATGCCGAAGCCGACCGCGGTGCGCAGGTTCAGGAAGTCGATGGCCTCGTCTTCGTTGAAGGCGTTGCCGGCGTCGAAGAAGAGCACGCCCTTGATGCCGACCTGCTCGAGGATGGGGAACTCGAGCTCGGCGTTGAAGATGAGCTCCTTGTTGCCGCCGACCACGAACTTGGTGAGCGACGAGTCGGGGCTGTAGACGCGGGCCACGTCGATGTACGGCCCCAGGCTGTTGCGCTGGAAGCCGCGCACCGTGAAGATGCCGCCCACCAGGAAGCGCTCGGTGATGGGCACGCCGGAGGGGTCGGGGGTGTAGATGTAGCCGAGCGTGCCGTTCAGCTTGGCCACGACCTTCCAGAAGATGGGGAAGAACCAGCGCGAGCGGAGCAGCACGCGCGTGAAGTCGGTGTCGGAGCCCGTGTAGGCCGCCGCGTGCTCGACCGAGGCGCTGGAGTACTGGCCGCTGGTCGGGAAGATGACGTTGTCGCGCGTGTCGTAGCTGAGGTTCAGCTGCAGGCTGGACGTGATGCCCGAGCCGAAGATGCGGCTGACGGGCACCGTGGTGCGCTGGCTCCAGCCGCCCACGCTGGTCGTGACGTGCTCGAAGCGGTAGTAGAGGCTGAGGATGAGATCGCGGGTCAGGCGATAGCCGAAGCCCACCTCGCCACCCGTGGAGCTCTTCGAGAAGTCGGTGAAGTCCTGCACGTAGTCGTAGAGGTTCAGGCTGAACGTGAGGTCGGAGTCGAAGAAGTAGGGCTCGAAGAACTGCAGCGTGTAGATGGAGCGGAGCCCCGACAGGACGACCTGCAGCGTGACCGTCTGGCCGCGGCCGAGGAAGTTGTACTTCGAGACCTGGGCCGTGAACACGAAGCTCTCGAGCGACGAGAAGCCGGCGCCGAGCTGGAAGGAGCCCGTGTCCTTCTCGGTCACGTTCACGGTGAGGTCGACGTAGCCGTCGATGGCCGAGCGGCGGTGGACGATGTCGACCTTCTCGAGGTAGCCCAGGCGCGTGACGCGGTTCTTGGACTCGTCGAGCTTGGAGGCCGAGAACCAGTTGCCCTCGCTGATCTCGAGCTCGCGGCGGATGATCTTGTCGGCGGTCTTGTCGTTGCCCGCCATCTCGATGCGGTTGATGCGGTACTTGTCACCCTTCTGGATGACGTAGGTGAAGTCGATGACCTTGGTGTCGGGGTGCAGCACGTTGGCGTTCGAGACCGAGACGAACGCGTAGCCTTCGTCCTGGTAGGCGCGGTTCAGGAGGAGCGTGTCGGCGCGCACCTCGTTGGAGCTGAACGTCTTGCCCTTCAGGAGCTTCAGCTGCTTGACCAGGTCTTCCTTGCGCTTGCCGTCGAGGTCGAGGAAGTCGCCTTGCAGGTCGACCTCGCCCACGGTGAACGAGTCGCCCTCGTCGACGGGCACGGTGATGTACATGTACTCCTTGTTCCGGTCGATGCTGACGACCGGGGAGCCCACCGCCACGTTGACGAAGCCCTTGGTCAGGTAGTACTCGCGGACGATCTCGAGATCTTGCAGGAACGAGTCGTCGTTGTACTTGCCGGACTCGGTGAGGAACGAGAAGTAGCCGACCTCCTTGGTCTGCAGGAACTGCTTGACCTCGTCGTCGGGGATCTGGGCGTTGCCGACCAGGTCGATCTGCTTGACCTTGACCTTGTTGCCCTCGTGGATGCGGAAGGTGACGTCGACCAGGTTGCCCGGCTGGGGCGTGATCTCGGTGTCGACCGTGGCGAGGTAGTAGCCCTCTTCGCGGTACTTCTTGCGGGTGTTGGCCACGGCCTCGAGGATCTTCTTGCGGTCGAGGATGCTGAAGGCCTTGATGTGCACGCCCTTGTTGAGCTCGTCGAGCTCGACGGCGTCGTAGCCGACCAGCACCACCTTGCGGACGGCGGGGCGCTCCTTGACCAGGTAGACCACGCGGAGGTTGTCGCCGTCGGGGCGCGAGACCGCGCGCACGTCGTCGAAGAAGCCGGTGCCCCAGATGCGCGAGATGGAGCGCGACAGCTGATCGCGATCGAAGGGCGCGTCGGCGGTGACCAGGGACAGGTCGAGCACCGAGCGCTCGTTGACGCGCGACAGCCCTTCGACCGTCACCGAGGTGACGATCGACGCGGCGGACAGCGCGCCCGGCACGGCCAGCAAGACGAGGGCGCAGGCCGCCACCAGGGCGCCGCGGAGAGGGTTCGAGGCGGAACGTTGGATCACTTCACGACCTCGAATTGGCCCTCGTGCAGCCGGAGGATGCGGTCCATGGTTGCGGCCAGGCGCGGGTTGTGGGTCGTCACCACGAAGGAAACCCCGGTCTCCCGGTTCAATTCCAGGAGGAGGCAATGTACCTCATCTGCGGTGCCTTCGTCGAGGTTTCCCGTAGGCTCGTCGGCGAGGACCACCGCGGGGGAGTTCACGAGCGCGCGGGCGATGGCCACGCGCTGCTGCTCGCCGCCCGACAGCTCGGTGGGGCGGTGCGTGCGGCGCCGGTCGAGCCCGACGCGCTCGAGGAGCGCCCGGGCCTTGTGCGTGGCGGCTGCGCGCGTGGCACCCCCGATGAGGCAGGGCAGGGCCACGTTCTCCTCGGCCGTCAGCTCGGGGATCAGGTAGTGGAACTGGAAGACGAAGCCGATGAGCTGGTTGCGGAAGGACGAGAGCTCTTCCTCGTTCAGGCGGAACACGTCGCGATCGTCGTAGAACACGCGGCCCGCGGTGGGCTGGTCGATGGTGCCGAGCACGTGCAGGAACGTGCTCTTGCCGGTGCCGGACTCGCCGGTGATGCCGAGCGTCTGGCCGGGCGCGAGGACCAGGTCGAGGCCGCGCAGGATCTCGAGCGTCTTGCCCTTGTGGTAGAAGTGCTTGCGGAGCCCCTCGACCCGCACGGTGATCGGGTTACTCATAGCGCAGCCCCTCGGTGGGCGCCAGCGCGGCGGCCCGGTGCGCCGGCAGCAGGGTGGCGGCGTAGGCCAGGGCTACGGTGGCGCCGGCGATCAGCAGGACCACGGCGGGCTCGACGTCGACGGGCAGCTTGTCGAGGTAGAGCTGCACCGGCGGCCGGATGCCCCAGGCGTCGATGAACAGGCAGCTGAGCCAGCCGAGCGCGCCGCCGCCCACCGCGCCGAACAGCCCGACGACCAACCCGATGCGGCGGAAGGTGGCCAGGATGGCGGCGCGGCTCATGCCCATGGAGCGCAGGATGGCGATGTCGCGGGTCTTCTGCAGGATGACGGTGGCGAGCGAGCTCATGATGTTGAACGACGCCACCAGCACGATGAAGCCGAGCACCACCAGCATGACCAGCTTCTCGAGCGCCAGGGCCGAGAACAGGTTCTTGTTGAACTGCTTCCAGTCGCGGACCACCGCGCCGTCGGGTAGCTGGGCGGCCACCGCGCCGTGCACGCGATCGGTCTCGGACAGGTCGGAGAGGCGCGCCTGCAGGCGGTTGACGCCGACGTTGAAGAAGCGCGCGGCCTCGTCGCGGGCCACGAACACGGTCTTCAGGTCGTACTCGTAGAGCCCGGTGGCGAAGACGGCGACCACCTCGAACGAACGGCTCTTGGGGATGAGGCCCGCGGGCGAGAGCTCGCCCTCGGGCGAGATGAGGTCGACCGGTGAGCCGGGCTCGACGTGCAGGCTGCGCGCGAGCTCGACGCCGATGACGATGCCGGGGCGCGGGCCCTCGGCCTTGGGCGCGGCCGCGAAGATGGACCCGACGGGGGCGGAGCCGCCCGGGGTGGGCAGCGCGCCGTTGGACGCCGGGACCTCGCGGGTCAGCAGGTCGTCGAGCCTGGTGTCGGAGAGGCGCCGCTCGGGCTCGGCCAGGTCGCGGAAGCGCCCGCGGCGCAGCTCGCCGCGCAGGGGCCCCGAGGCCTCGTACTCGAGCGGGTCGACGCCCGTGACGGTGATGTTGACGTTCAGATTGCTGGGGGAAGCCACCATGGCCTCGGCGGCCACCACGGGCAGCACCGCCGACACCGCGGGGTCGGCGCGCAGGCGTTCGGCCACGGCCTGCCAGTCGGGCAGCCCGGCGTTGGCGAGGCGCGACGACACCTCGAGGTTCGGGTGGTGGCGGATGAGCTTGTCCTTCAGGTCGTTCTGGAAGCCGGAGAGCACCGAGATCACGACCACCAGGGCCCACACGCCCACGCTGATGCCCACCACCGACACGAAGACCGACACGGGCACGGAGCGGCGGGTACGGCCGCCGGCCAGGCCGCGCGCGGCCTCGAGCCGCTCGCGACGCTCGGCCGCGGTGACGGGGCGGAGGAGCACGTGGGCGAAAGCCCGGAGCGCCAGCGGCACGGCCGCGAACAGGGGCAGGCGAGCCATCCAGCGCGTGGCGACCGGATCGTAGAGCGGCACGTGAGCGACCAGAGGCGCGGCGACGACCAGGGCCACCGCCGCCGCGATCAGCCAGAGCGCGTGGGACGGGAGGGCCAGGCCCTCGCCGAACCAGGCGTTGCGGATCGAAGCCAGGCGCAGGCGCCAGGGGAAGCGCACGCGTGCCGCCTGCAGGAAGTTCCAGCCGATCAGCAGGCGCACGTCGCTGCGGCGCGCCCGGCGGAGCCCCACGTCGAGGCCCCACAGGCTGAGCCGCACGACCAGCGCTACGAAGAGCACGATGGCCAGGACCAGCCCCGCGAAGCGCAGGGCGATGTCGGTGTAGTACGCGACGTCGCGACCGGCGCCCGTGAGCAGCCAGTCGAGCGTGCCGGCGGCAACGCACAGGAGCGCCGCCACCCCGACGTCGCGAGCGAGCGTCATGCCTGGGGGGTCTCCTCAGGGGCGGGCGCGGCGTCGCCGTCGTCGTCGTCGACCAGGCGCCCGGCCTCGGGGCGGAGGTGCGGGAAGAGGATGACCTCCTTGATCGAGTCGCCGCCCGTGAGCAGCATGACCAGGCGGTCGATGCCGATGCCCTCGCCGGCCGTGGGGGGCATGCCGAACTCGAGCGCGCGCACGAAGTCGAGGTCGATGCGCTGCTCGTCCTGGAACTCTTCGTGCCCGGCGGCCAGCTGGCCGCGGAAGCGCTCGGCCTGGTCGATGGGGTCGTTCAGCTCGCTGAAGGCGTTGGCGACCTCCATGCCGGCCACGATGAGCTCGAAGCGATCGACGAAGGCGGGCTCGGTGTCGTTGCGGCGCGCCAGCGGCGAGATGTCGACGGGGAAGCGCGTGACGAAGGTTGGGTTCACCAGCTTGCCCTCGCAGAGCACCTCGAAGGCGCCGGCCAGGAGCTCGCCCCAGGTGGCGTTGTCGCGCGCGGGCTCGTCGTGGTCGACCAGCAGCTTGCGCAGCGCGTCGTGGTCGTGCAGCTTGTCGCGGGGGAAGCCGCCGATCTCGACCACGGCGTCTTCCATGGCCACGCGCTTCCAGGGCCGCGCGAAGTCGATGGTGATGCCGTTCCAGACCACGGTGGTGCCGCCCGTGACCTTGACGACCAGGTCGCTGAGGAGCTCTTCGGTGAGCTCGATCATGTCCTCGTAGGTCGCGTAGGCCTGGTACAGCTCGATCATCGTGAACTCGGGGTTGTGGTTGCGGTCGATCCCCTCGTTCCGGAAGTTGCGGTTGATCTCGTAGACGCGCTCGAGCCCGCCGACGATCAGGCGCTTCAGGTACAGCTCGGGCGCGATGCGCAGGTAGAGCTGCATGTCGAGCGCGTTGTGGTGCGTGACGAAGGGGCGCGCGCTGGCGCCGCCGGGGATGGGGTGCATCATCGGGGTCTCGACCTCGAGGTAGCCGCGGCCGTCGAGGTAGTCGCGCACGCCCTTGATGATGCGGTTGCGCTTCATGAAGATGTCGCGCACGTCGGGGTTCACGATGAGGTCGACGTAGCGCTGGCGGAAGCGCTGCTCCTTGTCCTTCAGGCCGTGCCACTTCTCGGGCAGCGGGCGGATGGCCTTGGCGAGCAGGCGGATCGAGGTGGCGTTCAGCGTGAGCTCGCCGGTGCGCGTGCGGAAGGGGACGCCCTCGACGGCGATCAGATCGCCGATGTCGAAGGTCTTGTAGGCCGTGAAGGCCTCCTCGCCCACGCCGTCCTTGCGCACGAAGACCTGCAGGCGCCCGGCGCGGTCCTGCAGCCGCAGGAAGGCGGCCTTGCCGAAGAAGTTGTTGGCCATCAGGCGCCCGCCCAGCTTGTAGCGGCGCGGGGCGTCGCCCTTGGAGAGGGCGTCGAGCTCCTCGGCGGAGAGCGGCTCGTTGTCAGCCGCCACCCGGGCCGTGTCGGCGTCGGGCGTGAAGTCGTTGGGCCAGGGGTTCTGGCCGGTCGCGCGCACCGCTTCGATCTTCTCGATGCGCTGCAGCACCAGCTTGTTCCACTCGCGCTCGGTCGACAGGCTCTCGTTCTTGGCGTCGTCGCGGGGGTCGCTCATGGGGTGACTCCTTTTCGCTTGTGTCGGGTGGCGCCCCACGCGGCGAGCGCGAGGAGCGCGGCCCCGAGGCCCAGGTAGGCCAGGAACACGTTTCCGGCGTGCACGGCGGCCTCGCGTCGCGCGAGCAGCCGGGTCCACAGCGGGGCTTCGCGGGCGTCGACCGGTCGATCGGCGCGCCCGGCGTCGAAGGCCAGCCACAGGTCGGGCCGGCGCGTGAACAGCCCCGCGTCGTCGGCCGACAGGGGCTTGCCGTCGTCGCGGGAGGCCACGGCGGCGGCGAAGCGGCGCTTGTCTCGGGTGGCCGGGGCCTCGTAGGGCTGCGCCTTGGGCAGGGCCTTGGCCTCGGCCAGCACGTCGGCGGCGTCGGCCGCGCCCGCCCAGCCCTCGAAGGGGTGGGGCGAGCCCAGCGCGCGGCCGAGCGTGCGGGCGGTGGCGGGCTCGACCTTGGCGAGGGTGGCGGCGTCGAGGCGGGCGAGGTCGGCCAGGCCGGACTCGTGGGCCGCCCCGAGGCGCAGGGCGGCCGGCAGGTGCAGCAGGGCGAAGACGCCCGCGGCCGCGAGCCAGCCGAGCAGCACCAGCCCTGCGAAGCGCTTCTCCCAGGCGCGCTGCTCGATCATGCGGCCGCCGCCGTTTCAGCGGTGCCGAGCACGCGCAGGAAGTTGCCGCCCCAGATGCGGGCCACGTCGTCCTCGGAGAAGCCGCGGGCCAGCATGCGCGCGGTGAGCACCGGGAAGTCGCGCACGTCGCGCAGGCCTTCGGGCGCCCAGGTGGGGCCGTCGAGGTCGGAGCCGATGCCGATATGCGAGGGGCCCACGCGATCGGCCAGCCACGCCAGGTGATCGACCACGGTGTCGACGGTGGCGCGACCCTTGGCGAGCAGCATGGGGAACAGGATGACGCCGATCAGGCCGCCACTCCGGGCGATCAGGTCGACGGACTCGGGCGCGAGGTTGCGGCCGGTGTCGCAGAGGGCGCGCACGCCGATGTGCGAGCACACGAAGGGGACCTCGGCCACGTCGGCCACGCGCGCGATGCCGGCGTCGGTCATGTGGGCCACGTCGACCACGATGCCGAGCCGGTTCATGCGCCGGACGACGCGCTGGCCGAGCCCGGACAGCCCGCCGTGCGGCCGGTAGGGCGATTGGGCGCTGTCGGCGACGTCGGTGGCCACGAAGTGCGTGAGCTGCATGAGCCGCACACCGCGGGCGAAGAAGTGGTCGAGCAGGTCGACGTCGCCGTCGAGGGGATGGCAGCCCTCGATGGCTGCGAACGAGGCGAAGCGACCCGCAGCCCGCGCTGCATGGAACTCGGCGACGCTGGTGCAGGGCTGCACGGCGCCGGCGCACGAGCGCACGATCTGCTCGTAGCGATCGAGCTGCCAATCGGCCTTGGACCGGTTCCGGAAGAACAGCGGCCTGCCCGGCACGTAGACCGTGAACACCTGGCCCGAGACCCCGCCCTCGCGCAGGCGCGGCAGGTCGATGCTGCTGGCGAAGGGCTTGAAGAAGCGCCGCGGCTCGTGGGCCACGTCGAAGCGTCGACGGAAGAGCGTGGCGCCCAGCAGGAAGTGCGAGTGCAGATCGATCACCGGAACACGCGCGTGGAGCGCGCGGGCGCGATCGAGGAGTTCTGCTTGTTCCACGGGAACTTCCTGGTGTTGCTGCATCCGGGGCGGCCGAGGCCCGCAACACTATCCATATCGGAGGGGGGGATGTCAACGACGGACCGCGGCGCGGCGACGGGGCTCTCGGCCCGGTGGCGCGGCTGGACCGACGGGCTCGCGCGGCGTGAGGGACCAGCCCCGCGAGCGCGAACGGCCTGGATTCCTGGCCGCAAGATTGGATAAACCACTTGCGGTTCCTTGACTTCTGGGGAGACCACGGTATGGTGCCGACGAAAACCGACCGCCTTTAGGGGGAATCACCATGCGACTGGCATCTCTCCTGGCCTTGATGGCTTCGTTGGCCCTGCTCGCGTGCGGCAGCACCGACGACACGTCGACCGACGTGACCGACACGGCCGTGGCCGATACCGCCGAGGTCACTCCCGACGTGACCCCGGACGTCGGACCCGACGTGTGTGTCCCCAAGTGCACCGGCAAGGAGTGCGGCGACGACGGCTGCGGCGGCGACTGCGGCACGTGCACGGCGCCCGAGACGTGCGAGGCCGGGGTGTGCGCGTGCGTCGCGCAGTGTACCGGCAAGGAGTGCGGCGACGACGGATGCGGCGGCGACTGCGGCACGTGCACGGCGCCCGAGACCTGCACGGCCGGTCAGTGCGCGTGCGAGCCCGAGTGCACCGGCAGGGAGTGCGGCGACGACGGCTGCGGCGGCTTCTGCGGCGGCGGCGACGGGACCTGCCCTGCCGGCGAGGCGTGCACGGACGCCGGCGTCTGCGAAGCCTGCCAGCTGCCGACCACCTGGGATGCGGTGGGCCACGTGGCGACCACCGTCACCCCCAAGGACGAGGTCGAGTACCAGGCCATCTGCCCGGACTTCGACGGCGACGGCAACGGCGACAACGCCGCGGCGCTCATCGCGGACCAGGCCAACCCGGTCTTCCAGGAGGAGCTGGAGAAGGGCTACTACGGCGCCGTGGGTGAGTTCGTGGGCGTGGCCGACTTCGTCGACACGGCGTCCTTCGTCCTGAACATCCTCGAGGCCGGGACGGCCACGCCGGGCGGCACCGAGCTCTCGGTCAACCACTGGTCCTACGACGAGGCGACCTGCCTGCCGCGCGCCCGGTTCCTGAACGCCAGCATCACGAACGGCATCCTCACCGCGGGCCCCCAGGACATGGAGACCAGCGTGACCTACCAGGGCATGTCGGGCTCGGTCAAGCTGCTCGACGTGAGCGTGACCGGCCACGTGACGGCCACGGCCGCGGGCGTGACGCTGACCGACGGCGTCCTGGCCGGCGTGTTCACCAAGGCCAACTTCGACGAGTTGGCGGCCACCGCGACGCAGTACTGCGCCGAGACGGATCCCCAGCCCGACTGGTGCTCGAAGCTCGGGCTGCTCGAGCTGGCGCCTGCGCTCTTCGACCTCGACCTCGACGGCGACACCGTGAAGGACGCCGCGTCGCTCTGCGTGAAGTTCACCCTCGAGCCGGCCACCGTCGTCGGCTTCGGCCTCGACGGCTTCTAGCCTTCAGTTCGCACACACCGTCGCGTAGCTGACCTCGATCGTCTGCCCCGGGCCCGGCATGCAGGGGCCTTCGGGCTCGACCACGACCTGGTGGGTGGCCTGGACATAGGTGTAGCCCCCGCCGCACGCCTCGCCGTCGATGGCGACGCTGACGCTGGACGGGGCCGCGGCCTGCGAGAGGGTCCAGGCCGTCTTGAAGGCCACGCCCACGTCGCCGATGTCGGCCAGCAGGCCGGCGAAGTCGTTGGTGCAGATGTCGCCCGCCTTCCCGTCGGTCAGCGCGGCCGCCTCGCGGTAGCGCACGCCCGGATCGGCGTAGCTGCCGTCGGGGCAGCCGGTCTGGTCGGCCTTTCCGACGATGGCGTGGAACCGGAACAGCGCGGGGTTGGCGGTGCCCTTGATGCCGAGGAAGCCGTTCACGTAGGTCTGGACCGTGGCGGGCGACTGGTCGTCCTCGTCGGAGATGACCAGCACGTGCAGCGACGCGTCGGCGCGCAGGAAGTCGCGGTTCGGACCGCCGCAGAGGCCGTCGACGCAGGCCGTGCCGGGCCCGCACTGCCCGTCGAGCGTGCAGACGGTGGAGGTCTCGGCCGTCAGGGCGGGGGACAGCGCCAGGGAGGCCGCCGCGAGGCCCGCCTCGGTGCCGCTGTTGGCGCACTCGTCGTCCATGGCGCCCACCACGATGTCGTGCAGGCCTTGCCACGAGGCCGCCGTGAGGATGCGCGGATCCCCCATCAGCTGACCGGCGGTGGCGCAATCGTCGGTGGCCGAGATGCCCACCGCGCCGAGGTGGAAGTCGGTGCCGTGGGCGGTGAAGGCCTCGGCCAGCGCGCCGATGTCGTCGGCCAGCGCCTCGACGTGCTCCGTCATCGAGCCGGAGCCGTCGACCACGAAGAGCACGTCGGCCTTGTTGCCGGGGACTTGGTGGAACGTGTCGGTCACGTGAGGGCACGGACCGGTCGCGTCGGCCGTGTCGGGTCCGATAGCGTCGACGTCGAGCGCTTCGAGGTCGGCGGAGTCGGGGCCGGCATCGGCGGTATCGGCGGCGTCGGCGGGGTCGGTCGTGTCGGCCAGCTCCTGGCTCACATCGGCCTCCGCGCGGGTCTCTTCCGGAGGCGCGTCGAGCGCGTCGAGCGCGGCGTCGTCGGAGGCGTCGGAGGCGTCGAGGACGAAGCCGATGTCGGTGCCGGCCACGTCTCCGAGGCCCTGGAAGCGATTTCCCTGGTTTTCGGCCCCGCAGGCCAGGGTGAGGGCGAGGAAGGCGGCCAGGGATAGGGGTCGGGAGAGGGCTCGCATGTCGAAGGTCTCCGGAGCGCGGGTGCGAGCGGGATGATAGCGAAAGTCAGGTCGGCTCTGCAACCTTGCGCCAGCGCTTGCGGAATCGCTCGAACGAGACGTACAGGCAGGGGATGATGACCAGGGTCACGGCGGTCGAGAGCGTGAGACCGCCCACGACCGTGATCCCGATGGGGCGCCACAGCTCGTAGCCCTCGCCCGAGGCGAAGGCGAGGGGCAGGGTGCCGATGGTCGTGGTGATCGTGGTCATGAGGATGGGGCGCAGGCGTCGGCGCGTGGTCTCGACCACGGCCTCGAGCAGCGGGAGCCCCTGGCGGCGCATCAGGTCGATGTAGTCGATGAGCACGATGGCGTTGTTGACCACGATGCCGACCAGCATGATGAGCCCCAGGAAGGCCAGCACGTTGAAGTTCTGCCCCAGGGCCGCCAGGGCGAGGAACGAGCCCGTGAAGGCGAAAGGCACCGAGAACATGATGACGAAGGGGTCGAGGAACGACTCGAACTGCGAGGCCATGATCAGGTAGGTGAGCAGCACGCCGAGCAGCAGCACCAGGCCGAGCAGGGCCGAGTTTTCGCGCTGTTCCTTCACCTGGCCGCCCCAGCGGAAGGTGAGGTCGTCGTACGTCCGCTTCAGGTCCTTGGACCCCGCGTCGAAGTCGGCGGCGATCTCGCCGAGCGAGCGCTCGAAGACGTTGGAGCCCACGGTCAGCACGCGGCGCTGGTCGACGTGGTCGATGGAGATCGGCGAGAAGCCGCTGCCGATCGTCGAGAAGTTGTTCAGCGCCACCGGGGCCCCGAGCAGCGAGGGGACCTGGACCCGGCCGGTCGCCTCGGTGGTGCGGCGATCGTCCTCGCGCAGGCGGAGCACCACCTCGATGTCGCGCCCCTGGCCGCGGAAGCGCGTGACGGTGGTCCCGTTGACGGCCGTGCGCAGCACGCCGGAGGCCTCGGCCGCGTTGACGCCGAGCAGCGCCATGCGGCGGCGGTTGAGCTCGATCTGCACCTCGGGCTTCTCGTGGGGGATCTCGGCCGACACGTTGCGGGTACCCTCGATCGACCCGAGCAGCTTTTCGGCCTCCCAGGCGGCGGCCTTCAGGCGGTCGTAGTCCTGGCCCAGGATCTGCAGGATGACGGGCTTGGTCCCGAACATGGCGCCGGGGCCGCCGTCGCTCATGCGCACGTCGAACGACGTGAGCGTGGGGATGCCCTCGAGGATGCGCCGCACGTCCTCGGCCACGAGCTTCACGCCGCGGCGGCCGACGTCGATGCTGGGCAGCTTCGCGTTGATCTCGAGCACGTTGGTGCCCTCGTTCTGCCCCATGGCGGCGCCCCATCCCCCCTCGGACGGGCCGGCGCGGAAGAAGACGCGCTCGACCTCGGGGATCTTCCGCATCTCGTCGGCGATGCTCTGGCCCACGGCGGCCGTCTGCTGGACGGAGCTGCCGAGGGGCAATTCGGCCACCACCTGGATGTCACCGGAGTCGAACTCGGGCAGGAAGTCGAAGCCGAGCGTGGCCATGGCGCCCGCGCTGGCCGCCAGCAGCAGCGTGGCCGTGACGTAGACGAGCCAGCGGCGCCGGAGGCTCGCGCGGATGAGGGTCGCGTACCCGTCGTCCATGCGATCGAGCCAGGTGCGCTTGCGGGCGGAGACCTCAGGGGCGGTGGAGGCCTTCAGCAGCTTGGAGGTGAGCATGGGCGTGAGGTGGACGGCCACGACCAGCGACGCGACCAGCGTGACCACGATGACGAAGGCCAGCTGCCCGAACAGGATGCTCACCAGCCCCTTCACGAAGATGAGGGGCAGGAAGATGCCGATGGTCGTGAGCGTGGACGCGATGACGGCGATGCCCACCTCGGCCGTGCCCTGGTTCGAGGCTTCGCGGGGATCGACCCCGCGGTCGAGGTGACGCGTGATGTTCTCGAGCGAGACAATGGAGTTGTCGACCACCATGCCGACCGCCAGGGCCATGGCCATGAGCGAGACGGCGTTCAGCGTGAAGCCCTTCAGGTACAGGAGCAGGAACGCGATGATCATCGAGCCCGGGATGGTGAGCGCGATGATCAGGCTGGCTCGCAGGCGGCGCAGGAAGACGATGACCACCAGGATGACGAGCAGGCCGCCCAGCAGGATGGAGTCGACCAGGTTCGAGAGCATGGTCTCGATGAAGCGCGCCGCGTCGAAGATCTCGAGGAAGCGCAGGTTGCGCGACAGCTCCTTCTCGAGCTCGCCGAGCTTCGCCTTCACGTGGGTGGCGACCTCGACCGTGTTCGCCCCGGACTGTTTCTGCACGAAGATGACGGCCACCGGCTGGTCGTTGAGCCGCGCCACGTTGCGCAGGTCCTTGTGCGCCTCGACCACGTCGGCCACGTCGCGCAGCGCGATGGGCCCCGCGGGCGTGAGCCCCACCACCTCGTCGGCGATCTCGTCGACGGTGCGGTACTCGGCGGGGACGCGCACGGGCAGGTCGTAGCGTGGATCCTCGAGCGCGCCGGCGGGGGTGGCCACGTTGGCGGCGGCCAGCGCGCGGCCGATCTGCGCGAGCGTGACCCCGGTCTTCTCGAGATCGGCCTGGCGCGCGAGCACGTGAACCTCTTCGGCGTTCACGTTGAACATCTGCACCGAGCCGACCCCCGGAAGCCCTTGCAGGTTCTGGACGACGTGCTCGTCGAGCCAGGTGCCTTCCTTCGTGAGGTCGTGGGTGTCGCTGGCGATGGCCGCGAAGTAGATGGGCATCATCGCCGTGTCGAACTTCAGCGTCATGGGGTCCTCGACCCCATCGGGGAGCTCCTGCGTGGCCCAGTCGAGGGCCACGCGCAGGTCGTTGCTGGCCTCGTCGAGGTTGGTGCCGTAGTCGAACTTCAGGAAGACGGCCGAGACGCCCTCGAGGGACTTCGACGTGAGCTCGTCGAGGCCCGACAGGATGGCCAGGCTCTTCTCGAGGGGCTTCGTGACCTTCTCTTCGACGTCCCACGACGAGGCGCCCGGGTACGCCGTGACCACCGTGAGGACCGGGTTCTGCATCTCGGGGTACAGGTCGACCGGCAGGATGTGCAGGGCGTAGAGTCCGAAGATGGTCACGGCCAGGTAGACCACGGTCGTGGTCACCGGGTTCTTGACGGCGTGGCGGGTGATCCACATGGGCGTCCCCGGCCGCTACTCGGGCTGCGCGTCGACGGCGGCGCCGGCCTGCAGGTCCTTTGGCGCCGCCAGCACCAGGCGCTCGCCCTCGGTCAGCCCCTCGAGGGCCAGGAACGTCAGCCCCTCTTTGCGCAGGGGCGTGAGGCGGCGTTCGACCACCTTGTTGTCGGACCCCACCAGCAGCACGACCAGCTGCGCGCCCTCCTGGCGGCGCACCGTGTTCAGCGGCAGCACGAAGAAGCGGCCCTCCTCGGGCACCACCTCGAGGATGCCCGACAGGCCCGGGGCCAGGCGTCGCCGCCCCTCGACCCGCGGGTTGGCCGCCTCGACGCGTACGCGCACCGTCTTGGTGGCGGGGTCGACCGTGGGGCCCACCAGCTTGACCGCGCCGTCGAAGACCTCGCCGGGCAACCCGTCGAACGTGAGGCGCGCGGGCATTCCGGGTCGCAGCCGGCCGAGCGCGTGCTCGGGAGCGCTGCCCTCTACGTAGAGCGGATCGGCGCCGGCGAGGACGAAGAACGGCACCGGAGACAGCGGGATGGCCTCGTCGCCCACGTTCAGGCCGCGCTTGACCACCAGCCCCGCGATGGGGGCGGTGACGCGCGCGTCGGCCAGGGCCTTGTCGACCGTGGCCAGCGCGGCCTCGGCGACGCTGACCTGCGCGCGGGCCACGCCCAGTTGGGCTTCGGCGGCCTGGAAGCCGGCCTTCACGTTGTCGTACTCGGCGTCGGGGACCGAGCCGGCCTTCTTCAGGGCTTCGAAGCGCTCGAACTGGCGGGCCAGGTTCTGGCGGTTCACGTCGGCAGCCGTGAACCCCGCGCGCGCCATGGCCACCTGCCCGGCGGCCTGACGGCGGGCCAGGTCGACGTCGTCGGTCTCGAGCACGGCCAGCAGCGCGCCGGCGGCCACCTCGTCGCCCTCGTCGGCGTGCAGCTCGCTCACTCGGCCCTTGGTCTCGGGCAGCACGGTCACGAGCGCCGGCGAGACGACGGTGGCGGGCACCTGCAGGCGCTCGGACCACGCCTGCAGCGCCAGCGTGCGCACGATCACCCGCGGGGTGGCCTGGGTGGCGTCGGGGTCGGTCGTGGCGGGCTTGGTACACGCGGCGGTCAGGAGGAGCAGCGCGAGGAGCAGGAGGCCAACCGTGCGCCCGAGGACTCTCGTGGCGGAGACCTCACCCCCCCACCCCCCCTCTCCCTGAAGGGCGAGGGGGGCTCTGCCAGCTACCATCGGCGTTCCCCCTCTCCTGCCAGGGAGAGGGGGCCAGGGGGTGAGGTCTTCGCGCGGCGTGAGGTTCATGGTGTCTTCCCCATCGCGTCGAGGAGCCGCGCGTGGGCCAGGGCGTGGCCGTAGACCGCGGCGGCGTGATCCTTCTCGGCCTGGAGCAGCCGCGACTCGGCGTCGAGCACGTCGGTGCTCTGGGCCAGGTGCTGCTCGAAGCGCGCCAGCTGCAGGCGCAGGGCCTCGCCAGCCTGCTGGACGGCGCGCGTGGTGCGGGCGATGTTGTCGAAGGACGTGCGGGCGCCGAGCCACGCCGCGCGCACCTCGAGGCGCACGGCCTGCTCGAGCTGCCTCACGGCGGTCTCGGCCTTCAGCACGTCGACGCCGCTGGCGCGCAGCCCGTGGTAGCTCTTGCCCCACTCCCAGAGCGTCCACTCGGCGTTCAAGCCCACGAACCACTGGTCGGGAGAGCCGAAGCTGCTGGCGGTGGCGCGGCTGTAGTTGAACAGCGCCGACACGCTGGGCGCGAAGTCGATCAGGCGTAGCGAACGGCCCAGGCGCGCCATGCGCACGGCCAGCTCGGCGCGCTGCAGCTCGTGGCGGTTGGCGCGGGCCTCGTCGGTGGCGGCCTCGATGGAGAGCGTCAGCGGAGCGGGGGCTTGGGGCTCGACCAGCGTGACGTCGGGGCCCAGCGGTCGTCCGAGCAGGAGCGAGAGCTGCTCTCGGCCGAGATCCTGGCCGGTCTCGGCCAGCGCACGAGCCTGGCGCACCTGCTCGAGCTGCACCTCGATGGCCAGCAGGTCGGCCTTCTGCAGCAGGCCCGCGTCGACGAAGTCGGCGGCGCGCTTGCGGTGCCCCTCGATCGTCTCGTCCATCTTGGCGAGCACGGCGGCCTGCCGCGCGGCCTCGAGCACGCCGAACCACGCCTCGTACACCGCCAGGCGCACCCGGCGCTGCTCGACCAGTTCGGCCAGGTGCGAGCCGTCGAGGTTCAGATCCGCGATGCGTGCGGCGTGCCACACCGTCCAGAGCGGCGTGAGGGGCTGCACGACCGTGACGCCCCAGGTGTAGGTGTCCTGCTTGCGGATGACCGAGTCGCCCATGTCGCCCGCCAGCGCGGCGACATCGGGCGGCAGGTCGAGCGCGAAGCGGAGCTCCTTGTCCCAATGCTGGTACTGCAGGGTGGTCTGCAGCTTGGGGCCGAAGTCGCCCAGGGTTCCCCGATAGTCGTACGTGGCCCGGCGCTCGTCGAGGCGGGCTTGCGTGAGGCTCAAGGCGTTCGAGTCGGCCAGCCGCAGGGCCTCGTCGAGGCCGAGGTCCTCGGCGTGCACGGCCCGCGCGACCGCGAGCGAGGCCAGGAGGAGGAGCCACGGAGCACGGATCACGCGAGTCTCCCGGGAGGCGGCCGATCGACCCGAAACGTACAGGGATGGCGGGCCGTTGTCGACCGAAAATGACCGCGCGGTCGGCTCTCCGCGGCGGTGCGTCGGCGCCGGTCGAGGATCACCCTTGCGTTTCGCCCATCCGGCAAAAGCCCGGCGCGGAAGCTGAGCGTGCGATCGTCGACGCCTCTCCGGAATTGGTGTAGCCTCTTGGCCCGGCGCGCCGGAGGCGTCCTCGATGACCGCTCGTTCCCTGCTTCCCGGAAGCCTGATCCTGCTCGCCCTGACATCCTTCCCGGCGGCCGTGTGCGCCGAACCGCGCGCTCTCACGCTCGACGAGGCGCTGGCCATGGCGCTCAGCGACAACGCGTCGGTGCGGGCGGGTGCGGCGAGCGTCGAGGCGGCCGACGAGCGTCGGGGCCTGGCCGAGACCGGGTACATGCCCTCGCTCACGGCGTCGGTCTCCTACGCGCGGCAGACGGGGAACACCGCGCCGCGCCCGGGCTTCCTGCCCACGTCGTTCACCCTGGCCGACCCCAAGGGCACCTCGTACAACGCCTACAACTTCTCGTTGAGCCTGGCCCAGCCGCTGTACGACTTCGGGCGCACGGCGGGCGTGAACGACCAGGCCGCGGCTGGCGCGCAGGTGGCGCGCGAGGATCTGGCGACGCGGCGGCTGGCCACCTGGTACGAGGTGGTGCTGCGCTTCTACGCGGTGCTGGCCGCCGACGAGATGGTGGGCGTGGCCGAGCGGGCGCGCGATCAGGCGAAGGTGCATGCCGAGCGGGCGCGCTCGCTATTCGCGGCGGGCGCGCGGCCCAAGATCGACGTGGTGCGCACCGAGGCCGACTACCAGAGCGCCGAGGCCGCGCTGCTGGGTGCCCGAGACGAGGCCGTGGTGACGCGCGCGGCGTTGCTCTCCGTGCTGGGCGTGCGCCAGGCGCTCGAGATCACGCCCGTGCGCCCACCCGATCCGCCTGAAGATGAGCTGTCGCCGACGCTGGGGCTCACGGACGAGACCGCGGTGGCCGAGGCCTTGGGCGCTCGCCCCGAACGGCGGCTGCTGCTCGCGCGCCTCGAGGGGCAGGACGCCGCGGTGCGCACGTTCCGGGCCAACCTGCTCCCTACGTTGGGCCTGGCCGCCAGCTTCACCGACGTCGGTATGAGCCTGTCCGAGTGGCGCTACTGGAACTGGGCCGCCGGCATCACGCTGTCCGTACCCTTGCTGGCCGTGTTGCCCACGGTACACCAGGTGCGCGAGGCGCGGGCGCTGTCGCTTGGAGTGCGCGCCACGCTCGACGGCACCGATGCGGCCATCCGCTCCGAGGTGTTGCAGGCGGCTGCGCGGCTGCGCGATGCGCGCGCCAGACTCGAGCCGGTGCAGGCCGCGCTCGAGGCGTCGCGCGAGGCGCTGCACCTGGCCGAGGGGCGCTACCATGCCGGCTCGGGCAACTATGTCGAGCTGCTCGATGCACAGGCCGCCGCGGCCAACGCCGAGGCCTCGCTGGTGCGGGCGCGGCTCGACGTGGCGACGGCTCGGGCGGCCTGGCAGAAGGCCCTCGGTCGCGATCCGCTGGAGGCGCATCCATGAGCATGACCCGGCCCGTACTTTTCCTGATCGGTGTCGTCGCGATGGCCTGCGCACCGAAGGAGGGGGCCGGCGTGGCTCCGCAGAAGCGCGTGCCGCAGGTGGTGGTCGAGACGCTGGTGCGCACCGACGCCGACCTCTCGAGGGCCTACCTGGTGACCCTGGTGCCCGGAGAGCAGGCGGGCGTGGTGTCGCGCGCCTCGGGGTACGTGCTGGCCTGGGACGTCGACCGCGGCGACGCGGTGAGGAAGGGGCAGCGCCTGGCCGTCATCGAGGCCGGCGACCTGACCGATCAGCAGAACCAGGCGGCCGCGCGGCTGGCGGCGGCCCAGGCCGCGCTGGCCCAGGCCCGGCAGAACGCGGCGCGGGCGAAGCGCCTGATCGCCGAGAACTACGTGGCGCAGGCCGAGGTCGACACCGCCACGACCGCCGAGCGCCTGGCCGAGGCCGATGTCGCCGCCGCCAGGGCCGCCGTGCAGGCCACGCTCACGCACCTCGGCTACACGGAGGTCGTGGCGCCCTTCGACGGCTTCGTGCTGCAGCGCGCGGTCGAGGTGGGCACGCTGGTCGGTCCGGGCGGCCCCGCGCTCTTCACCCTCGGGTCCATCTCGCGTGTGCGGGCCGTGGCCGCCGTGCCGCAGCCCGACGTGCCCCGGCTGGCCGTGGGGGCGCCGGTCACGCTCACGGTCGAGGGGCTCCCGGGCTCCTTCGTCGGCACCGTCGCGCGGTTCGCGCCCGTGCTCGCGACGGCCACGCGCACCATGGACGTCGAGCTCGCGTTCGAGAACCCCGACCAGGCGCTGAAGCCCGGCATGTTCGGGCGCGCCACGCTGGTGGTCGATCGCGTGCAGGGCGCGCTGCTCGTGCCGCCCCGTGCCATGACCCGCCGCGACGGGCGCGCCCAGGCGTTCGTCGTGCGCGACGGCAAGGCCGTGCGCGTCGACCTCGAGCTCGGGCGCACCCTGCCCGACGGGCGCGCCGAGGCGCTCGGAGGGGTGTCGGAAGGCGACGTGCTCATCGTCGCCGGGCGCGAGCTCGTGAACGACGGACTCCCGGTGACCACCACGCCGGGGAGCGCCGACTAGCCATGCTCACGCGAGCCGCCCTGCGCAACCCCGTGGCCGTGCTGATGGCGGCCATCGCCGTGTGCGTGCTCGGGGTGCAGTCGCTCACCCGGATCCCCGTAGACCTGTTCCCGAACATCACGATCCCCATGGTGGTCGTGGGCGTGGTCTACCCGGGCGCCGGGCCGCGCGACATCGAGGCCTCGGTCACGATGCCGCTCGAGCGGGCCATCTCCTCGGTGCCGAACATCAGCTACATCGAGAGCTCGTCGCGCCAGGGCATCGGCATGGTGCGGGCGTACTTCGGCTGGGGCGCCGACGTCGACGTGGGCGCCGGCGACTGCATCCAGAAGGTGCAACAGATCATGAGCGCGCTGCCCCAGGGGGCGCAGCCGCCGTTCGTGATCAAGATGGACATGAGCAACTTCGCCGTCGTGGGGCTCACGCTCACCGGCGGCGGGCTCGACGATCGCGGCTTGTACGACCTGGCCTACAACGTGATCCAGCCGCAGATCGAGCATGTGCCCGGGGTCTCGAACGCGAGCATCGCGGGCGGCGCCGTGCGGCAGATCCAGGTGCAGGCCGATCGCGACGCGCTGCAGGCGCGCGGCTTGTCGGCGCGCGACCTGGTGAGCGCCCTCGCCGGCGCCAACTTCCTGCTGCCGTCGGGCAACCTGCGCGTCGGCCAGGTCGACTGGAACGTGGTGGCCGAGACCCAGATCTCGGACGTGGGGCGCTTCGGCGACGTGGTCGTGCGCCTGGGCTCCGAGACGAAGAACCCGGTCTTCGTGCGCGACGTGGCGAAGGTGGTCGACGGCGCCGAGGATCAGACCAACCTGTTCCGCGTGAACGGGGCCAGCGGCGTGGGCATCTGGGTGCGCAAGCAGCCCGGCGCGAACACCGTCGACGTGGTCCAGCGCGTCCTCGACGAGCTGCCGAGGCTGCACAACCTCCCCGTCGGGGTCACGCTGACGCCCACGTTCGACCAGTCGACCTACATCCGCAACTCGGTGCAGAGCCTCGCCAACGAGGCGCTGATGGGCGCGCTGCTGGCCGTGGCGGTCATCCTGCTCTTCCTGCGCGCGGCGCGCCCCACGCTGGTCATCGCCCTCTCGATCCCGCTGTCGATGCTGGGGACGTTCCTGCTCCTGTACTTCGTGGGCGGGCAGACGCTCAACGTCTTCACCCTGGGAGGCCTAGCGCTCGGCGTCGGGCGCCTGGTCGACGACTCGATCGTCGTGCTCGAGAACGTGTTCCGGCACCGTTCCCGGGGAGAGACCGCCAGGAAGGCCGCGGCCGACGGCGCCACCGAGGTGGCCATGCCCGTGTTGGCCTCGACCATCGCCACCATCGCCGTGTTCTTCCCGGTGGTCTTCCTGACCGGCATCGCGAAGCAGCTCTTCATCCCGCTCACCGTCACCATCGTGTTCTCGCTGGCCGCGTCGTACGTGGTGGCCATGGCGGTGATCCCGCCGCTCACGCTGCGCTTCGTGCGCCCCGAGCGCGACTCCCAGGCCGATTCGCCCCGCCTGGGGCAGCGCCTGATGGCCCGCTGGCGGGGTGCCTTCGACGCCCTCGATCACGGCTATGCGCGCGCCCTGCGGTTCGTGCTGGGGCACCGCGTGGTGGTGATCGTGCTCATCGCGGGGTGCTTCGCGGGCGCGATGACGCTCTTCGGGCGCCTGGGCACCGAGTTCTTCCCCAAGACCGACGAGTCGCAGTTCTCGGTGGGGCTGAAGGCGCCCATCGGCACGCGGGTCGAGCTCACGTCCGAGTTGGTGGCCGAGATCGAGGGCGCGGTGGTCGAAGCGTTGGGGCGTGAGAACCTGGTGGCCATCATCGCCGACTGTGGCGTGCGCCAGGGCGGCGGCGGCGCCATGTTCGGCGGCAACTCGGGGCCCCACGCCGGCAACGTGCGCGTGCGCCTGGTCCCGCCCGAGAAGCGCTCCTTCAGCGATCGCGAGGCCATCGAGCGGGTGCGCGCGAAGCTGGTCGGGCGGCTGCCGGGGGCGCAGGTGTACTTCGACACCGGCGGCATCGTGCAGCGCATCATGAACTTCGGCTCCGAGGCCCCGCTCGACGTCGAGATCCTGGGCTACGATCTCGAGTCGGCGCAAGCCGTTACGCAGGCGGTACGGGCGGCGATGGAGTCCACCGTCGGCGCAACCGACGTGCGCGTCAGCCGCGAGGACACCTACCCCGAGCTCGATCTCTCGATCGACCGCGAGAAGGCCGCCGTGCTCGGGCTGACCGCGCGTGACGTGGCCGAGACCGTGCTCACGTCGGTGGCCGGCAACCTGAACGTCCCTGGCGTCTACACCGATCCCGTGTCGGGGCGCGAGTACTGGGTGGTGGTGCGCCTGCAAGATGCCGATCGCCGCACCCTGACCGACCTGGAGGACGTGCCCGTGTCGACCCGCGAGGGCGCGCTCCTCCCGCTGCGCACGGTGGCCCAGGTCACGCCCTCGGTGGGACCCATCCAGATCGACCGCAAGTACCAGGAGCGCATCGTCCACGTGACCGGCAACGTGAGGGGGCGGCCGCTCGGCGACGTGGCCACCGACCTCGAGATGAAGCTCGCGGAGCTCGATCTGCCCGAGGGCTTCTCGGTGCGCCTGGGCGGCGAGCGCGCGCAGCAAGCCGAAAGCTTCAGGAGCCTGTTCACGGCCCTGCTCCTTGCGCTCATGCTGGTCTACATGACCCTGGCCGCGCAGTTCCGGTCGCTGCTCGAGCCCTTCATCGTCATGTTCTCGGTGCCCATGGGGCTGATCGGCGTGGTGCTCGCGCTCTACCTGACCGACACGCCGCTGTCGGTCAACGCGTTCATGGGCATCATCATGATGGTCGGCATCGTGGTGTCGAACGGCATCCTGCTGGTCGAGTTCGCGAACGTGCTGCAGCGGCGCGGCCTGTCGTCGACCGAGGCCGTCATCGAGGCCGGCCGCACGCGCCTGCGCCCCATCCTCATGACCACGCTCACCACGCTGCTCGGCCTCCTGCCCATGGCCATCGGCGTGGGCGAGGGCAGCGAGTCGAACGTGCCCCTGGCCCGCGCCGTGGTCGGCGGGCTCACGGTGTCGACCGTGTTCACGCTGGCGCTGGTCCCCGTGCTCTACACCGTGTTCCGGCGTCGGCTGCACCTGGTGGACGACGAAGGCGCGTCGCCCGCGGCGTAGGGCTACCGGGCCGCGGGCGATGGCCGACGCGTGCCCTCGAGCACGACCGGAGGGTTGCCCGAGGCCTCCCCGAGCCGGCCGGTCACGTGCTCTCCCGCGAAGCGCAGCTGCAAGGTCCAGCGATTGATCAGCGCCAGCTCGTCGATCTCGACCGTCAAGGTGGCCTCGTCCTCCCAGCGCGCCCGCGCGCGCACCGGGTATCCGCGGCGTCCTTCGCGTGTGCGCCAGGCGCCGTCCAGCCCCGCGTCGACCTCCAGCTCCCCGCCGTCGATGGGTCCCAGCCCCAGGCGGAGGAGCGTGGCCCCGGGGAACGCCACCGCGAGCGTGCGGAGTCCGTAGGCGTTGTCGGCCAGGGCGTACCCGGCGCCGTCGATCTCGCGTGGGACGGCGGGGAGGGCTGGCGTGGGGCCCGGTTCGGGCTCCTCGGCGGTCTCGGCCCGCTCCACGCTGCGTCGAAGTCGCTCCGCCCCTCCGGGGTCGGGCGGCAGCGCGGCCTCGGAGCGTACGGCCCCGAGCAGGAAGCGCTGCACCAGCTCGGCCTTGCGCGCGCTGTCGCGACCCGAGCCCGCGCCCGTGAGCACCACGACCGTCCCGAGCCGCGGGGCCACGACCACCCATTGGTCGCCGCGACCGCGCGCGACGCCCAGGCCTTGCGAGCTGGTCCACCACTGGTAGCCGTAGCCGTCGAGCGGGCCCTCGGGCGTGATACCGGCCTGGCGCGAGAGGGCCGCGCGAACCCACGCGCGAGGCAGCACCTGGCGGTCGCCCCAGCGCCCCTCGGCCAGGTACAGGAGGCCCAGCCGGGCTAGATCGTAGCGCGTGAGCGCCAGGTCGCCCCAGCCGTGGGGGTCGCCGGTGGCGGTGTCGACGGGCCAGTCGACCGACGTGATGCCGAGGGGGCCGAACAGGTGGCGCCGGGCGTACTCGAGGGCCGAGACGCCCGTGGCTCGCCGGAGTGCGGCCGCCAACAGGTGCGACGCCGGGCTGCAGTAGCCGAAGTGTCGGCCGGGGCGATGGGCCAGGGGCAAACCGAGCGTGAAGGCCGCCCAGTCGGGCGAGCGCATCATCTGCAACACGGTGGGCAGGTCACCGCCGGGGCCCTCGCCACAGTCGAGGCCCGTCCGCATGGTCAGCAGGTCGGCGAGGGTCATGGCGCGCTTCGCGGGGTCGGCTCCCGGGCCGAGCAGGTCGGGGAAGAGCTCGGCCGCCGGCTGATCGAGGCTCCGGAGCTCGCCCCGTGCCAGGGCGATGCCGACGAGCGTCGCGGTCACGCTCTTGGTCACCGAGGCTACGTCGTGCCGATCCTCGCGCTGGAACGGCGCGAACGCGACGTCGAGCACGATGGCGCCGTGCCGCACCACGAGCACGCCGTGGACGGGGAGGTGCTCGGCGGCCACGGCCTCGACGAAGTCGGCCAGGGAACCCGGAGCGAGGCCCTCGGCTTCGGGCGTCGAGCGCGCCCACCGGGCGGCCGGGAAGCGCGGGACCTCGGGCCAGGGCCCCGCCAGCGTACCGGTCGAAGCGCAGCCTACGCACGCAGCCAGGGCCAGCACCAGCCCGCCGAATCGCCAGCACGAGCCCTCGGTCCGCGTCCGTCCCCGCATGTCGCGCTCCCTGCCCGGTGCCACGGACTGTCCCACGCGGTCCCCGGAGCGTCAAGCGACGGGATCCCCGAGGCGTCTCGACCGGCTACGGGCAGCCGTACGCCGAGCACGCGCCCCGGTCCGAGCAGCCGAAGGCGTTGCAGGCGCCCCAGCGCGTGCCCCAGCAGCCGAATTGGTTGCACCCGCCGTCGGCCGCGTCCCAGCAGCCGAATTGGTTGCAGCCGCCCTCGTCGCGGCAACCGAACGGATTGCACCCGCCGTGGGGGCCGTTCCAGCAGCCGAACGGGTTGCAGCCGCCGCCGTCGCGCCAGCAGCCGTAGGCGTTGCACCCCGCGCCTCCGCCCCGGTGCCACCCGCCTCCGTCCCGGTCGTCGCCGTCGTACCCTCCGCCACCCCGGGCCAGCGCGCCGCTCGCGCCGACGACCAGTCCCGCCACGAGCATCAGGCCCGCCGCGAGCACCAAGGCCGCCACTCCCCCTCTCCGTCGCTCCATGGCTCCCTCCCTCGCGCCGTCCGTAGCGCGGTCGCAGGGGCGTACTGCAGGCGGTGTGCCGAGGCCGGGCGAGGAGCGGGCGACGAGGCGTGGAGCGGTCTCGCGGCGGCTCGGGGGTCGGGGGCCGCGGCCGGCGACCTGCAGGACTTGCACGCGCGTGCAGGGCTTGCGGGGGTTCGCGTCAGGAGGTCGCTCTGCTACTCGGCGAAGCGGCCGGCCAGCGGGCTGCGGTGCTCGGCGGCCCCGGGGAGCCAGCTGTCGGGGGGCAGGGCGTCGGAGCCGACCAGGACCGAGAAGAGCTGGGCGGTGGGCGCCAGGGTCTCCCACACCGTGAACTCGCTCATGTTCACGGCCGTGCGCGAGTCGAGGTACCGGAGGCCGCCCGGCTGCGTGCCGAAGGCGGGGAAGAACGAGGCGCCGAGGGCCAGGTACCACGACGATCCGGGCATCCCGTCGACGGGGCCGTAGACCGCGAGGCCCGGCACAGGGGGAAGCCCGCGCGCCTTCTGCATGGCCAGGGAGTCGTTGTGCAGCGGCTGCTGCGGCGAACGGCTGCCGAGCCCGCTGATGAACGACACGCCCGCGGGATTGCACCCCAGCTGGTAGTCGGCCGAGACGCTGAGCGCGTCCAGGTACTCCTGCCGCTTCTGCGCCGTCAGTCCTCCGAGCTGCAGGCGCTGGTAGATCATGTCGCCATCGCGGCCGGTGGCCACGTCGACGCCCCAGTCCGGGGTCGTGCCACCCGAGCGCGCGTGGCGGTGCGCGAGCGGCGAGGCCAGCACGGCGCCGGCGGCCTTGTCGGCTTCGGTCGTCAGCTTCGACAACGCGGTGCTCACGATCGAGGCGTTGCTGCCGGCGGCCGTCACGTACCCCATGACGAAGTCGGCCATGGCCGGGGCGTAGCCGGTGAACGCGCCGGGGTAGATCTTGGCGGCGACCTGGATGCTGTCGAAGGCACCGCCACCCCACTTGTTGAGCGTCGACCAGTAGGCCTCGAACGCGGTGCGGTAGGCGGCCTGGCCCGTGGCCCGGTACAGCTCGGAGGCCGCGTAGAGCAGGTACGCCGTCGGCGCCGCTTGGCTCACGGCCCAGGCGTAGGCCTTGGCGGCCCGGTCGCGCAGGCCCGACGCGCGGGTCACGTCGAAGGGCTCGACCAGCCAGGCGGCCTGGGCGAACAGCGCGGCGACGTAGGCCGTGTGCCACGCCACGGGGTCGTACGTCCAGTAGGGCAGCTTGTCGTCATCGGCCTCGTAGATGCCCGCAGGGTGACGGTACGACTCGGCGCCCATGCGCACGCTCCCGTCCGGGTTCTGGAGAGCCTCCCAGGCCGCCACGCTCCACAACGCCTCGTCGAGCAGGTCCGGGATGCCGTTGCCCGTCTCGGGGACGTACATCTGGCCGTCGCTGAACTGCTCGGGTGCGACCTCGTACGCGCGCAGCAGGTACTGGGCCACCAGCACGTGGTAGGGCCGGATGTCGAAGTCGCCGGCGTCGTGGTGCCCGCCGCGCAGGGGGCGCAGATCGACCGCGTTCATCGGCGTGGTCGACGGGAAGGTCTGCATGGGGTCCTTGGCTCCCACCTGCACGAAGTAGGCCTGGCAATGGTCGGCGGGCCGGCTCCAGTCGGTGTAGGCCGCGTCCAGATCGCCGCACCAGCGGTTCAGGTAAAGCCCGCGCGTGGCGACGAAGAAGGCCTTGGCGGCCGCCTCCCTGCTGACGGCCGTGGGGAACGACACGCCGACCCCGGGCAGCCGCACGCGCAGCCGCCGACCTTCGACCGCCGGCACGGACGCCAGGTCGATCTCGCGCACCTCGGCGCCTGCCCAGGTACAGGCCGCGGCCCGCGGCGTGACGGCCAGGTTCGCGACCACGATCTTGCGCAGCGCCACGTCGGACAGCGGCTCGGCCAGCACGTCGGCCTTGGCCGGGAAGTCGCCCAGCGAGAGCGCTCCGCCGTTCCCCAGCCATCCCGACACGTAGGCCCACCGCTTCGTGGCGCGGGCGTTGTAGCCCACCTGGTTCACCTGGATCACCGAGGTCTCGAGGTACCGATCGCTGAAGGGCACGCGCACGTCGAGCGCGGTGCCCGTGTCGCCGGTGTGGCGCACCCAGAGCAGCTCGCGGGCACCGATGGGCTCGGCCAGCACCAGGAAGATGCGGTGGTCCACGTCGACCACGTCGTCGCTGCCGTACTTGTCGTAGCCCACCGGGTACTCGGGCTGGCCCACGGGGAGCGAGTGGCGGTAGACGGCGGTGACGGTGACGGCCGCGCCGTTGGAGCGCGAGACCTGCCACTGGCCGGCCTGGAACGACGCGCCCAGGTTGCCGGTGACGCTGCCGTTGGAATACCGCGTGCCAGGGTTCGCGAGCACGAGCTCCAGCACGCGCGGCGCCGAGGCGTGTACCTCGCGCAGCGCCGACGCCAGCGCGGCGCCCGGCCCTCCCAGGGTGCGAGCGTGCGCCTGGCCCCAAACGCTCGGTTGCCCGCTGCGGACCGCCTCGATCACCACGAAGGCGTCGGTGCCCGCGGCCAGCCGCGAGAGCGTGGCGCCGGTCGACGGGGCGCCGAGGGTCTGCTCTTGCACCGCGAGGGGCATCACGCCCGTCGCCGGATCGGCGGGCTCGGGGCCGAGCCACACGCGGTAGCTGAGGACGCCGGACACCGGGGCCCAGCTCACGCTGAAGCCGTTCGACGAGATCGATCCTGCGGTCACCGCCAGGGACGCGCTCGTCGTGCAGGCGCCGCAGTCGGAGGCGCAGGTCGAGCAGGTCTCGGTGCCGTCGCACGCGCCGTCGCCGCAGGCGGCGGGAGGGGGCGTGCAGGCGCCGCAGTCGGAGGCGCAGGTCGAGCAGGTCTCGGTGCCGTTGCACGCGCCGTCGCCGCAAGCCGGCGGGGTCACCGGCGTGCCGCTGCTCACGGTGACGCCGTCGAAGGTGACGTCGCAGAGCGTCGCCGTGGTCCCGGCGGACACGGCCAGCCCGATCAGGATGTCGGCCTGCAGCGTGAAGCTCGCGTTACCCACCTGCGTCCAGGCGGCTCCGTCGGCCGAGACGTAGCCCGTGACCGTCGTGCCCGCGCGCACCAGGCGCACCCAGCGGGGCGCGACCGTCCCGGCCTGGCTGGTGAGCTGGCTCCAGCCTCCGGTGCTCTCGCGGCGCTGGAAGCCGGCGCCGTTGCCGGGCGTCAGCAGCATCATGGCGTGCCGCGAGCCCGCCGCCACCGATTCGCGCAGCATCACGCCCACCTTGGCCCAGGGGTCGGTGGGTTCCAGCGTCGTCACCTGCGCCACGATCTGGCCGTCGCCCAGGAAGGGCTGGTACACGAAGTGGAAGGCGTCGGACTGGCCCCAGATGTCGGCCCCCGCGCCCTGCACCAGGAGGCTGGCGCCCTTCGCGCTGGCGCCGCCCGGCAGCCCCACGCTGCCCACGTCGGCCTGAGCCCAGGGGGCCGGGAGCCCATCGCAGGCGCCGCAGTCGGAGGCGCAGGTCGAGCAGGTCTCGGGGCCGTTGCACGCACCGTCGCCGCAGGCGGGGGGAGGGGGCGGGCAGGCGCCGCAGTCGGAGGCGCAGGTCGAGCAGGTCTCGGTGCCGTCGCACGCACCGTCGCCGCAGGCGGGTGCGGTCACGGGGCCGCACTCGTCCAGTCGCCGGCACAGGCTCGCGCACGTCTTCGACCAGCGCTTCGTGCAACAGCTCGGCAGCTCGGCGCACACGTCGGCCTCGCACGCGCAGCCCTTGCAACCCGCCGACCAGCGAGCCACGCACCCGTCGATCGACCACGTCGACGCGCTCGCCGTGACGTCGAGCGTCTTGCAGGCCCCGCAGTCGGCGGGACACGTGACGCAGTCCTCGGTGGTCGACGAGCACGCGCCGTCGCCGCAGACGGCGAATCGGCCGAGAGAGAACGTCTCGCCGCGGGTCAGGGCTCCCGACACCGAGTCGACGGTGGCGGTGGGCAGAGCCTCGTCGTCGGCCTCCCAGGCCGATCGGTCATTGTCACAGGCCACGAGCACCAGGGCCGCCAGCAGAGCCGAAGCCAGGGTCGCGAGGCGCATCCTTCCTCCTCCGCACGGATCCCTTCGGCGGGTCGGAGAGACCGGCCCTCCGCCGCTCGTCGGGAGTCCGTGGCGTCGCCTCCTCGCGCCGGACGCAGCGAGGCGCCGGCCCGTGGGGGGCGAATCAACGGATGATGTGTCTCGGGTTCGCGTTCGAGAGGGGGAAGGGAGAAGACGGTTTACGTACTGTCGTCAAGCAACGTGCCGAGTGGAGTGTCAAACCGTCTCGGGCGAGAACCCCGTCACCACCATGTCTCCGGCGGCGACAAGTGCAGCGTACCGCAGTACGGCGTGGTGACAACTTCAGATTTCGGTATTCGAGGGATGTCAATCCCTTTCAGGGTCAGTTGGCACGGAGTGACAGTTTGGATTGGCGACAAATGCTGTGGTGTCGGGGGGTTATACTTGAATTCCCGACGAATGATTGGGGTTGCGCTCACACGTCGTAGTACAGCTCGAACTCGGCCGGGACCGGTCGGCTGATGACCGTGGCAATCTCCTTGGTGCGCTTCTCTTCGATCCAGGTCTCGATCACGTCGCGCGTGAAGACGTCGCCCTTCAAGAGGAACTCGTGGTCCTGCTCGAGCTCGTCGAGGGCCTCGGACAGGTCGCGCGGGGCCTTGGGCACGCTGCGCAGCTCGTCGGCGGTCATGCCGTAGATGTCCTTGTCGAGGGGCTCGCCGGGCAGGAGGCCGCGCTCGATGCCGTCGAGGCCCGCCATCAGGATGGCCGCGAAGGCCAGGTAGCCGTTGGCGGCGGGGTCGGGTGTGCGGTACTCGATGCGGCGCGCCTTGGGGCTGGCCGAGTACATGGGGATGCGGATGCAGGCGCTGCGGTTGCGGCCCGAGTAGGCCATGTTGATGGGGGCCTCGAAGCCCGGCACCAGGCGCTTGTAGCTGTTCGTGGTGGGGTTCGTGATGGCGCACAGGGCCTTGCCGTGAGCCAGGATGCCGGCGATGAAGTGCAGCGCCAGCTCGGAGAGGCCGCCGTACTGGTCGCCGGCGAAGAGGGGCTTGCCCTCCTTCCACAGGCTGAAGTGGACGTGCATGCCGGAGCCGTTGTCCTGGTACAGGGGCTTGGGCATGAACGTGACGGTCTTTCCGCTGCGCCACGCGACGTTCTTCACGATGTACTTGAACCACTGCAGGGTATCGCCCATGTGCAGCAGCTCGTCGAAGCGCACGTCGATCTCGCACTGGCCGCCCGACGCCACCTCGTGGTGGTGCTTCTCCACCAGGATGCCGATCTTCTCCATCTCGAGCGTCATCTCGTTGCGGAGATCGAGCAGCTGATCGCTCGGGGGCACGGGGACGTAGCCCTCCTTGTGGCGGATCTTGTAGCCCTGGTTCGGCATCTCGTCGACGCCCGAGTTCCACATGCCCTCGGACGAGTCGATGCTGTAGAAGCCCTCCTCCTTCGCCTGGCCGTAGCGCACGTCGTCGAACACGAAGAACTCGGCCTCGGGGCCCACGTAGCACGTGTCGGCGATCCCCGAGAAGCGCAGGTAGGCCTCGGCCTTCTGGGCGATGTAGCGCGGGTCGCGGCTGTAGGCCTCGCGCGTGATGGGATCGAAGATGTTGCCGATCAGGCTGAGGGTCGGCACGTCGGCGAAGGGCTCGACGCGCGCGGTCTCGGCGCTCGGAATGACCAGCATGTCGGAGGCGTGGATGGGCGTCCAGCCGCGGATGGAGGAGCCGTCGAAGCCGAAGCCCTCCTCGAAGGACTCCTCGGTGAGCTCGCGGATGGGGAGCGTGACGTGCTGCCACACGCCGGGGAAGTCGACGAACTTCACGTCGACCATCTGCAGGGAGTGCTGCTGGATCAGCTTGAAGACGCGCTCGACCAGCTTCTTGGGGTCTTCCTTGCTCATGCTGCCTCCTTTCTCGTTACAGGGCTGCGTCGCCGTGTTCACCCGTCCGGACGCGCACCGCGTCGTCGACGGGAAGGATGAAGATCTTGCCGTCGCCCATCTCGCCGGTGGCGGCCTCGCGCAGCAGGTGCTCGACGACCGGCTCGACCAGGTGATCCGGGACCACCACCTCGACCTTGACCTTGGGGACGAACGAGACGACGTACTCGACGCCGTGGAAGACCTCGGTGCGGCCTCCGCTGCGGCCGAAGCCGCGCACCTCGGTGACCGTCATGCCGGGGATGCCGAGCTCGCCCAGCGCTTCGCGTACCGCATCCAGCTTGAAGGGACGAAGGATGGCCTCGATCTTCTTCACGAGCGACGTTCCGACAGGGTGACGCCTTACGATAGGCCTGCCGGCCCGGCGCGCAACCAGGAAAGGCGACGGACCGGTCGGTCAGCCCGCGATCTTGGCCGCCTTGGCCGCGGCGTTGGCGGCGTCGCAGCGCTTTCGGATGTGCGCCAGGGCCTCTTCGACCTGGTCGACCAGGATCAGCGCCAGATCGCCGGGCTGCAGGCGCTCGAGGCAGGTGTCGATGGCCAGGAACTCGCCGTGCAGCTCGACCACGTCGCGCGTGCGGCGCGCGTTCGCGAGGCCTTCGCGCAGCAGCCCCAGCACCTCGCCGTCGCGGCGTCCGCGCTGGCAGGCGTCCTGGAAGAGCACGGCCACGTCGAAGGCGTCGCCCAGGATCTCGGTCTGGCGGCGGATGTCGACGTCGCGCCGATCGCCGGCGCCGCTGATGACCACGACGCGCTGCCGGGCGGGCAACGCCTCGACCGCGTTCACCAGCGCCTGGATGGCGTCCGGGTTGTGGCCGTAGTCGGCGATGACCGTGGCGCCGCGATGGTCGAACATGTTGAAGCGACCGGGCGTGGTGGCGGCGTCGCTCACGAACGAGGCGAGGCCGCGGCGCAGGATGTCCCAGTCGAGGCCGAGGGCCCAGCCGGCGCCCACGGCGGCCATGACGTTCTCGACCTGGAAGCGGATGCGGCCGCCCTGGGTGAGCGGGACGTCGGCCAGCGCCAGGCGATGCTCGACCTCGCCCTGGACCGCCACGATGTCGCCGCCCTCGACGTAGACCACGCGCCCGCCCTTGGCCCGGTGGGCCGCCAGCACGGGCTGGGCCGCGTCGTGGGCGAAGAAGATGACGCCGCCCGGGCACACGTCGGCGCGCGCCGAGGCCAGCGGGTCGGCCGCGTTCAGGACTGCGTAGCCGCTGGGGATGACGTTCTGGACGATGACGCGCTTCACGACGGCCAGGTCCTCGACCGTGGTGATGAACTTGAGCCCCAGGTGGTCGCCCGTGCCGATGTTGGTTACCACCGCCACGTCGCAGCGATCCCAGCCCAGGCCCTCGCGCAGGATGCCGCCGCGCGCGGTCTCGAACACCGCCGCCTCGACGCGCGGGTTCAGGAGCACCGAGCGCGCGCTGCGCGGCCCGCTGCAGTCGCCCGTCTCGAGGCGTCGTCCCCCCACGTAGATGCCGTCGGAGCAGGTCATGCCCACGCATCGGCCCTCGGTGGCCAGGAAGTGTGACACGAGGCGCGTGGTGGTCGTCTTACCGTTGGTGCCCGTCACCGCGACCAGCGGGATGCGGCCGTGGTGCTTGGGCTCGAACATGCTGTCGATGATGGCCTCGCCCACGGGGCGCGGCTTGCCGTCGCTGGGGTCGAGGTGCATGCGGAGCCCGGGGGCCGCGTTGACCTCGACCACGACCCCGCGCTGGGCCTCGAGCGGCAGGTCGATGCGGTCGGCCACCACGTCGACGCCGCAGATGTCGAGCCCGATGACCCCGGCGGCCTCGCAGGCGCGGAACGCCGTGTCGGGGTGTACCTCGTCGGTCACGTCGGTGGCGGAGCCGCCGGTGGAGAGGTTGCCGTTGCCGCGCAGCAGCACCTCGGCGCCCGCCGGGGGCACGGAGTCGGCCGTGTAGCCCTGGCGCACGAGCTCGGCTTGCGCGATGTCGTCGATGCGGATCTTGGTGAGCGAGGTGGCGTGCCCGTCGCCGCGGCGCGGATCGGCGTTGACGGCCTCGACCAGCGTGCGGACCGTGTGTACGCCGTCGCCGATGACCGTGGGTGGGTTGCGGCGCGCCGCGGCCACCAGCTTGCCCCCGACGACCAGCAGCCGGAAGTCGCGCCCGTGGGCGAACTGCTCGACCATGATCTCGGACTTGAAGGCCTGCGAGTTGGCGTACGCGGCCATGACCTCCTCGCGGGTCGTGAGGTTCACGACCACGCCCTTGCCCTGGTTGCCGAAGCGCGGCTTGACGACCACGGGCACGCCGATCTCCTCGGCGGCGACCCAGGCGTCTTCGGCGTCGGTGACCGGCCGGCCCTTGGGGACGGGCACCCCCACGGCCTCGAGCAGGATCTTGGTCAGGTCCTTGTCCTGCGCGATGGACTCGGCGATGGCGCTGGTGGTGTCGGTCTCGGCGGCCAGGATGCGGCGCTGGCGGATGCCCCAGCCGAGCTGCACCAGGCTGCCCTTGTTCAGGCGCCGGGCCGGGATGTCGCGGTCGAGCGCGGCGCGGGCGATGGCGGCCGTGCTCGGTCCCAGGCGGATCTCTTCGTCGATCTGCTTCAGGCGCGCCACGGTGGCCTCGGCGTCGAAGGGGCGATCCTCGAGCACGTCGACGCACAGCGCCTGGGCCTGCTCGAAGGCGTGGACGCCGACCTCCTCGACCGTGTACTGCACCACGACCTGGTACACGTCGTTCTCGATCGTGGGCGTCACGCGCCAGAACGACACCGGGCAGCCCGCCTGCACCTGCAGCTTGAGGGCCAGCCGCGCCAGCACGTGGGCCAGGCTGAGCGGACCTTCGCTCTCGAGGGGCTGCAACGGTCCGAGGGCGGGGAAGCGGGCCAGCAGCCCGTCTTCGAAGCCCGGGATGCGCCGCGCGGCGCGCTCGTTCTCGGCCAACGAGACGATGGCTTCGAGGCACGTGGAACGGGACCACAGGTTCGGACCGCGCAACGGTCGAACGCGACTCACTTCCATGGTACTACCCCGGAATCATCATGATGGGAGGACCTTGCAGAACGTGTCGACCGCGACCCCCTGCGCCCACGCCGCCGCCACGCCTGCCAACGTGGACACCGCGTCGGACGGGACGCCGTCGCCGCCGGGGACCTGGAACGCGGAGAGGCTGCCGATCGGCTGCTCGGCGTCGCCCGAGACCAGCACGACCTGCTCCCCGCGCTGGATGACCGCGCGCTTGCCGGCGGCGCGGTGGGCGGTCACGACCGGGTGATCGGGATCGGTCGAGCAGAACAGCACCTCGCCGTCGCACAGGCGCGCCATGTCGGCCACCTGGCTGTCGCCGGCGTTGAGCACCGCGGCGCCCTCCGGTACCACCAGGTCGACCGCACAGCGGCCCACCTTGAAGCGCTGCTCGGCGTCGGCGATGAAGTACGGCACGAGCTCGGGGGCCTCCTCGAGGTGCGTGACCACGCCCACGCGGCAGCGCTCGAAGGCGATGCCCTCGCTCACGATGGTCAGGGGTGGCACGTCGCACACCGCGGCCTCGAGGCCGGACTGGAAGAGCAGCTCGCGGGCGGCCTTCCACGAGGTGGCGGGGTCCTCACGAAGCGTCTCGCCGTTCACGCGCAGCCCGTCGGCGCTGGCAGAGCCCACGCGTCGGCCCTCGGCCTGCAGCAGGCGCTCGAGCACGCGGACCACCTCGACCCGGCCGCTCGTTCCGGTTACGAACGTGATGGGCAGCTTCTCGGCGCTCTCCTTGTCGAAGGGCAGCTCGTCGGGGCGCGGCGCGTGCGTGGCGGCGATGGTACGCAGCTCGGCCACGCGGGCGTCGACGTCGAAGGGCTTGTCGTCGATCGCGGCGCGGATGAGCGCGTGCGCCGTGGCCAGGCAGGCCCGCGTCAGGGTCTCTTCGGGGCAGCTGACCACCACCTTGTAATAGCCGCGGCGCTCGTGGTCGCGCGCCCGTCCGAAGCCGGCGGGGCGCCCGCACAGGGAGAGCAGCTCGAGCGTGACGTGCTCGAGGATGTGCCCGCACCACGTGCCGTCGTGCACGCGCTTCAGGAAGCCGCCGCGCTCGCCGATGGTGCAGCGATGCTCGATGAGCGTGGGCAGCCAGGCCTCGAGGCGCTCGGGGAAGCCCGGCAGCTTGTTCGAGGGGAAGTCCTCGAGGATGCCGAGATCGACCCAGGCCTCGAGCACGGGCTTGTAGGTCCAGATGCTCGGTCCGCGAAGAACCATGGTGCGCAGGATGTCCATGGGATCGATGCCCTCTCGCACCCCCGAATGCGGGCGATACTGTACTCCTGGTTCCGGTGCAAGTAAACTCCGAGCGGCTGGAAGGGGGCGTCGTGAACGAGTCGATCCATTCCCGAGGGAACGAACCGATCGAGACCGACCGCTTGACCGCCGAGCTCCGTCCTGGCGAACGGGTAGTGGCCGTGCTGCGGCCCGACCTCGATGAGCAGCTGGCGTTCCGCGAGGGGCTGCTGGCGCTGACCGACCAACGCCTGGTGGCCTTCGACGTGGGCCCCGGCCTCGCGCCGCGCTCGTGGCCGCTCCGTGACGTCCGTCGCGTGACCGCCTACGACCGAGGGGGTGTGGGGCGGCTCGAGGCCCTGGGCGAGAACGCCCTGCTGGGACGATGGTACTACACCGTCGGCCGCGCTCGCGACGCCATCGCGCTGGCCGACGGGTTCCGCGACGTGCTCGCCGGCGCCCAGGCCGAGGCGCCCGTCGTCGAGGCCGAGCCCGAGGCCCCCGAGTCCGTGCAGCCCGAGATCGTGGCGCGGGCGGGCACCCTGTGGCGGCTCCGCCGCTTCGCGCGTCCGCACCTCAAGTGGCTGCTGCTCGGCGTGGCGCTCACCCTGGCCTCCACCGGCGCCGGCCTCATCCCGCCGTTGCTCACGTGGCCGCTGGTCGACAACGTGCTGGCGCCCTACCAGGACAAGTGGAAATCCACGCGCGACGACTACAAGGCCATCGAGCGCAAGGCCGACGACGAGTACAACCGCAAGAAGGAGCTGCTCGACGACGACGAGGCGCTGTCGTCCGACGAGTACGACGCGAAGATCGAGGAGCTCGACAAGGAGTGGGACGACCTCACCGACCGTGCGGTGGAGGTGCGCAACGCCCGCCTGGCCGAGTTGAAGGCCGTGCACGAGCCGATGTTCGCGAGCGTCCCCTGGCTCCTGCTCGGCATGCTGGGCGCGGCGCTCGCCGCCTGGGCGCTCGGCTGGGGGCAGGGTTGGATGCTCGCGCGGCTGTCCGAGCGCATCGCCGCCGATCTCCGCAACGCCACCTACGCGCACATGCAGTCGCTGTCGATCGACTACTTCAGCGGGCGGCGCACCGGCGACCTGGTCGCGCGCATCAGCAGCGACACCGATCGCATCTGCAACTTCCTGTCCGACACGCTGACCGATTTCTGCACCGACATCCTGATGATCTGCGGCTCGGCCGCCATGCTGTTCTACATGGACTGGGTGCTGGCCCTGGCCACCCTGTGCACGTTCCCGCTGGTGGCCTGGCTGACGCTGTACACGCGGCAACGGCTGCAGGTGGGCTTCCTGCGCGGGTCGCGCGCGTGGGGCGACATGACGGCCATCCTGGCCGACACCATCCCGGGCGTGCGCGTCGTCAAGGCCTTCGCCCAGGAGAACCGCGAGGTCGACCGCTTCCGCGCCGTGAACACCCGCATCGTGCAGGCCAACGATCGCGTGAACCGGCTGTGGACGTTCTTCTGGCCCATGGTCGCGCTGCTGAACCAGCTCGGCACGCTCGTGGCGTGGGCTTTCGGCACGTGGCGCGTGTACGACCAGGCCATCACGGTCGGCGTGCTCACGGCCTTCCTCGGCTACATCGTGCGCTTCTACAGCCGCATCGAGTCCATGTCGCGCATGGCCAGCCGCACCCAGCGCGCGGCCGCCAGCGCCCAGCGCATCTTCGAGGTGCTCGATCGCGTCCCCAGCGTGGCCGAGCCGGCGCACCCCGTGGCCCCCGGCCGCCTGCGCGGGCAGGTCGAGCTGAAGAACGTCAGCTTCCGCTTCGGCAACCGGCGCGTCATCGACGACGTGGACCTCAGCATCGCGCCGGGCGAGATGATCGGCGTGGTCGGCACGACGGGCGCAGGCAAGAGCACGCTCCTGAACCTCATCTGCCGCTTCTACGACGTGAGCGACGGGGCCGTGCTGGTCGACGGCGTCGACATCCGCAGCTACCCGATCCTCGACTACCGGCGCAACATCGGCATCGTGCTGC
>Ga0172369_10001177_pt1 | contig 38107 bp, 46 predicted proteins | sample LakKiv25m_FD_114539 | JGI IMG/M metagenome (GOLD analysis project Ga0172369, IMG submission 114539) | Freshwater microbial communities from Kabuno Bay, South-Kivu, Congo - kab_022012_11.25m | ecosystem: Environmental > Aquatic > Freshwater > Lake | place: Democratic Republic of the Congo... | reverse complement strand
GGTCGCTGGCCATCCGCCGGGTCGAGGTGCTTCAGCATCTCGAGGCCTTCCGAAACACGTACGAGGGGCTGCGCTCGGAGGCGGTGCGCCTGTTCACTGCCATGTTCAACAGCCGTGAGGTGGAGGGCATTGACCCGGGCGTGTACTCGGTGATCCCGAGGCTGAGCAGAACAAAGCTGTACGACTGGGAGCAGCGGTTTCAGGATCGGGGTATTGCGGGCCTCATCAGCGGGCACGGCCACTGGCGGGGCAAAGCGAAGCTCCCGCTGGATCAGCAGCAGTTCATCATGGCCACGCTGTCGGCGAACCCGCATCTCAAGGCCATCAAGGTTGCCAGGAGCGTTGCGGCCCGGTTCGGCAAGGCAGCGGCGAGTCCGAGACAGGTGCGTGAATTTATCAGGAAGCAGAAAGAGGCGGACCCGTATCTCCACGAGTTCTTGGTGAACCCCGACAGGGCCAGGGGCAAGTATCAGCTCGCCCTGGGATCGGCGGACGAGAAGGCGCACCGGTTTTTGCATTTCATCGAGGTGGATTCGACGGCTGCGGACGTGATGTGCGTGGAGGGGCAGACACGGGGGTCTGTCCCTACGGCGGCCACAAATGACAGGAAGACATTCAGGCCGACGATCATCGGGGGGATAGACGTGTTCAGCCGCAAGGCCCGGTTCGTGGTGACCCGGACGAGCAACAGCTGGGGGATAGCCGGGCTGATTCGGCGGATCGCCATGGAATGGGGCCTGCCCGAGACCGTGATCCGGGACAACGGCCAGGACTACGCCTCCAAGATGGTGAACGAGGGCCTGCTGGCCCTTGGCGTGGGAGTGGTGGCTGTTCCGCCGTTCACGCCCGAGGCCAAGCCGCACGTGGAGCGGGTGTTCCGGACGCTGTCGCACGATCTGTTCGAGGGATTGCCGGGATACATCGGGCACGACGTGGCCGAGCGCAAGGGCATCGAGAGCCGGCGGAGTTTTGCGGAGCGCATGGGGAGGAAGAAGACCGGAACCCGTAGGGGCGCACCCCTGTGTGCGTCCTTCCAAGGGCAGACACGGGGATGTGCCCCTACAACGGCGGGTAATGACGGTATGTTGACCATGGCGGAATTGCAGGCGGTGATTGATCGCTGGACCGAGGAGGTCTATCACCAGCGCCGGCATGCGGGGATCAACACGACGCCCAATGCCAAGGCCGCAAGCGTGCCGTTCCGACCGTCGAAGCTGGACGATCCGAGGGCGCTGGACATCCTGCTGGCCCCGTGCGGGGAGCGGACCATGGGCAAGAAGGGGCTCCGGTACGACGGAGGATTCTACTGGGCCGACGAGCTGATCGACTGGATTGGACGGACGCTGACGGTGCGTGTGGATGTGCGCAATGCGGGCATGGCCTTCTGCTTCGACCCGCAGACCCGGCAGTTCGTGTGCGAGGCGGAGGATATGGCGCTGTCGGGCATCTCGGTGGCGGACAAGATTCGGGCACGGAAGCGGCAGAAGAAGCACATGCGGGAGCGGGGTAAGGCCATGGAGCGCCTGGCCGAGACCAACTACACGGACCCGCTGGCCGACGAGATTGCACGGATCAGGAGTCAAGGCGCCACGGTGACGAACCTGGCCGTGGGTGATCCGGTTGAGGGCAACCCGTTCATCGACGGGGCCATGGCTGCGGTGGAGGCCAGAGACGAGGCCGAGACTGCCATGTCGGCGTTGCCTCCTCGCAATGACGAACAATGGATCCCGGATCATGTCGGGGATGCCGCTGGGGGTGACCCGGTGGGTTGCCCGTACGGGAAGACAGAGGACGGACCTGGGGGGTTCGATGATGGTGATGGGAAGGTCGTGCCGTTCCGGAGGCGTGAGGAGGCTGAGGAGCTGGACTGGAACCCTATCAAAAAATTTGAGTCGCTGCGGGGGGCACAGCGCATGAGGCCGCTGACGGCCGTTGAGGAGGATTGGCTGGGGCTCTTTCGGTCCTCATGGGAGACGTATGCCCTGATGTTTGTGGAGCAGTGGGACCGACGCGACCACGAATGGCTTGCCCGGATCGCGCCGGACCTGGTTGAAAATATTGGAACAGGAGGATTGTAGATGAAGAATTTGCTGGCGTCAACCAACAACGTCAAGCGGTTTCTGGCGGCCTGCCAGGCCCTAGAGGCCAGGCTGTCGGACGATTCCATCGTGGGGCTCGGTCTCGTGTATGGCCGGCCCGGACTCGGTAAGACCTTGACGATGACGCATTACCACTCCCTGTCGGCCCGGAAGGGTCTCATCCAGACGTACATGGTGCGTGCGCTGTCGATATGGACGGAGACGAGTATGCTCAAGGATTTGCTGCTGGCTGTTGGGCAAGCGCCCAGCGTGTACCGTAAGGACGTGTGCTATGCGGAGCTGCAGGAGAGGCTGAGACAGCGTCCGGCGGTGTTTCTCATCGACCAGATCGACGCGGTGGCCGAGAAGCGCACCATGGTGAGCATCCTGCACGATCTTCACGACAACACGTCCACGGCGTTCCTCATGATCGGCGAGGACCGGGTTGACGGCATCCTGCGCAGATATACGGCGTTTTACAGCAGGATCAACACATCGGCGCTCGTAAGGATGGGCGATCCGACGCTCGAGGACGTGCAGGAGGTGATCGAGAAGCGCTGTGATTATCCGGTGGCGCCGGAGGTGGTCGTGGAGGTCCATCGGATGGTTGGGCAGTCGATGCGGCTGGTGGTGGACATGATCCGATCGCTGGAATGGGTGGCGAGGATGAACCAGAGGGATCGCATCGGCATGGCAGAGCTGCGCAAGGTGCTGGACAGCCGCAACGGGATTTCGCCGATATCCCGCAACGACACGGACGTTCAGGCGGTGGCCCATGGCTAAAGGGTCACGGCATAGGAAGGAAGAGGCGGGCGTGTACGGGGCCGGGCCGCTAGAGCGGGCCGTATGGGCGGCGTTCGCGAGCCTGACCGCGATGAGCCTGGACGACCTCGAGGTAATCACGGGGTTCAGGTCGCCAGACCTGCTGCCGTATCTGAACGTGCTGCTGTGCAACGGGTATGTGGCCATCGGGGGCGTCGCGAAGGCCCAATCGGGAGAGACGGTGGTGAAGCTACGCCAGGTGAGGCGGACTGGTCCGCAGCCTCCGGTGGAGCTGGCCGACGGGCGGTTCATGGACCCGAACGAGTCCCACTACGTGCAGAACGGCGCCCTGATGGAAGTGTTACCCCGGTGCAGGACGTGGATCAGGATCATTGCGCGGGACCTGGGCACGTTTACCAGGGAGTCGCTCGTGGCGGCGGTGACGGAGCGCTGGGGGAACCGGTCCGACGTGCTGAATGCTGTGAGCCAGCTCAAGTATCGGGGCGAGCTGGTGACGGCCGATGCCGGCATGTGGCGGATCCGGCCCGACGAGATCCACGAGAGGATCCATGCGTATCTCACCAAGTGGATCGGCCAGCCGGTGACATCGGCTGCTCTGGTGGCGGGATGCGGATATTGCAGCGGTTCCCAGTGGCTCGCGGTGCTGGAGATTTTTTCGGCGGAGGGGTATCGGGTGACGATCCGGCGGCGGAGCAGTAACGAGCGAGTGTATCTCATCGAGGAGACGGAATGATAATGATAGAGGAAATGAGGGCGGAGTTACAGCGGCGGACGACGAACGGACCGCATGGGGAGCTGTCGAGACTGGCCAGGGCCACGAATTGGGCGCCGGGCACGCTGGCCATGTTCAAGCGGGGAACGTACACGGGGAACAACACGCTGATCGCGGAGACGCTCTACAACGAATTCACGAGGGAGGGGTGGGAGCGATCTGTTTGCATTCCCGAGAAAGCTGGAATCCACAGGCACGGGAATGGATCCCGGGTCAAGCCCGGCGGTGTGACGGCCACGGTGGAGCGGGTGAACCGCTACCTCGAGGCTGCGCCCAAGGGCACGGCAGCCAGGCTGGCCAGGGAGGCAGACATGTCTCCGGGCACGCTGTCCAAGTTCCGCAAAGGCTCGTACTGCGGTGCCGCCGAGATCGTGGCCCGCAAGCTGGCAACGGTGCTCGACAGCGAGGAGCTGGCGCTCCAGATCGCGAGCGGTCGGGCGCAGCTCAGGGCGTGGCTCGTCAACACCGTCGAGGGATTGCGGCTGGTGGAGAACCCCGAGGTTATGGACCTGCTGCGGAATGAGACGGCGGAGCGGTTCGTCTGCCAGATATGGACCGGAGAGCGGCTGCAGGACATCGAGATTGTGAAAGGAGATGTGGAATGACCGAGTTGCTGGCGGGCGTCGTAGGCGGGGTGATCCTGGGGGCGTTTGTGGGCGGTATATGCGTTTGGGCCATGTTCCTGGATGTCTTGGACGACGTGCACGAGGAACAGCGACGGCTGATGGCGGCACGCTCTGAGTGCAGCAAGGAGGTCCTGCAATGAGGCAGCTCACGAGGCATGAGATCATGACGCTGCACGAGGTGCGGCGGGACATGGAGGAGTTACTGAGGAACGGAGGGATGACGGCTGGTTCGATTGCGCGCACCCTGCTGCAGGAGCCACGGTGGATGAGGCAGAACAGCGAGAGCATGTATATCCTCGTGTGCCAGGTGGTGGGAATATTCAACACGGATTTCCAGCGGGATGGGGCCAGCGGGGAGATCCGGCTGGTGGAGTGCGGATGCCGCAAGGGCCATGGAGGGTGCTCTGACGGGCCGCCGCATCCCGGGACCGAGCCGAGACGGCGGCTCTGGTTCGCGACTGGGAGCACGGCAGCGGCCCACACGGCCGAGGCCATGGAAGCGAAGGACAGCCTGTCATTCCCGTGAAAACGGGAATCCAGGAATCATGGATCCTGGAGGGGCGACCGGCCGGGTCGCCCGTACACCCCGGGATGACAACAACGAAAAGGAGAAAACACATGGCCGACAAGGCTGTTCGACATAGGGGAGACACGTTCGGGGAGCTGTTCGCGCTGAAGAGCGTGGATGACCTGGATATTGCGATCAAGCTGGTGGGGATGTGCGACCTGCATCAGGAGCAGATTGAGCGGAACCTGGACCTGGCGGTGGCCAAGCTCCGGGACGACGCCAAGGCCGATGCGGAATACACGCAGCAGCAGCGGAACAACCTGCTGGTCATGATCCAGAGCTATATGGAGGCCAACAAGGACGAGCTGCTCAAGGGCCGCAAGGCGGTCAGCCTGAATTTCGGCAAGGCAGGATGGCGGCGCCGGCCTGCGGTGATCCCGCTGCCACGGCGCAACACCACGGAGATGGAGGACCTGTGCGACCGGCTGGAGGGGCTGCAGGCGGAGTTTGGTGGCGCATTCAAGGACGTGGTGATCAAGAGCGTGCGATACATCGAGCAGGATGTGAAGCAGCTCACGGACGACGAACTGGGAGCGCTGGAATTGGAGCGCCGGCCTGCCCGCGAGGAGTTCTTCGTGCAGCCGGATCGTCAGAAGCTGGCGGAGGTGATCAATGGATGACAAGGGCGGGATGAACGCATCAGGCCTGAGGCGTTTTCTGGAGCTGGTGCCTGACATGCCTGTCGCAGAGGCCCAGGAGCAGGCGGGAATGACCGATGAGGAGATAGACCAGCTCGTGAGCATGTGTTGTGCGGTGCTGGACAGCCGGAAAGAGGATTCCCTGTACGACTTCACGGTTCTTGAGGGCCAGCAGCGGCTGGCCAGTGAGTTCGTACACCTGCGACAGGGCTTCGTGCACCTCTGCAACGCCATGGATACGCTCATCGATGCGGTCAGCACGCTAAACGGCGGTGGACCACGCCAGAGGCCTGAGAACGTGGTGCCGCTGCGGCCGGATTTGTAGGAGCGGAACGAATTGGAGCCCGGATGCAACCTCATGGCATTCCCTACCACAAGGGCCACCCAAGGCCCGAACGGATCCGGGCTCCTCATTTGTTGGGGCGGGACTGCCCGCGCGTTACCTCCTGGCAGGGCAGTCCCCATTTATTGCAGGCTGTCATCCCCGACCTGATCGGGGATCCAGGATTCCTGGATTCCCGTTTTCACGGGAATAACGAGAGGATGGGCTGGAATGACGATGATGCCTGACCACAAGGGAACGTCGGTGCTGCCCAGGCGGGTGCTGGCACGCATCCACATTGCCAAACGAGACCTTGGCCTGGATGATGACGACTACCGTGACGTTTTGGAGCGGGTGACGGGGCGCAGGTCTGCGGCGCAGCTCGGCCAGGATGATATGCCGGGGCTCCAGCGAGAGTTCCGTCGGCTCGGGTGGCAGGGCTATCTCATCAGGCTGGAGGACATGCCGCCGTTAAAATATCAGGACGTGGACGAGCGTCCGGGCAGGCCAACCGGTGCGCAGCTCCGCATGCTGGAGGCCCGGTTCCGCAACATCAAGGGCTTTGCGACCAGGGACCCGGAGTATGCGCTGCGGTCGTTCCTGGAGAAGGTTGTCGGGGCGAGCCACCCGCTGCTGCTGGACGATCGTGGGTTCGAGCGGGCGCTGACGGTCATCAAGCGGCTGGAGCAGGCTCGCGGGGTGAAAGAACCGTGGAGGGGGAGACGTGGAGATTGACAGGAGGAACATCCCGTACGGGTATCGCTGGCTGAACGATTACTCCGACGAGGAGATCCTGGAAGCGGTGTCGGACGATGTGGCCGTGATGATCGCTGAGGTGGGGCTGGGCAACACCATCCGGCTGCTCGATGCGTTCCACGGCCAGACCAGGGCAATGACTCCCGACCCGAGGCAGGCATTCCGGCGGCTGCAGGCCATGGAGGTGCGCAAGGCCCGGGAAGAGCGGCCGCACCTGACGCTGGGGCAGTTGGCCCTGCGGTTCGGCCGGTCCCGGAGCTGGGTTCGTCAGGTGTTGGAGGAGAGCCATGGCGGGTGAGTTTCACGACCGTGACGAGCAGTTGGAGCGCATCAAGGGCAAGCTCGACGTGTACCAGCGTCGATATCCGGTGCTCGACATTGCGTACGAGTATCGGATCTGGGTGCTGGATATCCGGGCCAAGGCAGACCCGCGCATTATGGACTACGAATACGCATGGATGCAGCGGTGCGAGTTCCGGGGCAGGCAGGCGGCTGCTGCGTCGGGCAGGCCCAGCGTGGAAGAGGCCTTCGAGGACGCGAAGCACCTGCTCGCAGGGTTTCAGAGGCTCACGGCTGCGTTTCGGCAGGACTCCTGGATGACGCTGGAGACTGCCCGTGTGTATGCGGAGGAGTTTCGGGACAGCGACGAGGAGGCGTTCGGGCTGATCTGTTCCATTGCGATCAGGACGATGAAGCGGTTCCCGATGGTTGCGGACCTGCACGAGATCCGGGAGGAGCTGCGGGCCAAGGCGGTGAATGACGCGGTGGTGCGCGAGGCGGACCAGGATGCCGAGGCCAGGCGGGAGCAGGCCGAGCGTGCTGCCCGGCTCGACGAGGAGATAGCGGCCCTGTCCGACGAGGAACGGTCAAGACTCCGGGAGGCGGCAGAGGCCGAGGTGCCCAACGGGCCCGGCGTGGCCGGCTTCCGGGAGACGCTGGTGAAGATCGCCATGAGAAGGATACATGGAGGGAATGATGGCGCTGGTGCTACCGCCTGAGTGCGGAGACTGCTATGTGATCGACGAGAAGGGCCGCCGCATCTACGTGTTGCGGACGCTGGACGACAGGTGGATGTGCGGCTGGCGCACGACCGACTGTTACAACTGGGGGACGCATCGGCTCAAGAGCCGCAGCCTGCCGGTGTGCGACACCTATGAAGAGGCTCTCGGCGCTGCACATGGCGGAAAGATCATACAGCATGTTCTTCACGACACAACGTGCGCTCAAAAAGGCGAGGCTGCCGCTGAGCGATAAGAAAGGCAGACTGCACGGGTTCCCGGCCCTCAAGAAACGAGAAGATTTCAGGACTATCACATACCAGAAAATGCGGCGGCGATGACAGGACGTAATGACGATGGATGGCAGCGGGTGAAGGAGGGACGGGAATGAGCATACTGACTCTATTGGTCGTGGGCGGGTTGATCTACCTGGTGATACGGTTGCAGATCTTCCTGCTAAAGATCCTGGTGGGGCTGGCGCTGATCGGCATGGTGGCCTCGGGGGCCATGGGCCAGACCACGACGGTGCGTGATTCGACGGGTCGGGTGATCCAGACCCAGGACTATCGGCACAGGCAGACGACGGTCCGAGACGAATATGGCCGCACGACCGAGACCTGGCAGCACCAGGCCGGTGAGAAGATCGTGCGAGACCGGTACGGGCGGGTGTTGCGGATGGAGAGGGGAAGGTGAGGTTGACGCAGGAGGATCGTTACTGAGACGGCCGTTCCGCGTAGCGCACGAAATAGCTGGATCTTTAATGATCTCAGCGCTACTATTTGACTCAAGATCTTATGGACTCATCGTCGTATGCCAAGAAGGTCCCTATGGATGAGGCCAGTAAACAGCGGGCAGGATGACTGGCAGGTCCAAAGTTCAATGATGACCGGCAATATGGGGGATGGATTGAAATGGAACAGCGGCAAAGGAGGGTGGAGGTTTATCAACTCATCGTCAGCCCAGTGGATGACGTAGCCACGTACTCAACCTTGATTCACCAGTCATTTGACAAGGTAGCCGACAAAGCCGAATTGCAGCACCAGATTGGAACGAAGACTCATGCTTTATTTGAATTGGGGAGGAGTGGCGATGGCCTGACAATCAGGTTCGTGAGTTTTTCTCACGGGTCACGACCTGATGTGATTGACACCACGAGCCTTGCTATCAAGCCGAGTCCTCTTGCCAGCCATCAAACTCCCGTGAATTATACACATGTCGTCACGGGATGTCTCAGAGGAGAATACATACTCGTTCTGGAAAAGGCCCAGAACGGCATTTCGGCTCTCTCCATCGGCACCTATCTGGGGTGGCTCATAAACAACAACCTCGACAGCACCGACACTACAGCAGAGGGGCCTAGAGCCAAGGCGAAGTATCGGGTGGAGATGAGACCAAAGGGTTTCGAAGACTTCGTCAAAAGAGTCTATTCACTAGATCGGATTACGAAACTCACAGCACATTTCGTTAGACATGAGAATCCCGGGCTTGATAAGAATTTGGGCTTCTTGGTCGAGCTGGGGGAGCAATCAAGAGCGGCCGGGGTAGACGTGTCCATGAGCGCCGAAAGGGCTCAAGGACTTAGTTCTGATACAGGCTGGCTGAAATGGGTAATCGACAGGCTAGAGAGCGGCAATATTGATGATGCAAAGGTGAGAGGCTGGCTAGGAGGTGCTGAAGACACGTTTTCCGCAAGGAAGCAAAGAAAGATCTTTTCGGTCCCTATTGCCGTGGACAAGTCAGGACAAGTCGCACCAAATGACGCTTTTCTTAAGTTGAGCGAGATCCGAGATGTGTTCAGATAAATTCGTCAGACAGAAGAAGGCCGATGGTTATCTCAGAGGACTTTTTGAGGACAAAGGGCTCCCTGATTCCACTGCTAGGGTTATACTGACGGGGCGAGATTTGTGGATTGCATTGGGTACAGGGTTTCTGTTGGGCTATCTGGTATATCTGGACAGAGGGCTGGGGGAGAAGATCGCTCAATGTTTCCCGGCCTTTCTCACGATCTCGGGCTTCCTGTTTGGTTTCACCTTCTCCTCCTTTACATCATTCATGAAGTCGGCGCAGAGCTGGAAGGATGACAAACCTTACGAAGGTATTGCAAATCAGGTTGCAGAACTCCACATCTGGTCATTAATTTGGTTGCAACTGTTCCTCGCATATTCTCTCGTATTAACGCTATTTGACGCCTACTTACCATCCCATGCTGCAGCCAATGGATTGAAATATGGCATTCTCGCCTTCTTGCTGGCGTACTCGTGGTTACAAATCGTATACCATGCCATCGTAGCCTATAAGCTGTTCAGGATGCGCAAGACCCTCTATAGGAGTAACAGCGCATCAGGCCAGGAACTGGCAAATTCTTCCAATAAATAGATGCCAGGGCGATACATGCACGGGGTTTCCCATTCAGAGTCACAGGGATAATCAAAGACATACATGGATGGGTGGGTTGCGTGTTATCCGATAAGGAGAAATGATAATCATGAGCATCGGGACGGAGAGGTGAATTTGGATGATAGATAGTGATACACCCAGAATCGAGTCAACCGATTGGCAAAGTTCAAGATTGAGAGATAACGCTGACTTTCTTATCAATGAAGCTCCGCTGGACGGTTTATTGGCGATGTTCCATTCTGCCGCTGAGCGCGAGAACATCGGGTCCGTTAAGGTTGAATTTATCAAGACTCTTATTCAGGGAAGGTACGTCCAGGCCCAAGTTCAGAGCATGGATCGATTAACTATGGCACTGGAGGGTGCAAGCAGGAGCAGTACAAGAATCGGGACGGGGCTCATTGTCGTCGGTGTTGCGGCCGTGATAGTGACCGTCGTGAACAGCTTTATGTGAATAGATGCGTCCGATCGCTCGCTGCTGTGCGGTCCACTAAATGTCAGTCGGAGTCGGTATGGCGGGATCCTGAGGTTAGAAAGGGATGTGAAGGTAATGTTTTCAGACCTAGCCCGCCAAGATTCGAGGCATCCCAATCGGCAACACTCCATTTTTCATTTCTTCCTCTCGATCGGACTTGTCAGACACTTTGCTGCCACGGGTAGAACACTCCGGCCGTCTCTCCGTAAAATTGAAGGATGTTTGACCATGCACCACTATGTGTTCTTGCTCCTTTCGGCGCCGGACGAGATTCAGGTAATCTGTTTCACAACCAAGCTCCACACTGAGAGCGTGCATATCGAGGCGCTTCAAAATTTCAAGCGTTACGGGACGTTTGTCAGTCCAGAAAATCATGGAGTCGAAAAACTCTCGTGCTGCTTGGGAATTCAATAGATTGTAAACAAAATGAGCTTCGGAATCCGACCAACATGGCAAAAAATAAGTTGTGTCATCCAAAACGACGGACTTCCCGTGGTAGGGGGCGATCAGCTTGAACGAGAGTCTCTTATAGAAACCCGAGATAGCAACCTTCCATGGTGCAAATGAATAGTCGCCAACCCCAAAAATCGAATACCTCGGGCGGTTGCGATAAATAGAACTCGCTCGCTTATCAAGCATCTCTCGATGTGCCTCAAGATAGTTCCACGTCCTTGGTGCTGCCGCCTTAATAGAAGCGGTATCTTCCCCAACGTGTTTTTGAGTGACAAGCATGTATTTTCGACCATAGCGGACCTGGTAGTTTCCGATATCTGAACTTTTTAGCATTGGATAGATATATGTGTCCTCCAGGCTAACCAGCTCACCTAAGCCGTTGCGGTATTTTCCTCCCACGGACTCAAGCTCCATGACCTTTGAACAGTCGTGTTTGATTCCTGATCTCCACTGGTATGCTTTATCGTTTCCATTAAGGTGACACCACTTTTGGTAATGGTCTACATTCGCAATGACAAAGCCGTCGTGGAACCCCATACTTTGAGATGGCTGGGTAGCGTTGAAATCATCGTAGACATCACAGTCAGATGAATTTGACCCCCCCAACATACTAATTACGAGAAAGCATGCGTCCACAGAGGCGCCGAAATATTTTTGTGCATCAATCAGGAACATGAAGGCTCTAGTTATGGCAAGTTGGCAGCTCCAGGCACGAAACAATACTTTTCGCGCAACAGCCGTTTTGCACAGCAATGCGATTACACCTCTACGGTTTTTTAGCCAATCGAGATGCTGCAACAGCATCCATTCCGAGATATCAAAGTTGCTCTTGCCAGTAATGGCATCATAACCGCGACGCTTTAGGAAATTGGATTTTGTCGGCAGATTCCCACTCTCCAACATGCATAACTCTGAGCAAGTGACCCAGGGGGGATTGCCAACTATGAGCACCGGCTCCGCCAGGTCTCGAACCAATGCTTGCCAGTCAAGGAGGAAGAAGTCTCCTTGTAATAGTTGAATGGTCTCTCGTGTCTCAGCAGAGGAAAGCTGGCCACGAAGCTCTTCAAGGTAATGTTCGTTAATATCTGCCCCGATGAAGCGAATAGCCTCGGGAAAGTTATGTATAGCGGCAAGCAAAAAAGCACCCTTGCCACACGTAGGCTCTAGAACAGACTTTGGCCCAATCCCTAATCGTCGCAGCGCGGCCAAAGCGGCTTCAGCAAGCGGCAGGGGCGTCTGAAAATCACCATACTGCCATTTGTTTTTTTCTTTCTTGGCCATAACTTGTTGCTATCTCACTCTATGAATACCTCTGACATTGCCAGCCTCCTGAATAACTCGGCTATACTGGAGTCGCCATTGCAATGCGTTCGATACGGTCAAGTATCCTTGATTGGGAGGATTCTTTATCACCTCTTGCGCGATTGCAATTGCTTCCATGTCATCAACTGGCAGGTTTCTGTCTTGCATGAAGGCAATGATGTCATCGACATTTCCGTTGTTCTCGAGAATCTGCAATATTCCTTTCGTCATTTGAAAATCGGCTGTGCGGTGCCGTTCCACGAAGATGGTATGCTGTATACCTAATCGTCCGGTACGGACATGATGGTCGTCGGTTTTTTCATATACGAATATAAGCAAATGATAGCCGAGACCAAAAATCTTTTGTCTGGCCGACTTAAACGGGCAAGAGGACTGTGGTTGGCGGATGCTCGTGACTTTCATGTCCACACCGAGACCTGGGAGGTCGATGCCTGATGCAGAATTACCCTGCTGGTATTTGTATTTGCCAGCGAGATATTGGGTGAACTTATGCTCCAAATAGGTACCCACGGCTTTACCATCGGTTACGCCATAGAGGCTGGGTTCGTCATGGGTGCTCTCAACTTCAGCGAAGAATGCCGCTTCACTCAAGAGCAGCTCTATATCAAGTTGTTTGGCTTCCGTCATACTAATCTCGCAGACTACCGCAACCACATCTGGTGAAAATATCGGGGGGTGTAGGGAATAGCGGGAGTGTATGAGATGTTGCGTGTCAAGGCAATATCAAAACGCAGAGAGACTATGGATAAAAAAAGTGTGCACATCCTGCCATAAAATGAACATGCGGTCCGGTATGGTAGGATGATCAGGATCGAGACGGAAAGGTGAAGCATCATGATAGATAAGGATGATCCCAGAATCAAGGCAACTGATTGGCAAACAACGCTGGATGATGGCCCTTCTTTATCCATCCATGAGGCTTTGCTGTTTCGGTTCAGGCCCTTTGGTCCGGCGCTTGGCCCTTCGGTGCTGTGAATGACTTTGACGAGGATATTGGATTGACTTGCCGTTTAAGATATCTTCAATGGTGAGGATCTGTATTCGAGGGTAGCGGTTAGTGGTTCCGAGGACGCTATGCTCGTAAAAGCCTGCTTTGACAGCTTCTGTGAGCATGTTCCGAGTGGGATTGTGCAACGTGACAAAGACGCCGATCACGGCCTTCTCCCCCTCCATCGTGCCCCTGAGATCCCTGATGTCCTTCACGCTGATATTGTCACCTCCCTTTACCTGACAAATGATCGTCTCGAACCGGCCCTTGTCCGGCCCAGGGAATCTGAGATAGCCGTCGATGCCTTCATCAGCCCCTTTCTTCTTGTCCTGTGACGGCAGGGCATCGACCAGCCCCAGCGCCCACCATTCGAACTGATACTTATCCTGTGCCGCCAAAGCACGAGCACCTGCGAGATCTTTGGGATCACCTATCACGTCATACGGTGAGAGTTCCTCGCCAAAGCTGTCCTGCAAGCGTTTCTTCATTAGCGTGATTGCCAGGTGCGTGATGTCAATTCCGATCCACCGCCTATTCAGACCCTCCGCAGCGACGACGGTAGTCCCACAACCGCAGAAAGGATCGAGCACGATGTCTCCGTCGTTGCTTGACGTCATGATGATTCGTTCCAGAAGTGCTTCGGGTTTTTGAGTCGGATATCCGAGGCGTTCGTGTGATCCGCCTGCCAGGTAGAGTATGTCATCCCACCAAGTCTGAAGCGTTACTCCTTTTTTCTCGTCCAGAAAGACAATCCGGCAACGCTTTATGGGCTTTCCATTTCGGCCCAGTTTAATACGTCCATGACTATTAGGGACTTCAGTTTGCGGCAAATTCCAAAGGCGCATCATTCCTGAGTAATCAGTCCGCCATCTGGCAGAAGTACCCATGAAATCATACTCCTGCATTCTATTTTGCGGATCCAGCATGTTCTCGTATTTGACTCTTCGCCCCGACGGCAAGACTTTCCATTCCGAATCCAGGTATGCTTGTTTGTACTGGGTGTATTGTGGATTCCATGTGTAACTACGCGTCTTGGTGAAAAAGAAGAGTACATCGTGGATATTTCCATATCGCCTTGGGTCGTTGTGTGCGCTGGATCGTTTCCACACGATCTCATTCTGGAACCCAGACAATCCGAATACTGCGTCTAGGAGCATTTTAAGATAGTGACTCGCTGTGGGGTCGCAATGGAGGTAGATGCTCCCTGTGGGTTTAAGAACCCTGTGGAGTTCAATAAGACGGGCGGCCATCATCACCAGGTACGCCATCATGTCGTTTTCGCCCAAGAAATTCCGCATAGCCTCTATCACCAGAGAGACTTTGCGGGGGCCCATTGTCACAAGATCTGAGTATTTCTCCTCCGACTCCTCACCCCAATGCCATGTGTCGTCAAATGCCATGATCTGGGCCGACGATAGTGATCCGTTGGGCTCGCCGAAGATCACGTTATAAGAGGCTTTGGAATTGAACGGGGGGTCCAGGTAGATCAGGTCAACGGTCTCGGCGGGGATCTCCTCACGCAGAATGTCCAGGTTGTCCCCAAAGTAGAGCTTGTTCTTCCAATCCGTACTCGGCACGAGGCACCATCCTTCAGAATATCAATAATGGAGGGGGAGAGAGGGAATAGCGGGAGTGTATGAGATGTTGCGTGTCAAGGCAATATCAAAACGCAGAGAGACTATGGATAAAAAAAGTGTGCACATCCTGCCATAAAATGAACATGCGGTCCGGTATGGTGTAGCGAAACCTCATTCAGGAGCCGCATGCGCATGTTCAACTCAAGCCGACTCGCGGCAATCATTATCATTCTGGCGGTCTGCCCGGCAGTAATCCAACCTGAGCTGGGCCGGGCCAACGGCAGCAGCACCCCCAGGGCCGAGGCGATCCGCATCAAGGACACCGATCGGCCTCCTCGCAGCTCACATTTTCACACCCAAGGGGTTGACCGGGCGGCGGAACGCATGTTTCCGAACCCCGGAATCACACCCGACGACAGAGGCGGACCGAGAGCCGCCGTTCCCATTGCTGCACCCCAATTAAAGGCCGCCGATTTAGAACAGCCGGGTCGCGTGACGCTGACCCGAGACGAATACGAGCAGTTCAAGCAGCTTACGAAGATCAGCCGGGCCGCGCCCTTGGAAGTGGCCCTGGTCAACATCGCCGTGAAGGGCACGAGCCTGGCCATGTACTTCCTTGTGTGGATGCTTGGCCTGGTGATTTTCCGGTACGTCTTCAACCGCTGGTTCGACGAGGACGTGTACACGCAGACGTGGCCCAGCGTCGCGGTGGTGGGGACGATGATCGTCTGCACCGCATGGGTGATCGTGGCCACGGTGCAATAGGAGATGAGAACGGAAGTCCAGTTGCCAGAATGTCATTCCAGCGAAAGCTGGAATCCAGGAGCCTGGATCCCGGATCAAGTCCGGGATGACAGGATCGCAATGCGAATCATGACGATAGTAGCGGCATTGATGCTGCTCATGACAGCGGTCACGGCTGAGGCGTGGCAGGGCCGCCGCGCGGTCTTATACAGCGAGGCCCAGGTGATGCTGCAGCTCAACGAGCCGTATCGCTGGGGCACGACAGATTGTTCGGGGCAGATGTGGCGCTTAATGAAAAAGGTGTTCCCGGAATTGGGCATGACGAAGTGGTTTCGCCGGACCACGGCTGACGCCATGGCAGGCTGGCCGTGGCAGCCGGTGATGTCGCGCGAAAAGATGTACTTCGGGGACCTTTGCTTCAGCGGACATCCGCGAATTGATCATGTGCTCATGGCGTGGGTCCATTGTTCAGGCAAGCAAATTGACGACCCGACCGCGATCCACGCCGCAAAGAGCAGAGGCTTCAGCGAGACGGATCTGAAGCCGTACTGGTGGCCGAAGATCGAGGTGATCGTGCGGCCGCCGTATTGATGGCCCGGGATGACAAGGAGGGGCTGGACCATGAAATGGATGGCCATTGGCGCAATGGTGTGGCTCATCGCGGGATGCGCGGGGGGCTTGAAGCAGGTGTGGGGCCCGGATGCGGTCCGTGATCTGTCGGCGACAGGGGCCAGAGTGCAGACACAGGGGTCTGCCCCTACAGATGCGACCCCGGCGTGGAAGGACATGAACCTCATGCGGCGTGCGGCGTGCTGGGCGTGCCTGAAGCCCCAGACCGAGGCTGAGGCCGCATACATGAAGAACTTACGGGACATGTTGAACGTGGTTCTTGGAGAGAGCAAATGACGGTGTTTATGACACGGATATTCTGGTGGGTCCTGCCGAGGGTGCTGGGCGGGGCCGTGGACATGATCGGCAAGACGCTTCTGCTGGTGGAGAGTGCCGAGAGTATCGAAGACCCCACGGCACGCAGGCGGGTAGTGCTGGAAGCGGTCGGCGGGTTTAGCGTCGTGCCCGAGCCGATCCGGCGGGGGCTCGTGGAGTTTTGCGTGGTCCTGAACCGCATGGGCGTCACGTCCGAGCAGCTCGAGGCCATGGAGAAGCTGGTCTCCCAGGAGGCCGCGACATCGGCCCTGGCTGATACCGAGAAGCGGTCGGTCGTGCTGGCGAGCTTTGCCAATCTGTTCCCCGGAGTGCCTGAGCGGGTGTGCCGTCTGCTGCTTGAATTTGCGGTGGCCAAGGTGACTCTCGCGCTGGGGAAGACCGGCTGATGCTGCCGAACCCGGAGCTCGGCGCACCGTTCACGACCGCGTGGTGGGCTGCCCTGTTTGTGCTGGTGGCCGTGGCGGTCATCGTGGGCGTGATCAGCAAGCTCATGGTGGCCAGCGTGAATCGGTCGCTGGCCAAGCGGGACAACACGGAGAGCGGCCGGGATAATCGGCTGAGTGCACTGGAAGAGGCAATCAGGGAGATGGAACTGAAATCGCTCCAGCGTGATGCGGCCCATGACGAGAAGCTGCACGACCTGGAGCTGGCCATGATCCGATGCAAGCAGGAGCAGTGTGCGGTTCAGGCGAATATGGTCACCACGGATATGCACCATGGCGACTTCCTGCGGTTGGAACACCTGATTCAGGAAAAAGTGGACAAGCTGGTGGAAGCGGTCACCGACCTTCACCGGCGAATAGACAACCTCATGGCGAGCATCGGACGACGGCAGGTGGATTGGAGTCGAGACAATGATTAGACCATCGACACGGGGACGGGGCGACATTCTGCGGATCGTGCGGCAGTTCGGCGTGGACGGAATTACACAGGAGCACATCGAGCGGGTGTTCATCCGGGCGGGCCGCATTTCTGCGATGAATCGACTCGAGGAAGACCTGCTCTACCTGTCGGAGAAGGGCTACCTGGCCAGAGTGTTGGCTAAAGATCCGTTCAGTGGGGTGGAGCGATGGATTCTTCATATCACGCCCAAGGGCATCGATCTTTTGGACGAGATCATCGACCCGGATCCGGGGGTAGAGATTGTCTGTTGATGAGCCAAGGCGGCCGAACCGTGCGCACGGCATCATAGATCGAATGGACGAGGAGATGCAGCTCCAGGTGAAGGACTGGTACATTGAGGGCCGCACGTATCAGCAGATATCGGATCGGCTCTGCGAGCTGGGCCACAAGGTGAGCCGGAGCCAGGTGCACCGGTGGGTGTCCCGGAAGCGCAACGAGCTGGAGCGCATCGAGATTGCCAAGCAGAAGGCATCGATGCTTGCCAAGTATCTCGTGCCCGAGGGCGGCGAGGTGGAGACGGCTGCGGTGGGCTTGGCCCAGGCCATAGCGCTGGAGGCCCTGATGGATGCGAGGCCCGTTCAGGTCGGGAGCATCGAGGACCTGGCCAAGGTTTCTCATAGCATCGGGCGATTACAGGCTTCAGCGGTGACCAGGGAGCGATGGGAACACGACAAGCGCAAGCGGATCCAGGAGGCCGTGGCCGTCCTGAAAGAGGATGTCAAACGGCTGCTGGATGGCATGCCGGAATTGACGGGGCAGTTGTTGGACGTGGTGTACGCGGCCGAGGAGCGGATGCTGGAGAAGACCGGATGAGGGGCATCGCGGAGATATTGCCGGATCATGCGGCCGAGAGGCTGCGGCAGCAGACGCCGCTGACGGAACTCGAATGGGTGACGCATGCCGGTTTCACCATTGACGGCCGGCCGTTCGACCTGTCCCGGGTGCCGTATCAGCGGGGTATTTACGCAGACGACTCTCCGTATCAGGTATTCCAGAAGGGGTCGCAGGTCGGGATCAGCTCACGGCTGCTCGTGAAAGTGCTTCACGGCGCGGACCAGCTCGGCATGAGATGGATCTACTTCCTGCCCACCGACGACGAAATGGACGATTTTGTACAGGACCGTGTGCACGGCGTCATCAACGCGTCGGACTACCTGTCACAGCGCATCGGATCCACGGACAACGTGGGGCTCAAGCACATCGGCGGCGGGCTCGTGTACTTCAGGGGATTGTGGACGAAGCGGCGGGCCAAATCGGTGCCGGCGGACGGTCTGATCTTTGATGAAGTTGACGAGACGAAGCCGGAGAATATCGCATTCGGCGAGGACCGGGTCCTTGCCAGTTCTTGGCAGTGGCGCATGTATCTCAGCGTACCGAGCTTTTCGGATGTGGGCATCAATGCCCTTTTCAACGAGACAGACAAGCGCCATTACCATCACAAGTGTCCGTCGTGCGGGGAATGGAACTGCATGGACGAGGACTTCCCGGCAAATTTCCTGCCCGTGAAGAAGAGTTCGGTCATTCGTGTCGGGCCCGAGAAGGGCGCACGCAGGGGTGGGCCCCTACAAGATGCGACGCATTACCGGGGCTGCCGCTGGTGCGGGGCTGCGCTTGATATGGCCGCTGGTGAATGGGTGCCCAAGTACAGGGGCCGCACGAAACACGGATACCTCCTTTCACGGCTCTACACTCCCGTCCACCCGCCGCATTTCCCCAATGTGGCGACATTCATCATGAGCGAATTTCACGAGGCGCTTCGGTCGAACCTGAAGATGGAGCGCTTCACCATTGCGTTCCGGGGCCTGCCCTTTGACGGGGAAGGCGCACGGATCACGGACGATCTGCTGGACCAGCTCGAGGGCGACGACGGGTTCGTGCTCACGGGCACGGGCTGCGTCATGGGCGTTGACCAGGGCGACACCCTGCACGTCTGCGTGTTCCAGATCCTGGATCGGGAGCGCATGCAGATGGTCTGGTGCGAACACTTCGAGGATTGGTCACGGCTGGACGATCTCATGGAGCGGTACGGCGTAACCATGGCGGGATGCGACGGCAACCCGAACCGGGACAATGCCAAGGCGTTTGCCGCTCGCCACGGCAGGCGGGCGTTCATACAGGATTTCACGGGGCGGGAACTCCAGGACAAGGAGAGCTTGTTCCGGGGCAAGACACCGGTGCGGTGGGTCACGGTGGACCGCACAGAGAGCCTTGACGCCACGGTGGACTTCATGGAGTCGGGGCGGCTGGTGCTGCCGAACAAGGAGCGGCTGACGGGAGCGGCAAAGACGCATTACGAGGAATGGCGGCGGCACGTGAAGAACCTCAAGAGCAAGACCGAGGACACGCCGCGTGGCAAGCAGAAGGTCTATTTGCGAAACGTGCCGAACCATCAGGGCATGGCGTTGAACACGGCGAGGATTGCCGGGTTCGAGTTGGGGATCAACCGGCCGATAACCGGAACCGGTCCCGTGTTTGTGGGGTGGGCATGACGACAACGGATAACGAATGACGATCTGGTCGAGAATATTCAACGCACCGAAACAACCGGCCAAGGCGCCGGCGCCGAACGTGTCGGCCCGGGTGTCCACGGACGAGGGCTCGACCCTTGCCGATGCCTTCCGGGGGTACATGGGCGATTTGAACTGGCTGGCCGCGAAGTACCCGTTCGAGTGGTTGGGCGTCATCGACCAGGTGTACCGGTTTGACCCCACGGCCAAGAAGCACGCACTGACCACCATAGCGCTGGGCAATCCCGGCCATGACCTCGAGATAGACGCCGGCACGGAACAGCGGGCCCAGGCGGCCTTAGGGGTGTGCAACGACCTCGCCGGGCGGTGCTTTCCCTTTGCGGGGGGCATGGACGGCCTCATGAATGGGCTGTTCTACCAGTGTGCCCGGAGCGGAGGCCTCTGCTGCGAGTGGGTGCCCGACGAAGGGCTCAAGCAGATATCGCGGGCCTACCTGGTCCCGGTGCGGACCATACGGTTCCGGAAGGTCCAGGACGGGTCGTTGGAAATCGGCCAGGTGCAGGACGGGCGGTTCACGGCATTGAACCCGGTGCAGACCAGCTATCACGCCGTATGGACCGAAGACTCCAATCCCTACCCTACCCCGCCGGTGCTTGCCGTAATCGAGCGCCTTACGAGCCACAAGCGGATAATGACCTCCATTGAGACTTGGTTTCAGAAGCTAGCTGCCATGGGGTTCTTAAGTCTGATATTTGACAGGCCCGAGGCCGTCATCGGGGAGACACCCGAGCAGTACCGGGCGCGATGCAGGACCCACCTGGAGAGCCTGACCGACACGGTGAAGGCGAATCTCACGTCCGGGATCGTGCTTGGGTTCGACGATATGAAGGCCCAGTTTAACAACACGTCCGCGGGCGCAGGCGGCGCCAAGCAGGTGGCCCAGATGATCGACGAGGACCTGTTTTCGGGCCTGGGCCGCGACCCGGTGATGTTCGGCCGCAGCTTCTCCAGGACGGAGACGTGGAGCCGGGTGGCGTTCGAGGAACTGTCTGCGGAGATCGGCAACACGCAGCTCGGGCCCAAGCGGGCCGTGGAGCATGGACATCGGCTGAATCTCGCGCTGAACGGATTCGGCGATGTGGGCGTGAGCCTGCACTTCAAACCCACTGCCAGCCTGGACGAGATCAGGGACGCCAATGCCAGGAGCCTCGACGACAACCGCATCATAGGCAGATTCACTGCAGGGCTCATCGATTACGACGAGGCCCGGGAACTCCTGGGCATGGAGGACCGCAAGGCGAAGTCTGGCACATTCACCGCATCATTCGCAAACGGCAGATACGTGATGCGGCCGTATGAGCGGACGCAGTGGACGGGTATCACATACGACCTTGGATGGATACCGGATCAAAGACAGGGCGACAATGATCATAGGGGCACACCCCCGTGTCTGTCCCTCGAGGGGCGCGCACAGGGGTATGCCCCTACACATCGCAATGACGCGGTGTATGACCCACGGATCGGCGTCGTATTCAACGAGGGCGGCCCGGTAGGTGATGCGGCCCGGAGATACCTCGCGGAGATCCGAGAGATGCTGTCCGAGGCCGGCCGCATTGGCGTCGACGCTGTGTACGACTGGGCCATGCTCCATGACGTGCCGGACGTGGACTCCTTCGTGGCGCTCGCGCTGCGGGAGTTCCTGGAGGCGGCTGAAGGGTCCATTAACGAACGGAAGCTCATCGAGATCGCATCCACGCATATCGAGGAGGTCTGGAAGGGCGGCAGGGTTGACCCCAAGCTCTGGGGGCCTGCGCTGCCAAAGGGTATCGGCATCGGTGTGGATCTCGACATTCCCGACCGCAAGGCCATTTCGTACATGACCAATGTGGATCGCATGTATGTGAGCACGTATGTGAGCCATTCACCGCAGCGGTCGAAGCAGATCCAGAGCTGGATGCAGAACCAGTACCTCGAGAAGGGGCTGGGTATCGGCAAGACCCCAAAGCAGCTCGACAAGTTCCGGGAGGAGTTCGGCGTGGTGTCTGAGAAGCTCGGGGACCATGCGGCCCGGGTGATCATCGACACCGGCGTGCAGCGGTCCCGGAACTGGAGTTCCATCATGACCTTGCACGAGCAGGGATACAGCGAGTTTCGCATCGGCGGCCCCGTGGACAACCTGTGCTGCCGGTATTGCGCGGCCATGGTGGGCCGCACCTTCAGCGTGCAGCAGGACTACGACCGCATCATGGACATCGTGGAGAGCGGCGAGGAGGACATCAGCAAGTTTGATCCGTTCCTCACGAGCCGATACGGGACCAAGGCCGGGATTGCAGCGCTCAAGTCGTCGAAGGACGAGGACGTGCAGCGGTCCGGCATCGTGACGCCGCCGTTTCATCCGCTGTGCCGGCACTACATCCAGGCGGTGGTGGTGTGAGGAGGCAGGAGTGAAAGAACCCCAATACAGGATTGAGAACGGCCGCAAGGTCTACAGCATGGAATGCCGCATCGATGCGGAGCGCAGACCGGTAGGGGCAGACCCACGTGCCTGCCCTCAAGAAGACGCACCCGTGGGTGCGCACCTACAGGATGACGTTGCGACCGAAAACGAAGAAGAACCTGGATCCCGGGTCAAGCCCGGGATGACAGGGACCGAAGGGGCAGACCGCGGTGTCTGCCAGGAGAAGGGCGGACACAGTGATGCGCCCCTACAGAATGCTGTGGGGGACGATTTGGTGAGGGTGCGGTATCGGCTGTTGTCTGCGGTGAATGCCTGGCCGTCCATGGGATGGCTCGGCCCGCAGCTCGTGGCATACGGCCACAACGACGGTGCAGCGCTCAAACAGCTCCCCGACCTCATCAACGGCCGACCGAGGCCGGTGCCGCTCATGTGGAACCATAGCTACGACATGAAGGACAAGGCGGGCCGCGTGGAGAATGCCGAGTGGGAAGACAGCGACGACATTCCCGTCGGGGTGAACGGAGAGCTGGTGGTGGACCGTCGGTACGATCCCAAAGCGGCGCTCGGCCTGGAGACCGGCGAGATCGACGCAACGAGCATCAGCGTGGTGTTCGACATGGAAGCGTCGCACCCGGACATGGATTTCGACAGGTTTATTCAGCATCAGGGGCGTGAGGTCGATGGCAGGCTGGTCCAATGGCTGCCGCTCAACGCCAAGGAAGTGCTGCACCACGCGATGGTGTGGTCGGGCGCGGACCCCAACTCGGGGCCGCGACCCTTTGTGTCAAGAAACACGGCAGAGGCCGTGACAAATACATTAGCGGAAGGAGGGGTCACCATGACCAATACGGCATTGGAGATCCTGGCCTCCCTGTCTGAGTCGCTCGGGGTTGAAGTGACCCTCTCCGAGGGTGCACCACCTCCCGACGACCTGCAGCAGAGGCTGGCGACAAAGGTGGACTGGCTGAAGGCCGAGAATGCGAGGTTGTCCGAAGAGCTGAAGACAGCATTGCCGGTGGTGAACCAGAGGGCGGCCGAGCTTGAGGCACTGGCGCCGTTTGTGCGGCTCGGGGAGGAGACGTTGTCCTCCGACGAGATCATGGGGCGGCTGCCCGGGCGGCTCGCGCTGGCTCAGCAGGGAGAGCGGTATGTCGCGGATCTGCGTAACGGTGCGCTTGCGCTCTTCGACGCTGCGAAGGTCCAGCCGGATCGGGAGCAGAGCATGGAGGAGCGGGCCATTCGGTCGCTCATCGAGCAGTGCTCTGACATCGACCAGCTCAAGGCATGGTCCATGGAGTACGGCAAGCAGGCCCAGGCCCGCTACGGTGCTACGGAGGCCATGCGGTCGTCCCGGGGCGAGGACGTGCCGGACGATACAGTGAAACAGACGGAGCGGTTCGGCCGCGACCGTGACATTGCCGAGTCCGTGCGACGGATGTTCGGCAGGAGGAGTGAAGGATGATTCAGAGAGTAGGAGGCGCATTGGGGCTGTCGCTCACCTGCCCGTCCACGGTGGAGGTAGGCGACTTGGTGGAGATCAGCACGGATCTGACAGTGGCCGCTCTGTCGGCTGTCGGATCGGAAAAGCTCGTGGGCGAGGTATCGGTTCACAAGGACGATGCGACCACGTGCACCATAGACACCCGGTTTACCCGGCGTAGGGATGACCGCATAGCAGGCGAGGCAGTATCGGTCGGACCATTCGTGTGGGGCCCCCTCAACAAGGTCTACGGTTACACACCAGGGACCAGGGCATCGATCACCGGGACAGTGGCTGGGCCATACACGGTGGTGGCGGACACGTCGGACAAGCTCGAGGTGATCGTTGGCGACCACGGGGCCGTCCAGACGTTCACCCTTACTGCTGGCAGCAGGACTGCGGCCCAGGTGGTTGCTGAGATCAATGCGACGGCATCCGGGTTCACCGCATCGGTGACCGCCGATGGGAAGGTCAAGCTGGAGGCGAACCGCATCAACACTCCTCTGGAAGTGGATGCGGTGACCAACAACTGCTACACGCTGCTCGGCCTCACCGCGGACACCGTGGTTGACGGGACCGACGCGAGCCACGATTCATCGAAGATCGCGGGCATCGTCATCAAGAGCGGGGCTGCAGCAGCAGCCGTCGAGACCCTGGAATACTGAGGAGAACGAAAAGGAGAGTCGGAAAATGGCAGGAGAACTTGGCCTGTTGAATAGTTTCAGGAGCCGGGTCGCGGCGCCGCTGCAGAATTACAGGGGCAATGACTCGGTGGGGGGCAGGGACATTTCCCTGGAAGAGTTCATGCAGACGAGGGCCGTCAACGAGGCCGGAGAGCCCAAGGGCCTGAAGAACGCGGCGGGCGAGCCGATCACCATGGAGGATCTGTGGTGCGACCTTGGGCTGGACCCGAGTCGCATCACCTTGGAGAACCTCCTGTCGCTCAGCGATGACACCCGCTATCTCGCGCCGGAAATCATACGGGACTACATCGTCAAGGGGCTCAATGCGGACGTGAGTCACCTGGACCTGTGTTCCAGTGCCGAGAACGTGGACAGCCTCTCGGTGACGAGCCCTTGGCTGCAGTTCCAGGCGGAGCGGCCGGTGGCCACCGCGGAAGCGGAGAACATCGCGGAAGCGGCCATGACGTGGGGCGCCAAGACCATCACGCTCAAGAAGAAGGCCATAGGCCTGCGGATCACCGACGAGCTTCGGTTGAGCGTGAAGCTGCCGGTGTTGCAGCCGTTCCTGGAGAGGGTCGGCGTGCAGTTGGCAGTCGGCTGGTACAAGGACGCGGTGACCACGCTCATCAATGGCGATCAGTCCGATGGGAGCGATTCCTGCGGGACATACTACAACACCACTGCCAACACCATCGCGTTCGCGGACTTCCTGCGGGCGTGGGTGCGTGGCAGGCAGATCGCGATGCAGTGGACCAACATGATCACCACCGAGGCCGGGGCCAACGTGGTGCTGAACCTCGACGAGTTCAAGACCCCGCTCAACACGGGCGGCACGGCTGTGACGCTGCGGAGCAGGAACAGGATCGTCCCGCAGAACGTGGAGCATTTCATCTCTGCGGACATGACGGCGGACAACTACATGCTGTTCGACCGGCGCTACGCCATGCAGTTCCTGCAGTTCAGGCCGGTGCTGGTGGAGTCCGAGCGGATCGTGAGCAGGCAGATCGAGGGAACGTTTGTTTCGCAAATTGGCGGGTTCTCGACGATCGACAGGGCAGCCAGGATCATCCTTCAGAAGAGTGCATCGACGTTCGCCGGATTCCCGGCATGGACCGCACCGCTCTACTGAGATCGATAACGTGTCATGCGCGGGCAATGACATGAACGAGGTAACAGATGGCTAAATTGGTGAAACTTGGCGGATCAGCCACCATGTTTCGTGACCCTGAGACGGGATTCGGGCTCATGGAGGGCGAGGTGAAGCCGTGGCCTGACGCTCCGGGGGCATTGACCAGGAAGTGGGCCAATGCGGGCGGTCTGGTGGTGTTCGAGTCAGCGGATGACAGGAATGGTGACGGCACCATGGGGCAGACACGGGGGTCTGGCCCTACCGAAGAAGGGCGCACACAGGGGAGCGCCCCTACCGTGGACGTTGCGAACAAGATCATCGAGAAGCGGGTGGAAGAGCTGATGGACCAGCACACGGTCGCTCAGCTCAGGGCCCAGCTCAAGGAGCAGGGCGTGGCGTTCCACCCCCGCGAGGGCGAGCGCAAGCTGGCAACGAAACTGGCCGTCGCTGAATGGACGGCCCGGGAATAGTGAATGGCCATTGACATGGCACAGTTGGTCAAGGACCAGTTGGAGCCCGTGCTCGAACTGGACCCTACACTCGAGGCGGTGATCCCCCGGCAGGTAGCAGCGCAGACCGCGCTCCAGGGATGGGCAGCGGCCGGTTTGAGCGAACAGCAGTCGGTCTACGTGTCCATCCTGGTGACCAAAGCGCTCATCCCGCGCCTGCTGCTCAAATTTAGCCAGGAGATCAAGCGTGCCAAGGGCGGCCCTGCCGAGACGGAGTTTCACGATGCGGTGAAGTTTCTGGAAGCGCTCCAGAAAGAGCTGGAGGCCCAGGCGCGTGCCGCGGCGAAGGAGGCGGACCCGGAGGACGCTGTGGACGGAGCGATCATACGTCCGCCGTTGACGGGACCACGAGGGATCTGACCGATGCCGTCATCAGGGATGACAGGAATGTAGGATGCGGGAAGGACTCAGGGACAAGATAGCGCTCGCCCTCGCGAAGGGCTACGGGATGATAGCAGGGGACTATGTGAAGCACGTGAGTGCGGCAACGGAAGACGAGACCGAGCTGCTCACCATCGAGTACGACGTGGAGACAGCAGGGGAAGCCCTGGAGATCGACGGGGCGGGGATCCGGTCGCTGCAGGCCCGCGAGCTGATATTCCTGTCGAGCTACCTCGACGCCAATGACGTGAGCATCGAGCCGGAGGACTGGTTCCTCATCGGCGATGAACGATGGGACCTGGTTGAGGGAGAGGCAGTCATGGAGCGGCAGGTTCCCATAGCGGGGATACACAATCTCATCATTGTCCGGCTGCGGCGTTCGGTGGAGTCGGCACAGGCGAGTTCGGAGACGGGTGAGTTTACGTTCGAGTGACGGCTGGAAACGCAGTGGAAACGAATTGCAACACGGTTTCGGGGGCTCTGGCATGAGCGTGGAAAAGACGGGTGACTGGGCGAAGTTCGAGGCCATGCTGGCCAAGGCCGGCAGGGAGTTGCAGGCCAACGTACAGAAGGCCACGGACGACAACGGCAACTCGCTCCAGAACACCATCAGGCAGCGGATCTCTTCGGGCCAGGTGCAGCCGCCCACGGGCGAGAAGCACCGGGCATGGAAGGAGCGACACGGCTACTCCAACGTGACCCTCGTTCAGACTGGGTCGCTGGTCAATGCCGTGAAGTACGACCGCAAGAGCTGGAAGGAAGGCTTTGTGGGCGTGAACCGCAACGCGGAGGGCAAGGATGGCGTGAGCCTGACAAGCCTCGCAGCGGTGCATGAATATGGAGCGCCGAGCCGGAACATTCCGGCCAGGCCGTACATCAAGCCGGCCATCGCAAAGAGCGGGCCTGACATGGTGAAGCGATACGAAGAAGCGGTGCGGAAGGCGTTCAAATGATTGCAGCGGTGGACGCATACATCGAGGAGCGGCTGGGCCGGATCAAGCGGGGCGACAACGCCCTGAAGATCTACGGCTTCGCGGCGGCACGGCCCAAGGGCAAGACGGAGTATCCGTGCATGGCGCTCACGCGGCTCGGGGCCTTCGCGTACGACATGGCCCAGGCGCGGCCGCATTTCGCGGTGTTCACCCCTTCCGAGGATGAGTTCACGTATGAGATCCCGGAGTGGCAGGGAGGGGGGGAGCTGACAGGACCGGCAAGCTGGTCGTGGCAGCCATGCCCTATGCCGGTGATCCTGACCTACCAGGTGGACCTCCTCGCGGAGAACAAGGCGCATGCGGACGGCATGCCCGCGATGCTTTTCGAGGCGCTGCCCGTGCCGTTCAGGCCGGAGATAGAGGGACGGCATGTGCTGATCCTGCCCGACGGGGACCCGATGAACCTGGACGAGCTGGAGAAGCCCGTGTTCCGCACGGCAGTGCGGTTCGAGGTCCGCAACGTATGGATCGACCGGGCACTGACGTGGACCACGCCGGGGATACAGGACATCGGCCTGGTATATGGGGCATTGGACCCGGCATCGCACCCGGGTGGATGATGGGGGAATTTGCGCATCGCAATGACAGGAACGAATAGACGAATTGGATAGGACAAGGAGGCCCGAACATGGCCAGAAAAGAAACTGATGGACCGGCAATCGCTGATCAGCCGGTGGAAGTATCGCAGCACGTGCGCATCGTGAACATGGCCGCGGGCCAACGGCAGTTCAGCCTGACGGACGGTACATCCGTGTCATGCGGCCCGATGGGGACGAGCGCACCTGTTCTCAGGAAATTGATCGGCCCGACGCTGCGTGCTCTGGAGAAGCGGGGCGTGATCCGAATCGAGAACGAGGGGGGTGAATGATGGGACTAGGAGATCCGAGAGTTATATGGACCCTGTATGACCTGTCCATCTACGTCGGGGAGATCCCCAAGGGATGGCAGATCGTGCTCGTTCAGACGGAGCGGGGGCCGATGTGGACACCTACGGCGGCATCTGATCCGGAGGCGTTCATCCGCATATTCGGCAATACGGTCGAGTGGACCACTGATCCGCTCTGGTGCATCGAGGCTCTGAAGAACGGCGCCAAGCTGGTCATCATCCGCATCGGTCATTGCGACGATGTGAGCGACCGCAGCACCCTGACGTCCGAGGCGGCATCGTGCCTGATCCCCGATCGCGGGGCAACCCCGACGGCCGGGAGCGTGCAGAGCAACGTGGGACCGTTTACCTTCGCGCAGGCGCTGCCCGGGACGGTTACCGGCTCGGAAGTGGGGCCGTACGCGATTTCAACCGGGGTCAACGATGCATTCAAGATCACGGTGGGCTCCGGCGCTGCAGAGACAGTGACGCTTACCGGTGGTGCGGCCCGGACTGCGCAGCAGATCGTGGACGAGATCAACGCAGGGACTACGGGGCTCACCGCCTCGGTGGTGGACGGCAAGGTCAAGGTTACGGCCAATTTAGCGGGCGACAGCCTGGTGATCGGCGCGGTGGCCAACGACTGCTATTCGACCGTCGGGTTTGTCGAGGGCACCTATGCTGCCACGGCAGGAACGCAGACCCTGGACATCAAGGTCGACGGCGGAGGCGCACAGGCATTCACCCTGACGCCGGCAAACGGTGAGACCGGGTCTTTCTCGCTCACCAGCGCCCAGGTCGCAACGCAGTTGGCGGGCCTGACCGGAGCCGCTGTCTCGTCGGCACAGGGCCGGGTGACCATCACGTCATCCACCGTGGGCGGCTCGTCCAGCGTTCAGATTACGGCAGACTCGCTGGCCGACACACCCATGGGGTTCGACAACGATGTGCATTCGGGCACTGCAGGAACCGCGGTGAACGCATGGAAGTTCGTGCTCACGGGCCCTGGTGCGTACGGCAACGGCGCACGCTTCTACGTGTATGACAACAAGCTCAAGCCAGGGGATCGCATCGACGTGCGCATCACCGTGCCGGGGCAGGCGGACAAGTTCTTCACGAGCCTGTCCAGGGATGCTGCGGATCCGAGGTTCTGGAAGAACTACATCAACGAGCACTGCGATTTCGGCCGCATCGTTGACGTGACCACACCGAGCGCAGCCCCGGCCGACTGGCCGGCTCTGTCCGAGACGGGCATCGTGCTGACGGGAGGAGATGACGGGGTGACGGTGCTCACCGACGCGGACTACGTCGGGGACGCTTCCGCCAAGACGGGGTTCTACGCCATTGACGGAACGCTCATGCCGGCCATCGACATCTGGTGTCCGGGCACCACGTCGGCCGTGGTCCACCATGCTGCGATCCAGTACACCGAGAACCGGTCGGGCCGCTTCTACATGGGGGCCACTCCCCAGGATCTGACACCGACGGAGACCGTGGACTGGAGAATGGGCGTGGCGCCGGATTACAGCCACGCGGCGTTCGATTCATGCAACGCTGCCCTCGTGTTCGGGGAATACGAAGTGTTGGACGCCAAGAACAACCAGCGCCAGTACCTGCCGGCCACATACCAGCTCGCTGCTGCCATCACCAGGACCGACGAGAGCCAGGGGGTGGCCATCTCGCCGTTCGGCATGAAGCGGGGCCGCTGTTCCAACGTGCTGGGGATCCGTTACAACGTCACGCCGGCCACGGCCGAGGCGGATCTGTTCGCGGAATACGGCATCAACAGCGCACGCATCATCCATACCAGCGTGGAGACAAGAGGCTGGGAAGGCGCAGTGCTCTGGGGCGGCTGGACAACCCAGCGGGCCGACTCCGCGCTCAAGGAACTCCCGGTGGTGCGCAAGATCAAGGAGTACGAGCACCTCTTGCTGCCGGTGATGCTGGGCTGGATCAATGACCCGAACCATCCCGTGACGTGGGGCGAGATTCATCGCACGCTGGAACCGGTGTTCCGTCGAGACCTGGAGCGGTATCACATCTACGGGTACTTCCTGCAGACGGACAAGGACGCCTTCTTTGCAGGAGGCGATCTCAAGGGAGCGGTCCTGAACCTGCCCGCGGACATCGACCAGGGCAAATACCGGTGCCGCATACTCATCAAGCCCACCAGGCAGATCTTCTACTTCATCGCAGAGATGGGAGTGATGCGCACGGGCGACCCGTTCACCGACTACTCCACCATGTACCAGTTGCCTGGATGGGTCAGAAAGTAAGGGGGAGACCATGGGACAGATATTCGAAGCGAGGTCCGTTGGCAATGCGATGATGGGCTGGCCGTTCCGGCTGGAGTTCAACGGGTATCCGGCGTTTCTCGTGCAGAAGTTCACGCTGCCCAAGCGGGAGTTCGAGGAGGCCATGTACGGCGGTGCAGGGCAGACCCTGGACGTGAAGCAGGCTGGCGGGGAGAAGGTGTCCGAGTTCACCTGGGAGACCATCGTGCCTGCCACTGGCGACGAGCGCAAGTATCTCGACGACTGGCAGGACCTGGTCAGGACCAGGGACACGTCCAAGTACTGGCGTGACGGGACGTGCACACTGCTGGGGCCGAACGACGACCCCAACATCATCTGGGACATCGAGGACGCCTGGCCGAGGCTCGTTGAATACGATCAGTTCGACGCATCCGACAAGAAGAAGCTGGTCAACGTGAAAGTCACCATGAGCTGCAACGACATCAAGAAGAGGCTGCGATAATGGATTATTTGACCAAGGAGATCGTGCTGCCTGTCTCGGGGCTGAGTGCGGTGGTGCAGGAATCATGGGGCGACCCGGAACGCGCGCTGTATGAACGCATGGACGAGATACACAAGGCCCTGCCTGTGTATTTTGCGGCGCTCACGCGTCGGCTCGGGGACAACGAGAAGGTGACCCAGGACGACATCCTGGCGCTGCGCCGGCCTGACTACCGCTCCCTGGCCATAGAGATCTTCCGGGTGAGCAGCCTGGACGACACCATCACGCTGACGGGAGAATGCCGGCATTGCGGCAAGCCTGCCGGATACGTGGTTGACATGGGCGGGCTCTCCTTCGATCCGCTTCCTGACGGTGTCACCGGGCCGGACCCGGTGTTCGAGGTGGTGCTGCCCAGGACGGGCAGCACGGTGGGCTTCGGGTACATCACCGGGAAGCAGGAACTGGAAGAGGCGGACAGACCGGGCTTCGATTTGATCATGCTGGCCTATCGTGCGGTGCGCACCATCGACGGGCGGCCCGCCACGGAGCGCGAAGTCACGGCGCTCCCACGGGCGGACCTGAGGGTACTGATCCAGGCGATCACGTCAGCGCGGTGCGGGTACGACACCCGCGTGCGGTTCAAGCACTCATGCGGCAGGGAGGTGGTGATGGATCTCCTTACGGACCCTTCCTTCGTCATGGCCGTGCTGTCGGGCCTGGAGGAATAGGGGCCGCGGCCTGTGCCCTGGGCAGGACGGGCTGGGACCTGGTTTTTACGCCCCAGGACATCATGCCGGAGGTGTTCAACCTGGTCTATCACCTGAAACAGAGCCTCAATGATGTCATGGCGTGGCCGTCGGCGGTGCGGAGGGACATGTGGAAGAGGACCCAGGAACAATATGAATTCGAGCGCAAGGCAGCGGAAAAGACGTGATCGGTATGGGGGCAGACACGGGGGTCTGCCCCAAAAAGGGCGCACACAGGGGTATGCCCCTACCCAAGAACGGCGATTGGAACGGTGGAATAGATGCTGGCTGACGTCGGCGTAAAATTCAGCATGCAGGGCACCGAGGACGTTGCCTCGCGGCTGTCTGCCCTGGAGAACCAGTGGAAGAACTTCTCCTCTGCGTTCGACAAGCAGCCCCAGATGGAGCGGCATTTCCATTCCATGGCACGCTCGGCGCAGACCGCTGCGCACAGCATCCAGCGTTCCATGAACCTGGCGAAGCTGGCCATTGCAGGCGTGCTCACCGGCAGGGCTGCCGCCGGAATCGCCAACTGGATGGGTGGATCGTCTGACGTGGGACATGAAGAGGACTTTTTGCGGAGCATGGGTGCGGGCGAAGACCGCATCAATGCGTTCCGGGAAGTAGCCAAGAAACTCGGGCGCAACATAGCGGGAATCGACCGGGGCGACTTCATGAAGGGCATGTACGATGTACAGAGCCTCCACGCAGACGAGGGTATGCAGCAGATGACCAGGGTCGGCGAGACCATGGGCTTTCTGAGCAAGAAGCTGCGATCCAGTGTGACAGAAGCGGCGGACTTCTACAAGGTCATGTACGAGGGGTTCGGCCGGACGCTGCCCGAGGCTCAGCGCAAGGGATTCCACGGGGACGTGCTGGCCGGGGTGACGGGTCTCTTGGCCAAGACCGGCATCAAGCCGGAAGAACTCAAGATGGCCATGCGGCAGTTGGGCCCGGTGTACGCCATGGAAGGCAAGACCTGGATCGATGCATTGACCGACATGGCCATGGTCATTCCCACTATGGGAGCGGAACGGGGCGGCACGGCCCTTCGCAACATCGCAGGCCGCAAGACCGAGATGTTTGCGAAGCTCGAAGAGGAAGTCCAAAAGATCCGCTACGAACAGATGTACGGCCAGAAGTTTCGAGATATGTCGGAGGAGGCCCAGGCGCTGTTCATGAAGGGCAAGGGCTGGACCAAGGAGTGGGCCGCAGAACAGGGGGCGCTTCTGGAAAGGAGCAACCCTGGGGCCTTCTGGGCACAGATGAACCAGAAGATGGAACTCATCAAGCGTGCCGGGGGCGACTGGATGGGGAAATTGCGGGATGCCCTCGGGGAGGAGACCTTTGCGGCCATCAGCAAGCTCGCGGAAGCATGGAAGAGCGGGTATCGGACCCGCACGGGAACGGAGCTGCAAGGGGGCCTGGACCCGGAGGCGTCCAAGGCCGGGATCCTGGAGAGCCAGAAGAGCTTCGCCACCCAGTACAAAATCTTCCAGCAGAAGATATTGGAGTTGAGCGGCAAGGCGCGGTTGTTCATGGCTCCGGGCTTCACGGAGCTGTTCCAGGGTTGGGGCACCTCGGTTGAGGGGCTGTCGAGTTCGCTGGATGCGGCAATGGTGGGGTCAACCGAGAAGTTCAGGGCGGCCATCAAGTCGTTCAAGGCTTCCTTTGCCACGGCATTCGGCTCGCAGGATCTCGGGTTCGAACAGAAGCTCAAGGACATGATCACGTGGCTGGGGCAGGGAGAAGAGGGCTGGAAGCGCATCGGAGAGGCCATAGGGCAGATCACCGGGGACAACCTCAAGGCCATCCTGGATACGCTCAAGAACATTTCCCAGGCAGCAGGTCAGATCAGCGACCTGTTGAGCTGGTTCGGGTTCAAGGGCGGCGCCCCGACGGCGCTGTCTCCTGCCAAACAGCGGGCATACGCGGCAGAACACACTCCCTTTGTCGGCGAATCCAAGCTCAAGAAACGCGGACTGACCAGGGAACTCGAGGGAAAGCAATACACCCTGGAGAATCCCCCGTCCGTTTGGGAGGCATTCGGGTTTGCGGCCAAGGCAGCCAAGGATTGGGCCGTGGAGAAGTTGAGCCCTACGCTTCCCGGCTGGGCCCAGTCGCCTGTTCAGGTGATTCCACCCGGCCATGCGTCGGACCGCGTTGGGAGCCAGGCTGCGAGCCAGCCGGTCCAGGCCAACATCGAAAACCGGTACACCGTCACTCTGGACGGCAAGACCATAGCGGAAGAGGTGGCTCCGCTGGTGAGCGAGATCATCGATGGTGACAGCGGCCGCAAGCGATTCAATTCCATGGATGCATGGGGGATGGCGCCGTAATGCAGCGACCGACCGCAGGACAGATCATTCCCATAGACGGCGGAGGCGGCGCGATCCGGTTCCAGTGGAACCCACGCGAGATCACCGGTCCCACGGCGTCGGCCCAGTATGCGGTCATCGCGGTGGCGGGGCGGGAATTTCCGTACCTTGAATATTCCAACGGCCAGCAGAGCCACATCAGGTTCGACCTGGAATACTCAACGGCAAGCGACAACGGGTCCCTGGTAAAGAGCAACTTCCAGGCGCTCAATGCCCTGACCAAACCGTCGGTGCGCGGGGCGAGCATGTCAAGGCCGCCGAGGGTGATGTTCATCTTCGGCAGCTTCCTGAGAGAGCGGTGCGTGGTGGTGGAGGTGCAGCCGAATTTTTCCAAGGTCTTCCACGAGGCCGACCTCATGCCGCTGCACGCCAAGATCGGCGTCACATTATGGAGGCTCGGCTGATGCTGAGCTTTGCACAGGCCATTGCGGCAAACTTCGAGATGGATCCCGACTGGATCATCTCGATCAACGGATCGGACGTGGGGCGGTATGTCAGGGAATGGGAGTTCATCGACGACGAGAAGGACCAGTCGCAGATCAAGGTCGTGCTGGCCAATCCTGAACTGGTGAACAGCGGCAAGTACAAGTACGGACAGGACATGAGCATCCGGTTCGGGTTCCGGGGCGAATTGAGCCAGCCCGCGCAACTCCCGGTGGCAGAGATCCACGAGAAGTATTCCACGGGCAAGGGCAGCGAGATCACGGTCACGGGCCGGGACGAGAGCAGCAAGCTCTCTGGCGGGAATAACAAGGGCAACCACGGCAAGAAGGACGACGCCGAGCTGCTCCGCCGCATCCTGGCCAGCAGGGGCCTGCAGATGAAGGGCGACGCCAAGGGTGAATACGACGGGGGCAAGGGTCCGCTGTACAACGAATCGGACAGGGCCGCATGCTACCGGCTCGGCAACTGCCTGTCCCATTCCGGCCAGGACGGTGGAGGCGGCGCACCTCCAGAGTCGCCGATTGCGGGAGAGGACAGCTCCATAGAAGGCGAGAGTCCCGAACGGGATCTCGGATGGAGCTTCTCGTCAGCGGCGAAGTGGCCGGGCAAGGGAAAGGCCGGCAAGCGGGACAAGAACCGGGCGGACAACCACAGCGGCCGCCAGGGACAGGATCCTATCACGGCGAAACTCGAATTGAAGGGATTCCCGTCGCTGAGGGCCAAGGCCAACGTGACCATGCAGGGCGTGGGTTCAGCAGCGTCAGGGACCTATTACGTCAAGAAGGCGACCCATTCGTGGAGGCCTGAACAAGGGTACAGGACCTCCGCGGAACTGAGCCGGGGCGGCACCGGCCAGGGCGGAGTCGGAGGGCGGCCGCCAATGGTCATGTATGCCGACCCGTGGGAGAAGGGCTCCATGTACGTGGGCCACAGGCAGACGGACGGCAGCAGCCAGGCCACGTTCACGTACGGAGACGGGTCGCACGTGATCAGTTTTGAGTTCACCGTGCGGCCGCAGAAGGACCGCGGCGGCGGCGAACACAAGAAGCCCGGCAAGGGCGACGGCATCGACCTGAGAAAGCGTCTCGCCAGTTACAAGGAAAGCGCAGAGCCGTGGAAGTCCGGCAGTCAGGGCAGCGGCGGTTCGCAGTCGGGATCGGACAGCGGGTCCGGATCGGGCCAGCCGGGCGGAAGCGCCGGCCCTGGATCTCCATAGGAGGCATCATGCTGGAAGGACCGCCGACGCCATACTATCCATCGCCGCACCTGATCAACCAGTTCTGCAACTTCCATCCCGGTGTGGTGAAGAACCTCAACGACCCCGAAGGCCGGGGCCGCGTGCAGGTGGAGGTGCCGGGGCTCCTGGGCACTGGCAAGAAGAACTGGACGTGCTGGATAGAGATAGGCGGCACCCCCATCGGGACGAACAAGGGGGCAGGAGACGAGGGCGAATGGTGGCCGCTCCAGGTGGGGCAGTGCGTCCTGATCGGCTTCGTGTGCGGGGATCCCAATGCGCTGTGGCTCCTCCCAGGGCCGCCGTGCTCCGACGATGACGATCCGCTGGTGCCGGCTGAGCCGAAGAGCTACGGCAGGGGCAGACCGACGACCCGATGCCGGATCCGCAAGAGCGAGGCGGGTCACAGCCTGATCATGGACGACAACGGCAAGAGCGAGCTGCTGGCGCTGCTGAACTGGACCGGATCGGGGATCGCATGGCACGGGCCCGGGAAACAGGAAGACGAGCAGGAGAAAGAGGACGAGGAGTCGAAACCGAGAAAGGGTGAGCGCCGGGGCATCAAGAATGTATTCGATGGATCAGCACCGAAGCCGAGCCAGATAGTCGAGGGCGGCAAAGAATATATGGGCATCCTGGATCTCTTACAGCAGGGGATACTCACTGTTGCAGACGACAAAAAAGGGGGCATTGTCACCATCGGGGCGAGAAAGAAAGACGGGACGATCGGCCCGTGCCTCGTGCTCGACGCAGAACAGGATGCCGCATTCTTACAGGCGGGGCAGGCTCAGATCCAGTTGTTTGGGGACACAAAGAAAGAGAACAACAACAAGATATTTGTCACCATACAGATGGTAGTGCAGGCGAAGTATATCGATATCAAATCATACTTCTCGTCGATACTCGAGGCTATCGGTAAACGATTCAAGCAGTATGGAGGCGGATAATGAACCCTCCCTATCTCGGACGAGGCATTGCATTCCCGCTCAGGCTCAACCCGGCGACAGGTGGGCTCCTTGTGACCGAGGGGAGGCTTGATGGTGCAGAGATAGCGGTGCAGTATTTACCGGACGGATACACGATCCGCAACGAGGGGTTCGGTGCGGGGAACCATGTCGCAGAGTCAATAGCCCATATTCTCCAGGTGATTCCAGGGGAGAGGGATACGCTGCCTGAATTCGGCAGCCGCATTCACGATGTGTTGCACGATCCGAACAACGTATTCACGCAACAGGAATACGAGGTCTGGGTGGAGCTGGCCACGGAGAAGTGGGAGAAACGGGCCAGAATACCTATTCCGGAAGGCGTACGATGGCGTACTACAGCCGAAGAGATAGACGAGAATAAATCAATCGCCATGTTTTCGACGGAGATCATCCTGGGGCAGGTCCCGGGGAACCTCGTTGCGCCGTTTGTGTCGGAGCGTGATGCACGGTCACAGCATTATCCGCTGGGGGAGACTGATTCAGACGGCCACGACTGGTGTAGTAGATATCGCAATAGCCCGACTGTTGAAAACGAAGCTGGGGAGCGGTATTTGCGGCCGAGGCGATCCCGGCCGATTACAATGGCGCCTGACGATGAGTGGCACAAGGTCCAGCTCGGAGACACCTGGCTGAAGATCGCGCACAGGATCTACGGGGAGTTCCGCCTCTGGTGGGCCATCGCAGAGACGTATTATCACGATCTTGTTAATCAGGGAGCCGGGATCGAAGAGTCCATGGATACACTGTCCGACCCGGAGCCCGGCACGATACTGAGAGTTCCGTCGCGCACCAGAGTACTCATGGAATGGATTGCATAATTGTAGGGGCAGACCCCCGTGTCTGTCCCAAGAAGGGCGCACACAGGGGTGCACGCCGTACACGGATGACAGGATACAGGTGAACAGATGGCCGCATCGCCAGGTTTAGATTTTACCGGCAGGGATTTCTCGACGGAGTTCGAGCGATTGCTGGTGCTGCTCCGGCAGATTCTCCCGGAATACACCGATCTCAACCCGTCCGACGCCGGCCGGACCCTCGTGGAGTTGCTGGCCAGGCAGACCGACCTCCTCAACCTGTATATCGATAGAGTGGCTCAGGAGCAGTTTATCTCCACGGCCATCCACAAGAGTTCACTGATCCAGCTCGGAAAGGTCGTCGATTATCTCCCGAAACTCGCATCACCGGCCTCTACACGGATCAGGATCACTCGGCTGCCTGGGGTGGAGCGGAGAATCCCGATACCGAAATACACCGAGTTCACGAGGTCGGACGGGC